>FLNV01000599.1_pt1 | contig 19166 bp, 19 predicted proteins | sample 1140351 | NCBI WGS metagenome assembly FLNV01 (sample SAMEA3878207, study PRJEB12797) | bioreactor metagenome | biome: Moose rumen | place: Sweden | collected 2011-10 | reverse complement strand
AGTCCCAGGCTTCACGATATCCAGATTCCACACTCTAACATCTGGATGTACCTCATTCAACAGATTGGTAAGGTGGGTACCGATAAACCCGGTACCACCAGTTATGATATAATTCATTGTTTAAACTCCTTGTATTTAAGTTCAACAAATTCCTTGATTTCTCTTTTGAAGCGTTCCTCCGAGAACCCTTCTGCCCATTTGCGGCAATCTACAGGAGAGAACGGTTGTTCACCCATTACCTCGAACCTCTCCACGGCTTCAATGATGGCTTCAGGCGTCTGCTCCTTGAAGAATAAACCCGTCTTACCGTCGCAGACCGTTTCGAGGGAACCACCATGTCCGTATGCAATCACTGGCGTACCACATGATTCTGCCTCAATTGGAATCATTCCAAAATCCTCATCTGGTGCGAAGATGAATGCCTTGGCGTGCTGCATCCGTTCTTTTAACACATCAAACGGTTGGTAACCCATCACCTCCACATTTGGTGCTGCCAGCTTTCTGTATGCCTCCAAGTTCGGCCCGCCACCAATCACTATCAGCCGTTTGTCCGGCATCCTGTTAAATGCCTCTATCACCACATCTATTTTCTTGTATGCCACCAGTCGGCTGCTGGTCATATAGTATTCCTGTTTGTCCTCACATAGTTCAAACCTCGATATGTCGATGTTGGGATGAATCGTCACAGAGTCCCTCCGATAAGTCTCTTTGATTCTCCTTCCCACATAGTCTGAATTGCTGATGTAGTAGTCTACACGAAAACTGCTCAGCATATCCCATTTCCTGATTCTGTGCAGCAGATACCTCACCAGCCAGCTCTTCAATCCCTTTGTGAGATTCGACTCCTCCAAGTACTCGTTATACATATCCCACACATAGCGTATTGGAGAATGCACATAGCTGATATGTAGTTGGTCCTCTTTTGTAATAACCCCTTTAGCCACACAATGTGACGAAGATATAATCACATCATACCCTCTTAGGTCAAACTGCTCCATGGCAAAAGGAAACAAAGGCAAATATGCCCTATGCTTGCTTTTGCCAAAAGGCATCTTTTGAATAAACGACGTATGAACATGATCCCAAGGAATGCCCAGTTCGTCACATATTTCCTTCTTGGCCACCAGCGTATAGATGTCCGCATCAGGGAAAACGTCATATATCGCTTTCACCACCTTGTCACTACCACCAACAGTAACAAGCCATTCTTGTACGATTGCCACCTTCATAAGGCTCTCCTATTTTCTTGATTAATTAAACTACAGAAAGAAGTGTCTTTCAATGTACTCTATCTCTTTTAGGGCTGGCAACTCCACCAAAGAGATGCCAGCCTTTTAAGCTAACTTAGAATAAAATCAGTGCTATCCGTGTAATCGGTTTGATTTCACTTCAATTGTATTTTGTATTAGCAACCGAAAACCAGTCTTTTGATGAAACTCTTGCATATCTCGCTTGTGAGAGAGATTGAACCGCGGGAATTTCCTGTTAGCCGCATAGGCAAACCGATACTTATATTTTTCTGTATCGTGGTTAGCTTTGAACAATTCGATAGTAGACCTCAACTGTTCAATGTTATCAGATATCCATGCAGACCTTTTAATTTTCAACTCTACAAATGCTACCCATGATGTGTGATAAAGCATCCCATCACACAAACTATAAGTATCATCTGATGTAGGATGAATTACGATGTTGTGATCAAGTGGCAGAAAGCGAATTTCCAAAGCTTCCTTGTTCTCAATCACGGCATTCCACGTTGAGGTTTCTCCTTTTGTAGTAGTGTAGGCATACCCTTCCTTATTGCCCTCTTCTACACCATCATTGATTCCGAAGAGTATATCGCGACGAGGTTTTTCTTTCTGATTAACCTCAGCAAAGAAATCAACATTAGGCAAGTTCATCTTCTAATTCTAATAGCTGGTCGAACAGCAAATTTGAGTCTTCCAAAGAACTGTTCAAGAAATTATTGTCATCGGGTATTCCCTCATAGAGCGGTAGAGGAGTCACCACCCCGTCTGTATCATTGATCTGATACACGGCAAGTTCACCCTCTGCCAGACAACTGCCAAGAGTCACGATTTCACCAAGCCTTTTAAGTACAGCCGTTTTCTTCCCGGCCATTTTCTTTATCTCTCCAGCCTTTACAGCAAGCGTCAGATCGTTAAGCACATAAGGGCTATGGGTAGTCATAATGAGCACATTCCCTTCACGCTTATGCAGAGTGTCGAGCAACTCATACACCACCTGCCTCTGCGTGGTAGGGAAAAGATTTTGTTCAGGTTCTTCAACAATATTCATGAAACAGTCATTTCTGAATCTGCTATTTACAGTGTTCAAGATTGCCTTTCTTACATTTTCATCAATACTCTTGTCCTGTATAATGTTGGCTATCTCCTTCTGCAGACGCTCACGCTCTTCTGCACTGAGGTCACGGGTTGTTCCTTTCTCAATCTGATGCATAAGAAACTTGGTCACCATCATCAGTGGGATTACTGACTGAAGCCCACTTGCTGCCTCATGTACCTGAATCTGGAATGAGCCATCTGTAATCCACGTGGTCTTGCCTTTCTTATCATAATGCACAGCAAAGCCATTGACAGGCAGTTTGAGATCTGTTCGTAGTTTTGTCAGAGCCTTCCTATATACCTCCATCATCGTGACAAGGGCAGGTGGCAGACTGCTTATACGCTCGGCATTCTCTATTGCCACCATCAAGTTTCGCTCTGCTGGGACATACATAATCTGAGGCATCTGGTATGACTTGAGATCCTTCAGTTCTATTTTTACTGCGTTCTTCTTGTATATAAGGTGCAGCACATCACCCGTGTACTCCATAAAGGAGTCTGGATTGAAATAGTGCTCAAGATAGTGGTAAGAGCAATAGTTCTCTACGAAGTTTGCCTTCACATCCTCAGTCGTCACATCTTTTCTTACCAGAGCCTTTTCTATCCACGACATCATGGATATCAACTTAGCCACGGTACTCTTTCCAGTCCCCTGATTACCACAGAATACAGTAACGGGTCGTACTTCTATAAGCCCAGTGTCTTTAATAGGTCCAAAGTCCTTAATATGTATTGTCCTCATCTACTAAACAATTATGGTAAACTACCCAGAATGTGTCATTTCGTCATCGTGACACATTTTTCAGTGGCAAAGATACAACATTTTGCAGTATCTCATCCCGAATCCCTCAATTATTTAACGATTATTGAGATTCCTCAATTTACTAAATGTTATTCCCCACTCTACCAAGATATGGATAAAATATAAGGCTTAGTTTTGGAAAAACGGCCACCTAAAACGGCTTTTCTGCAAATATTTGCAAAAATCGGCATTTAACAGCCAAAAATCCCCGGCTAAGGCATCCATTTTTACGGTTAGGCCATCTACGAGTCATTAGCAGATATTATTCTTTCCTTGTAGAATTATATCCTTTCATCATTTCACTGACTTTCCTTTCAGCCTTAAGGCATCTGGGATTACTTGGGATGTCGATGTTACACACTTGGAGATCATCGCACAACTCCTGGAAATCGCTCATGCATTCACGGTACAGGTCTACCACCGTTTTAAGGCCAGGCAAGAGCGGTGACATAGACAGCTTTTCACGTAAATGATACATTAGAATCAGAATGGGCGTCGAGTACGCCAAGAGTTCTATGGTTTCCTGGATGTCAAACTCAGTGAAATGGCTACGGACAAGCTCTATCAAATCGTTTGTCTCATCAGTAATTTTCATCAGTTCCGTCTTGACAACAAGCACTTTGTCAAGATATTCATCAACATCAAAGCGTTGCCGGGCAACCTCTGCCGTCTGCTGCCGTACTTTAGAATATGATGCTATTATTTCTGCTATGCACGTACACATAATGACACTCCTTTCTGTTTTTAGCTCAGCAGTTGGACCCTGTATGATTTCCACCTCTTCCATGTTGCTTAGCCAAATTTTCGCATGAGATTCAAGAAGCCATCAGGGGTAAACTCCACATGGCTCTCACCATACCTTATACCATCTACTCTTGCAAAGTATGAATACTCATAAGCTCCAAGACTGACACATGCTCCCGTGGTGACTGACTGCAATCCCACAGTGGCGTTAGAATCGGGGGCGATTACCCAATTCACCCAGTCAGCATTCTGTGAAATCATGAGCACTTGCTTGAGATTGTTAAGAACCTTATGCGATATAGGTAAAGCCCCATAGCCGTCCCAATTCTTCTGGAGGGTACTAAGATGGTCTACCCTCTCATACGCAACTCTTTTCAAATCCATCAATTATTTAACGATTATTGAGATTCAGGAGCATTCTCTATTTTGGCATAATTTCTTTTTCCTATCAGGCATGGCATATATCGACTAATTATAATTGCTAATGGATGGATAATTAGTGTTTCTGCCTTCATTTTCCACATTCATTTTCGCATCAGGGAACATTATGCTTCACTTCAACCTTAGACACCCTCTTTTAGTCAGAAGCCATTTTTGCATAACTGATTTATTTCAAGCGATTAATATTCTTTGTATAACAAACGACACTATACTACAACCAATTAATCGTAACCTAAACAGTTAATCTTTCTTGAAAGTTTTAGAATAGACACCCATTGCCACTTCCTCTCCAAGTTTTTCAATAACATTATTCTCTTCATACGGGATAAAACGCATAGGTTGATTACAATAAAGTCCTGATATACTGATGTCTTTTGTTACTGTAGTATTAGCCCCAATTACAGCATGATTGCAGACATGAACGCCTGCACAAATAACCGAACGAGCCCCAATATATACCTTATCTCCAACTGTTACTTCACCATCCACTCTTACTTGCTTTTCTTCACCGAGGATGAAAGCGTGCGTCCATATTTGACTACCAACTCCTGCAATAATAGTATCTGAACCAATAATTATATTGTCTGTCACATTAAACAGATGATGCATGATTATGGCCGATCTTCTGCCAAGTTCAAACCTATTTTGTTTGTATAGTGAACTGCCAGAAACTTTGTTAAAACTATGCATCCATGCCCCCTCTCTAAATATCACATCTATATCGCCGAAGAACATATTCCCATGTCTAATCTTGCCCCCCCCATCCAATTCAAAACGTCTCACTTTAATAAGATTAAAATTTCCAATCTTACTATTATCATGTAAGACTATCTCACGCGAATCTACCCATGAAAAGCCTACCTTTACTCCTTTCCCAATTTTCACTCTACTACATCTTATCAGCTGAAAAAAAAGACTAAGAATACACGTAGGGAAAAAGAGCAATAATAGTGCAACAAATTTACTCATCAAACCACTCTTTTACAATTTGACATTCTTCACACAAAAAATTATCTTTTACAGCAGTAGTTATAAATGCCAAGACGTCATCTCATATTATATATGCTTTCAAGATCTATTAAGTTTTTACAGCCATATTTCTGTATTATTCCTGTCTTATGGAGATCTTTGCCCATAAAAATACCATCTACAAACCATTCTATTCCCATATAATTTGCATACCATCCAAGGACCTCATCCATCACTGGTGCAGAAATGCCAAATATATCAAAGTATGATCGAATGACAGCTAATCCCCAAGGAAAGTCCTCCATGAACATACGAGATGATAAGTCAGCTACATATCCCCCATTAACTTCCTTCATAGGTGCAAAAACACTTTGAAATGTAGCAATGCTATTTATTTTCTCAGTTAATGCCTCTACTGTAGGCGACTCATAGTGCTCACTTAATGGGCGAATTGCCTTGGTGTCGAGACCTGTTTCGATAGTAATCTGATCCAGTAGCTGTCTTAATTCTTCTTCCATTCCGAACAATGTCCTTGAAGCTTTGTCCGTCCATCCGACGTAGAATTTTGTTCTTTCAGGAAATATATAATCTCGACTATGGCCACCAAATATTTCATACGTACGAGAAGTATGCAGAAGAGGATTTGTTGGAGTCAGAGCAACTTCTAGGTAATTAGTAGCCTTTTTTGTCTTTAGACCGCATGAGTCTATTAGTTGACATACTTCATTGATCCTACATCGTTGAAGTGTCCCAACTACGCTATATGGCTTCCAACTTTTCAGATTCACCTCCTTGCCATACTCAACCAATTTTGCAGTAAATGGTACACGTTGGAAGCCAAAAAGTGTTTGTTCACCTTTGAAATATCTATTAAAATAGAATTCACAACCGCCCCCTCCTGGCAATACACCAACAAAGGCTGTTGGCGAAACGTAAGCTGCGATATCAGCGAATGCCTTCTCAACAGCGAAATGGGGAAGAGCTATATATACTATTTCTGCCTGAGAGGCAACAACCTCAGCATCGCTGTCTATGGAATCAGGACTCTCGCTGTAAGTAATTCCTTGCTCTATGTCATGACAAATAATCCGACTGCAAAACTGTTCTGGTCTGCGAGTCAGTAATCCTACATAATAATCTGGATGCACGTGCTTTATGTAACATGCCAAAGAGGTACCAATATGACCTCCGCCTACTATACAAATCTTCATATTTTTATCTTTTCTTGGTTTGCCATTGATTTTAATGCCGATACAAGTCTATGGTTATCGGCATGGTTACGCACTGCTATACGCATATAGCGATCAGGCTCTATGCCTTTTTTTGCAGAGCAAGCACTCATTAAAATGTTATGCTCCTTCAACATATAGAGGACAATCTGAGAGGGTTTGTATGGTGGTATTACTTCCACAAGAAAGAAATTTGCCTGACTTGGCATAACCCGGATAAACGGAACTTCTTTCAATTCTTTTTCAAAATCACGTCGGGTCATCACGAACTGCTCGCAGGCTTTCTGATAGTCTTTCTCATATTTAGTGAATATCTGCATAAAAAACTCTGCAAACGAGTTGATGTTCCATATACTAACCTGCTTTTTCATACGGGCTATCAGTACTTTATCAGCACTCGCTAAGATTCCAAGTCGCAGTCCTGGCACTCCATAACTTTTTGAAATGGACTTCATCACTACTATATGAGGATAGGCCTCCAACAAGTTGTCATGCAAAAGAGAACTGGTTGCCCACTGCTCACTGAAATCCACGAAACTTTCATCCACAATCAGTCTGATCTTCTTTTTTCCACACCATTCCGCTAACAAACAAATTTCCTCCAAGGGAATGAAATTACCAGAAGGATTGTCTGGATTGATTAATAAAATAGTAGAAACAGGTTTGTCTGCAAAGTAATCCATCAGATCCTGTGCCGTATATCGGAAATCTGCGTTTTCCGGAATAAAAGTCACAACTCTATCTTCCGGCAATCTATTAGGGTATTCTTCAAAAGTAGGTCTTACAATTCCAAGGTTCCCCTCAATGTTTTCCATCAGGGCTTTAATGAGTTCAGCAGCGCCATTACCTGGAATGACATAGTCTTCCTTTATTCCCCAACATTTACTCGCTAACAGCGAATTTACAGCCATTCCAGATGGGTATTCTGATACAAGGATACGGAAGTTCGCCTCCATTTCATCCATCAGCTTACATCTTCGGAAATAAGGATTCACAAGATAACAGAAGTCCAACATTTGAGGAAATCTCCAGAATCCTCCATATCGTCCATAGTATTTCTTCATCAGGTGCTCCTCATCAGCGAATAGGGCTTCAGCAATATCCAGGTCTTGCTTGTCATCTATCTCGTACCATCGCTCATGTGTGATGGGAAGTGCTTTTAAATCATGGCTGTTAAGGAAAGAGATGATACGAAGGACGTTTTCGTAGTATTCATTATTGCCAACAGCCTTCGAGTAAGCCTCGAGGAATGGCACATATTTAGTTCGTGAAAACTCCTGTGAAAATTTATAGATATTTACCGTTTTGTAGTAGAGGTCTTTATCAGCATATCTGAAAGCAGCTTTCGGAACAAAATTCACGATATTATTATCTTCGTCAATTCGTACCATCGTACCGTCCATCCAGCTCTCATACTTTGCCACGAGTGCAAGATTCGGGTAGGGATTTTCCATCAGCAACTGGAACATACCATCATCAAAAATCAGGTCACTTTCAATAAGTAGTGTGTCATCTTCTTGTAATTGCTGCTTAGCTAATGCTAATGAATAGATATTGTTGGTTTTGTCGTAAACAGGATTGTTAACATATTCTATTCTCATCCCGTCTCGCTCCGTTCCAACATAATCCATCAGTTTCTTTCCTTCATAGCCCACGACTATGACAACCCGACTGAGTTTCAGTACGCTCAGTTGCCTAAGCACCCTGTCAATTAAAGGTGTGCCGTTTACAGGCACCATGCATTTGGTATTTTCCTTCGTGTACTCACCAAGGCGTTTACCCATGCCCGCTGCTAAGATAATTGCTTGCATAGTGATTCTTCTTTAGATTGATAACTTATATGGACACTCCCCTTCTCCTTTCCAGTAGGCCTCCACCCCATGCGACCTTCGCTTGTTCTCTGGAGGCAACTTCATATAGTCCCCATAAATCTGCCTGAGATATGTATCATAGTCTTTGATCGTCTTAAACTCCCTACCCTCAAATTTCACCAATGCATATCCTTCAAAACGGGAGCCTGGGCCGACATCTTTACCAAATGAAGTCCATACCATATTTGATATGTTACCATTATAAGGTATGCTAATCGTTCTCTCATTGATACCTCTACTAATACTATCAAGCGATTTCCAAAAATACAGACACTTCAAGCCAAACTTAATCAGACTCTTTTTGTCAAATCCAAAATGATCAGTACACTTTGCTATATGGACGCGTCGCCAATAGATATTCTTGCGCAATGTCTCCTCATCTGAATTATCAAGAGGGAAAACATCGACCCAGAGACCTGTCTCATAGTTACCCCGTCTGTATCCCACTGTGTTCGAATTTACTAACTTACCTACAGGCTCATTCCATTTTCCATTCTCTATCGTAATCCAATCCAAGTCTGATCGAACTTTCTCATTCTTCAGGAGCTCTGACAAACGGTTGTAATCAGTACGAAGCATCATCACATCAACATCATCATCCCATGGTATGAAGCCGCCATGTCTCACAGCCCCTATCAAAGTGCCATAAGTCAGATAATAGATTAGGTTGTGCTTATCGCAAAAGTCGGCAAAAGCGCACAAGATGTCAAACTCACAGGCTTTCACCTGCTCCATATTCATTCTTTTCATTATTTAATTAATTTCGATTTATGTAACAAGTCCTTTTCTATAACCTTCAATATAATTGCATGAGCCATACTCATACGCTTTTTCAATTTCATCATTTTTGAATTGTTCGACTTCTCTGAGGATGGAGAAGCATTCATACCATGTCTACGATATTTAATAAGGACATCTGGTATAAAACGGGTCTTGAATCTAAGGTTTGCATAACAACCTATCTGGTAGTCATGACCTCTCTTATAGGTAGGGAACGGCAGTACATAGTCAAGAACCTTCCGATTGAAAGCCATACAACAACCAAGATATCTTGGCACAAAAAAGTTTGCCCAAAAACCTGAATGAGAATGCATACAAGAATAATAATCATGCCCCAGACTTTCACCATTTCCATCGACAAGTTCTGCATTATGGATAATCAAGTCATTACCAGCCATAAGATATGACAACACGGTATTAACCTTTCCCTCCATCCATATATCGTCCTGATCCGAAAGAAAGACGAAATCGCCATTTGCATGTTTAAGAACATTCTCAAAGTTCCCCACATACCCGTGCATTCCTTTATTTCTTATCAATTTAATACGCGGATCTGCTAAACTCGCAACTATTTTAATTGTAGTATCAGTACTCCCATCATCAGAAATAACAACTTCATCTTCTGGAGACAACTGCACTAAAATAGAAGTAATTTGTTCTTTAATATATTTCTCACCATTATAGGTGGCCATACAAACTGATAACATCTTGATTACTTACTACGTTATACAATTAAACACCAAAGATATCTTGATTAAAACGATAGTCTGATGTAGAAGCAAAATCTCCATGAATATATACATAATACCAATAGAAAACAGTCAATAGGACAATTATGTATGGTAATGGATGAGGTATAATTCCTTGCGGGGTCTTAAATTTTATTGAAAAATTTTTATACAAGAATGGCAAATAAAAACAAGAGAGGATTCTTGGGTATAAAGTAAGCCGAATCAAATGAAAATTGATCTGCCCTAATAAAGTAGTTACCATATCAACAGAGGCAATAATGAGACAAAATAGAATATAATGTCTTCCAACCCTATATCTTTCATAAATTTGCCAACAATAAATGAAAATAACTATCTTAATTAATAAATAGGTAAGGCTCAGCCCACCCTTAAAGACCTCACTTTCTGTCGTATAAATCCTGAATTTCTCATTTATACTACCTGAATCCAAAGCCCATAATATCAAAGAATTACTCCAATAGGCACATGTTACCATAAGGAAACCGAATAACAAATATGCAAAACGGTATTTTTTTACAGGGAAAGATTGCATGATTATATATAGAACAGGAAAAGCCAAAATTAGGAATGCTGTTCTATGGAATAAACACGAAATGTAAATAAAAAGAAAAGCCTGTAAGTATTTTCTTTTTAATAAAGCCATTACACTAAGTAAAGAAATCGACATTGCAACGGCTTGGCGTATAGTACTAAATGACTCGTTATATAATAATAGACAGAAGAAAAACAATACCAATGTAGGAGATAGATATTTCCGAAATTTGAATGCAAATAAATATATAGGAATTAACATAATAGAATACATACATAAATAGAACCAAACAATATTATGCGTATACCTAGAAACTATATAGTTTGCATACAAATAACCAATTTCCATACCAGGCCTCAAAGCTGCAAATTTCCAGAATGAAGAACCATGATATGTCTTTGCAAGATTCCAAACAGGAATCTGATAAAACATAGTATCAGATCCTACAGTCCAATCTCTCAAGCTCACAAGTAAAACAAGAGGAGCTATTGAGAAAATAATTGAGAAGAAGAAGAGTATTTTATTTCTATATAAACGTTTGGCACATTCTGCAAAAAACAAGGCCAACGAAAAAGAAACTACATAGTAAATCATTTGCGCAAATGCTTTTTAACAATCCTTTTTACTTTTGTAAAGAAAATTAACAAACAAACTACACGCAATCTCAACAAAAGCATTTCAACACGTTTTGCAAATAACAGATTGCTATTAATCTTATATATATGATAATCATAATTCTTCAGTGTTTTTGACAAAAGAGCCACTTTACTATGATAATCCAGCTTACATTCTTCATGATAAAAAAACATGTTGATAATATTCAAATATCGCCTATAGTTACTAAGACTAATGAAATCTTCTTTTATCTGTTTAGGCAGACCATCTACAACTTTATTAAATCCAAGAGCCCAAGCATTCATTTGTTCAATCACATCTTCGCGATAGTGGCGATTTGACGATGTGTTCAATATGCGATAATGGTATAATGGGACATTTATGATTACAATATCTTTTGCACGCAAATAGCATGACAAATGAAAAAGTCCATCTTCATTAAGTTTCAAACTCTCATCAAACCTAATATCCGAATATTCTATCACACTTCGCCTTGTCAGTTTGCCACAAGCAGCACATAGTATTTCAACATCAATTTCAATAGCATCAGCTTTTGAACAATCACTAACCATCAAAGATTGAGGGTATGATGGGAAATCTTCTTTTCTAATTATCTCTCTTGAACAACGTCCAATTTTGAGCTTGCGGCCATTAAAAAAGAAATTCCCCATAACGATATCTGTATCATTCGTAGTTTGCCGAAGAAGTACTTCCAAATAGTCAGCCTCTACCCAATCATCAGAATCAATAAACGTTATCCACTCTCCTGTAGCCTTCTCTAATCCAAAGTTTCGTGCGCACGACACACCACTATTATGAATTGAGAAAAGATTAATGCGAGAGTCTTTCTCTGCAAATTTCTCACATATCGAAAAAGATCCATCCGTACTACCATCATTAATTATGATTACTTCAAAATCATGAAAAGATTGGCACAGAATACTATTCAAACATTCTGGCAAATATAGTTCAGCATTATATACTGGAACAATAATTGAGATTTTACTCATACTTCATTTGTTAAGAATTAGTAAATTCACAAAGGAATTTTTTTAGCTCCACATATTCTGAATTTGTATTTCTTCTTCTTTGATTCAATTTCATATATATAGAAGGAGACATAATCCTCAAAACTTTCTTTACAAAGTCAGCCATCCAAATTCTTATACAGAGCCGATACAATTCATATGTATTTGCAGATCCATTTATCGACGCAGTTTCTTTTATTGCAAGTAAACGGTTAGAGTTTGAGATTCCCGTTGAATCAAATACTGAAACAATCACATTACGGTGTTCAAAGCTATGTCCTTCTTTATAAAGATTATAAAAGAGATTATAATCTGCAGCAATTTTGAAAGAAGTATCAAATCCTTTAGATTTCAACAAATCAGTTTTCACAAATGATGCAGGATGACCGAACGGCATAAATTTATTCAGATTACTTATATCCATTTTTTTTCTAACGAAGTCACCATAGGCATAAGAATGTACCTGATATCCATAGATAACATCAGGTAAAGATTCATATTTTGCATCGAAAATATCTCTTATTGCACTACTACTATAATAGAAATCTCCTGCATTTATAAAGCCTACATACAAACCATTGGCTGCAGCAACTCCCTTATTCATAGCATCGTAAATGCCTTTGTCAGGCTCACTAACCCAATAGGATATTTGGTTTGAATATTTTTTTATGATATCCAAACTTCCATCTGTTGACCCACCATCAATTACAATATATTCTATATTCTGGTATGATTGATTAAGAACCGAATTTATTGTTCTATCAATGTCCTTTTGTGCATTAAAACATATTGTAACTATACTTATTTTTATATTATCCATAGCTACATATTAAAACAGAATCATAACTTTCTTATCACTTTCGCAGGATTCCCTCCAGCAATGCAATCAGCTGGAATATCTTTTGTTACGACACTACCAGCACCAATGATACTACGATCCCCTATGCGAACCCCTTTAAGTATCTGACAACGACTTCCAATCCAAACATCATTACCTATTTCAATAGCAGCTGTTGGAATTGATTGATAATAAACATTTTGTCCTGCTGCCTTTCCATAATTTCTTCTACGCCGAAAATAATCAAGAGGATGGGCATCATTGTCCATGATTAGACTGTCCCCCCCTATATTGACATCATTACCATTTTTAATACTCTCCTTAGCCCAGATACAAGCAGAGGATATACCTACTCTATCTCCAATTTGTATTCTTGCTTCAGATGTTGCTGTATAAATACAACCACGTATATTACGACAGATTGGGTTTACAGCATTACCACTTATAAAATAGAAATCATCCCCAATACAAACTTTACCTTTACCTGATATGTATACTTTATCATATACCGTCATTCTTGATCCATAGCTAACCCCCATAATCTTAAAATAAATTCTATTCCATTTTTTATAATATATAGTCTTCAGTTTAGGTATAACACGAATAAACTTCTGAAGGTAATACTGTAGAGCAGGAGATATTTCTGTTATTTCATTATCATTTTTATCCATATGTAAACATTCAATATTAAACATCAAGACAAAGCTTTACTTAATCCAAATTCCTCTTGCTTGTCCATTAATTATCTTTTCTATCTGAACTTTTGCGAAAATAGCCTGAACAAGAACCACTAATGTAGGTACTGAAATTACACCTATTATCCCCCATCTATGAACTAGAAAAATCATTAACGGATATGATATTAATGCAAAAAGGAGGTATATTATTAGTTGTATCCTCATTGTACCTATTCCATTTATAAGGTTCATATACATAGCACCAATATTCATTAAAACTATATATATAGCTAACATTAGAGACAAATCTTTATCAACTTGGACACTATCTCCAATCCAGAAACTATAGAATATATCTGACACGAAAAACATAATCAGAGCAACAATAAATGTACAAAGCCATACTTTCTCAAGTGTCTTTTTGGAGTTCTTCATCCATGCAAATTCTTTTTTCACATATGCATCCGTAAAAGAAGACCAAAATGGAGTAATAATTATCAGAAAAGTGTTATGTAGGACAACAAAATATTTATACGCAATGTTGTATTCTGTCACCGAATCAGGACCCAATTCTCTAGATATCACAATATTTGTTATTTGAAAAATCACAATAAGACACAAATAAATAACAAAGAATTGCAGGCCCAGATTCATTACATTCTTTACAAGCGACAAATCTATAAATCTAAGCCGTGGGACAAATTCTCTATAATGAGTAAAGTTAAAAGCGTATAGAGAACATAAGAAAAGAAAAATAGTGGGTATACTTGAATAAAAAAGAGCAAGATTTGTTAAGTTCCCCTCAGTAATCCGAGTTAAAATAAAAATAGAACATACCGAAAGTATTTGCCCTGAAGCCCATATTACAGATGCCACCCCAGGCTTTTGATCTGCAGTCAATAATGTTGTAAACAATCTAACAATCATATTCATGCAGAAAAAGAACATCAAAATATAAAAAACCATAGACAGTTCACCAGAATACAAATCGTCAACATTCAATACTTTTGCCCAATCGACAAACATATTTCCTATGGCAAGAGCAATAAACAACACTGACATTATTATTGTAATTGTGAGATATGTTGTTGAAATGTATTGTTTTGCAAGAATATAATTACCAAATGCTTTCGCCTCTGCATATTTATTTCTGAATCCATTACCAAGTCCCAAATCAAAGTAACCAATCCACCCAATTATAGAGGACAAAGAAAGCCATATACCATATCTTGTCGGGTTAACATAATTAATTGTCAAGGGAACCACAAGCAATGAACATATTATAGTAATTCCTTTAGAAATAATGGAGAGTGCAATATTCTTAAGCACTTTCTTACTTCGATTGGAGCTATCATAATACCTGTCTATTATATATTTAATATGATACATAAATGATTTCAAATGCTTCTAATTCATAACACTTTAAACTATTCCATTCCCATACCGACACCAGTAAATATAAAAAGATTTAATAATAAGTTTAGCTTAACCTTTCATATTTGATAACAAAAGGGGCTTTGAAAACTATTAAATAAAGGTTGTTTCGTATCCTTCTCACTCAGGATTGCCTTGCCTGTTGGTATTCGCCAGTCTATGTTCAGGGAGTCGTCTAAAATACTGATGCCTCCATCAGCCTCGGGATGGTAGAACTCATCACATTTATATTGGAACACGGCTGTTTCAGAAAGAACGGCAAAGCCATGAGCAAAACCCTTTGGAATGAAGAACTGGCGATGGTTGTCCTCTGTCAGTTCTACAGCTACATGTTGACCGTATGTCGGGCTACCCTTTCGGATATCCACAGCCACATCGAGCACAGCTCCCTTCACACAGCGAACCAGTTTGCTCTGAGTGAATGGAGGCCGCTGGAAGTGCAAGCCTCGCATCACTCCGTAGGAAGATTTACTCTCGTTGTCCTGCACGAAGGTAACTGTATGCCCAAGAATCGGGGCAACCTTCTCGTCAAACTCCCGTTGAGAGAATGACTCGAAGAAATAACCACGCGCATCCTCAAACACGCGAGGCTCTATGATTACTACGCCATCAATGGCGGTTTTGATTATATTCATACTGATAATTATTCATCAGGCAGAGCCATGATATATGTTGAAAACATTGGATAGAGTTCCTTTATTGCGGCGAGTAGGAAACGAATGATAGCATTCCATTTCGCATCGTCAATTGCATCCAACTCAACCTCGTTCTTCTGGTAATGAACTATGATATTACGCAAATGATAAATATATTTGTCATGATTCATTCCATTACGTGCGACATCCAGAACGCCCATTGTCGCTGGGGACAACAGAGATAGCAAATATGCCAGATTTGTATCCTCATGACTTTCCACACCTGTTTTCTTTAAAAAACGGTTTCTCAACATTGTGTGCAAGTCATCAATAGCAAGTGGGCTCGAAAGACTGTTCTTGAAATTATGAACCAGCCCCAAACCATATAACCGTTCTATACAACGATAAACATCAACATAACAGAAACGCCAGTAGTTACTACCAAGACTGTGAAGCAGGTTATCTTCGGGAATATTCCTGTCGCCAATATTGAGCAGGTCTGCATATTTCTGCAAAGTGGCCAGTTCAAAAGGCAAGATAAGAACCTCTGGACTACATGTCATAGCATAGAGTGCCAGATGTCTCAACGCTGTTTGATGTTCTGAATGCGTCGGCCCAACATGCGTAGCTACTTCATAGGTCATAATAACAGGAAAGAATGTCTCTGCTGCATCCCATTGAATGTCTTCTGTAGTTGGATCTATGAATATTTTGTTTTCAAGATCGGGCTCCGATACATTTATTAGACGCTCAGTCTTTGTTACAGCAATAGCTACCATAGATAGTGTCTTCTGATTGTCACATGCTGTAAGTTCTGTGGTCGTCAGCTCTTTCTCTATCCCAATTGACAGAAAGTATAGTATCCCAGCACTTTCCAATAGAGCAAAACAGACTTGCCTATTAAAAACGTAAGTGCTTAAAACATGTATATCCGATGCAATTGTATTGTATTCCTCTTCTGTCAGATATATACGGATGCGAGGGAATCCTGTCAGAGAAAAGGAAGTATTCTCTATCAGCTTCTCAAATATTGCAGTTTGGATGTCTCTTACTGTAGCCATCTCTCAATATGCTCGCCAAGCCAATTCGAGCGTGTCAACATTGAAATTATTCTCAAGTAGTGCAGCGAATCCCTTTCTGAAAAATTCCCTTTGAGAACTACCTATTCTCTTAACAGGCAGGTTTCTTATCATCTCATTAAGAATATCATAACATAGGAATGTGCCAAGGGCATCATTATCCATGCGGCTTACTCTGTCTATGAAATCTGAAAATGAAGATTCTATACGACTGATAATGGCATTCTGTTCTTCTTGGCTTCTCTCAGGCATTCCTGCCATACCCACTACACGTTGAGCCAAAGCGGCTATGAACCCCGTCTTGGCAGGCATCTGTGTGAACAAGTCCATACCATTACGGAATTTCATACTTCCGTCGGCATCGCCATCATCCTGCTGATACCGGGTTACGGCCTGGTCAAAGCTGACCATCATGGTCAGACATCTGTAGAAATTGTCAGCGAACTCACGTTTACCAGTCATGTCTGTTATATCAAGTCTGGTGAACTCGTCTGCGACACTATCATTGGCTTTTACTATCTCTTTTCGTGAAGAATAGACTATCAGCAGTTCAATAATGCTGCTGGCTGGATACTCGCCTCCTGACCTACGTCGCTTTTGATCATCCTTCTCGTTGAGAACGATTCCTTTAATACGTTGGCGAGCCTCTATAATGAGTGGCTTATAGATGACTTCCATCTGTCGCTTGATGTCCCAAGGTGTCTGGCCTGTATTAAGCACAAGCATTCTATATATGAGCGCGGTTGTCCCGTTTGCAATCCAGAAGTCGATACGGATTGGATTGCGAGATATGCCCGGACTCTGAGCCATCGCTTCACGGAGTGCACCTGAGCGTTGCATTCCGTCTATAACCGTCCCATCCCTGAGACAGTCATTTATCAGTTTCTCAACGTTGCTACCATTAATATATGCAAGATCGGCTTGAGTCGAAAGTCCAATTACAATAGGTGGTATGATGGCTCCCTTACTCAAATCCTCCACCAGCCTACGCCTAATCATGTTTGCGGAACGCGTATTCAGTTGAGGTCGCTGTTCAGTCAGTTTGTTGGCTTCACCGAACGTATCAAACCACTTCATATAATCACCAATAGTAGTAATGGCAGAAACAGACAGGCTGTTAATCCGCCCGTCACGCAGAAGATTGATTTTGTTTAATTCCATAAGAATGATTTTATCTCCCTGAATTAATCGAATTGGTCAAATGAATTAATTCTATTGGTCATTTGACAGATTTTATTTAGCCTATCTTAACTTTAGGCTTATTTTTTATCATAGCATAGACACAGTATAGGGAAACGGCAATACCCACCAATGCGCCAGAATATCTGAAGCCAAGTATCTTGAACTCCATTCCATTATCTACTTTCTTTGAATGCCCTTAGGGCTGCCATCATACGGAGTTGCTTCTTTGATGGCAGTTTCTGGCCAGCTTCTGCTATATCGAGATACTGCTGATAGTTATCTTTCAAAGACTCTCGCACTTCATCGGGCATGATCATGTGCCACTCGTCACTGGCTGTATCTTTATAGGTAAGGACAAGACCATACTGTTGTAGTTTGTAATAGGTCTTGCGAGCTTTACGCACTGCATAATGGTTAGGCCCTGCCTTGACAAATTCGTCAACAAGCTGGAGCTCTTGTTTGTTAAGAACATGAAGCACGTCCTCTGGGTTGTCAAGAATCTCTCGGGCAAGTCTGCGAGCTGTCTCATCCTTCTTCAGATTGGGACTGACATAGAGTTCAAGCTTATTACAAATCTTCAGCATCTCTACCTTTGTCATCACATTGAAGATGGAAACAAGGGAGACTTTGGAAGTGTAGTTTCTGTTGTTTATTAGTATAGTCATGCTAAAGCAAGAATTTAAGCTGTAGTTGTGCTTTAACCTCACTGAATCGCAGGAAATGCCGATAAACACTGGAGGTGTAGAGAGTGAGGTTATGATGAATTAACCTCACTTGTAACCTCACTTTAATCTCACTCTGACACGCCTGATTTCATTCGAACCAATGAGGTTGAAGTGAGGTTAGAGTGAGGATAAATAAAGTTATCTCACCTTCTGGATTGCCTTTATAAAAAGGGAATACAGGGGATATAGTGAGGTTAAGCATGATTTTATGATAATACTCCAGAACTGAAGAGAGAACGTACTTCGAAGCATCGTTGATTACGGTTCTCCCTTATGGGCACACAGAAATCACGGAAATCACAGAAAAACGGCCTATGGCCTTATAAAATGTCACACAGATGACACAGATTTCACAGATTATGCAAAACAAAAATGTTAGTAAGCGGTCACTTTAGACCCGTTAAGGCCTATAACAACCATATTTTTAGTAATCTTTAAAATTTCGGTTTGGATTTAGTAGATGGCTGGAGCCAATTGGGGCTGCCACC
>FLNV01000598.1_pt1 | contig 19168 bp, 14 predicted proteins | sample 1140351 | NCBI WGS metagenome assembly FLNV01 (sample SAMEA3878207, study PRJEB12797) | bioreactor metagenome | biome: Moose rumen | place: Sweden | collected 2011-10 | reverse complement strand
GTTTGATGGTGGATACACTCTTCCCAAAGCGTTCAGAAAGCTCACTGATGGTCTGCTTCTCTTGCTGATAAGCATTCCAAAGCTCATCATCGCTAACCTCTACACCTGCACGGAACTGGTAGCCACATTCCTGGCATTTATACAACTGTACGCCCTTGCGTAAACCATTCTTCTTCGTGTGCGTACTGCCGCACACAAGACATCTCATTTTAAACATACTAACCTTGCTTTTATGATACCTTGAATGGTAGCAAAGTTAGTAACTATCGGAGGTTCAGGCCTCTTTCAGCCTGCAAAATGAGCTATTGAGCATTTTCAACCGTCGATTTAACACTGAAGCTAGCTTGATCTCTCGAAACACATGTATTTATCGGACTTTGAGAGTGGGTTCAGCCTGCAAAATGAGCTATAGGTCTAAATTTATTATTTTTATATAACTTGGCAAAAAAATGGCCAAACAAACTTTAGTAATTGAAACTCCAAAAGAATTGTCGCTAAGGGGCAATATGATAGTAATTTCAGAGAAATCGACTGGGATGGAAATATTGAGACCTTTAGAAGATGTTAGAATGCTGATTATTGATCACCACTCAGTAAGAATAACAGTGCCGCTTGTTATTGAATTAACAAAGAATAATGTGGCAATAGTAGTCTGTGACGAGAAACATATGCCAATCTCGATGATGCTTGATTTGGAATCCAATACACAGCAGTCTATGCGTTTCCAAAAGCAAATATCTGTTTCTATAATTAAAAAGAAACAATTGTGGAAACAAATCGTCGAAGCTAAAATTTTAAATCAGTCCTCTGTAATTGAAATTTTGGGTAAAGGTAAGAACATGCTACTGTGCTATGCAAGAAATGTGAAGAGTGGTGACTCGTCTAACCGTGAAGGAATTGCAGCAAGGATTTATTGGAAGACAATTTTAGGCAAGGGGTTTATCCGAGATCGATATGGTGAGCCACCTAATTCATTGCTTAATTATGGTTATTCTTTGTTGCGGTCCTTAGTCGCAAGAAACCTCATGAATGCTGGTCTGCTACCCACAATAGGTATTTATCATCATAACCGTTATAATGCCTTTCCTCTTGCAGATGATTTAATGGAACCATATAGACCCTATGTGGATTTAAAGGTTTTGAATCTGATGGAAAGGGGAATAACGGATGTATGCCATGAGGCAAAGAAAGAATTGATTGAGATGACCTATAAGGATATTCCTGCTAATGCGATTATGATGTCGGCGTCTACTCTCGCTGATGTATATCAAGGATTAGGGGAAGTCGTTTTATTTCCAAAAATATTATAATGCAATGTGGGTGTTTGTTGTGACAAGTTTCACAAGATATAGTAAAATAGGACGTGAGGCTTTTAAAGTTTTTGAGAGAAAATTGAAAACTGATGGCTTTTATCGCTTGCATCAGAATTTGTTTTTAAGATATTGCTCTACTGGTGCTAATGCAGTTGTGCATAAAAAAAGAGTCAAAAATATGATACCTGATGTGCCTTGTGATATAAGTATAATTTTAGTTTCGGATAATCAGGAACAAAATATATATCATTTCCTAAGTAGAAGGCACTCAAAACATATAGCTTATTCCAAGCCTGAGAATGTGGAGTTTTTTTGATACGTTCCTCGACGCTCACTACACGTTTACCACCATCTTCTCCTCGGCAAGATATGTCTCCTTAAACACCTCACGAGCTTCTGACAGCAATAACGACTCGTCGCTATACCGCTGAGAATAATGTCCGATAACCAGCTTCTTGGCATGGGCGGACTTTGCTATTGTGGCGGCCTGACGTGCCGTGCTGTGGAAATATTTTTCTGCCAACTCCTTACGGTCGTCAGCATAAGTGGCCTCGTGATATAGCAGGTCTACTCCTTCTATATAAGGAATAATCCTTTCGTCGTATCGGGTGTCGGAGCAATAGGCATAAGAACGCACCGGGTCTGCATCACTCGTCAATTCCTCATTGGCTATGCGCTCACCTGTTGGACTGATGTAGTCCAAGCCATTCTTCAGGTTGTTCATCTGACTATATGGAATTTCATGACGCTCAACCATATAGTCCAGTATATGACGAAGGCCGGGCTTCTCTCTGAACAGATAGCCGCAACAGGCCACACGATGGGTCAGAGGTATGCTGAACACTTCTACACTGCGGTCTTCATATACAAGTTGATGGGAAGTTGTGTCTACAACATGAAACACCACCTCATATTCAAGATTCGGACAGAAATAGTCGAAGTGTGGACGGAATATTTTCTCTGTGTCGGCAGGACCGTATATGTGGAGTGGGGCAGTCCTGCCCAGCAAACCCATCGAACTGACCATCCCGGTCAGACCCAGGCAATGGTCGCCGTGAAGATGTGAGATGAATATTGTGGAGATGCGGTTGAAATTCACACTGCTGCGACGTAAGGTCAACTGTGTGCCTTCACCGCAATCGATCATAAACAACTTGTTGCGCATATTCACCACTTGCGACGAATTCATGTGCTTCATCGTTGGAAGAGCACTACCGCAACCTAGTATCGTTACTTCAAATTTCTCCATCTTACTTTTATAATACCATCAAATATAAGAACATCAAAAAGGCTGAAACAAGAATGTCTCAGCCTTTTATTATAAGTTGGACATATCTGGATATCTATGCCCTATAAAATGTCTTATTCTGCAGTTTCTTCTGCTTCTGCCTTTGTAGCTTCCTCAACTTCTGCCTTTGGAGCTTCCTCAACTTCTGCTTTTGGAGCTTCTTCAGCTTCTGCCTTTGGAGCTTCTTCAACTTCTGCCTTTGGAGCCTCTTCTGCTTCTACCTTCTTTGCCTTGGCTGCCTTAGCTTTCTTTGCTTCTGCTTTTGGCTCTTCTTTCTGTGCCTCAAGCATGTCGGCTTTCAGGCTTGCAAGTGCGTCAAGGTCGCCCAAAGTGGTGCTGGCCTGCTTGTTCTGGATCGCTGGCTTCTCTTCCTTTGCCTGACGTGGCTTCTTGGCTGCTGCAGCTGCCTTCTTCTCTTTGGCTTCAGCACGCTGAACATCTTCGAAGATGCGGCTGTGAGAAAGAATGATGCGCTTTGCATCCTTGTTGAACTCTATCACCTTGAAATCAAGCTCTTCACCAAGCTGAGCCTGGCTGCCGTCTTCCTTAACGAGGTGCTTTGGAGTGGCAAAACCTTCTACTCCGTATTCAAGAGCTATCACTGCACCCTTGTCAAGTACTTCTACAATCTTGCCGTGGTGGATGGAATCCTGAGTGAACACGGTCTCGAAGTTGTTCCATGGGTTTTCCTCAAGCTGCTTGTGACCCAACGACAGACGACGGTTTGTCTTGTCGATGTCGAGTACCTGTACCTCGATGTCGGCACCAATCTGAGTGAACTCTGAAGGGTGTTTGATCTTCTTGGTCCAAGAAAGGTCGCTGATGTGGATAAGGCCGTCTACACCTTCTTCTATCTCTACGAATACACCGAAGTTGGTGAAGTTGCGTACCTTGGCTGTATGTTGTGAACCAACTGGGTATTTCTCTTCGATATTGCTCCATGGATCTTCCTTAAGCTGCTTTACGCCAAGGCTCATCTTGCGCTCCTCGCGGTCGAGGGTCAGAATCACAGCCTCTACCTCGTCGCCTACCTTCATGAAGTCCTGAGCACTGTGAAGATGGGCGCTCCAGCTCATCTCTGATACGTGAATCAAACCTTCTACACCTGGAGCTATCTCGATGAATGCACCATAGTCGGCCATCACTACTACCTTGCCCTTTACCTTGTCGCCTACCTTCAGGTTTGGATCCAATGCATCCCATGGATGTGGAGTAAGCTGCTTCAAACCAAGGGCGATGCGCTTCTTCTCGTCGTCGAAGTCGATAATCACAACGTTCAGCTTCTGGTCAAGCTCTACTACTTCCTTCGGATCGCTTACGCGGCCCCAAGACAGATCGGTGATGTGGATAAGACCGTCTACGCCACCCAAGTCGATGAACACACCGTAAGAAGTGATGTTCTTAACTGTACCTTCAAGAATCTGACCTTTCTCAAGCTTGCTGATAATCTCCTTGCGCTGCTGCTCAAGCTCGGCCTCGATGAGGGCTTTGTGGCTTACTACTACGTTGCGGTATTCCTGATTGATCTTCACAATCTTGAATTCCATGGTCTTGCCAACAAATGTATCGTAATCGCGGATAGGCTTTACGTCGATCTGGCTGCCTGGCAAGAATGCCTCCGTGCCAAATACGTCTACTATCATACCACCCTTCGTGCGGCACTTTACGAAACCCTTTACGATTTCGTCCTTCTCCAATGCCTCGTTTACACGCTCCCATGAACGAGCCTGACGAGCCTTCTTGTGAGAAAGTATCAACTGACCCTTCTTGTCTTCCTGATTCTCAATGTAAACTTCTACTGTGTCGCCTACCTTCAAATCTGGATTGTAACGGAATTCATTGCGGGCGATTACGCCTTCGCTCTTGTAACCGATGTTAACGACTACCTCACGGTCGTTCATGCTCGCTACTGTTCCGTCAACTACGTCGTTGTCGGCCAGCTTGTTAAGAGTGGATTCATAGGCCTTGACTGCCTCTGCCTTCCCGGCTTCTGTCAGTCCGTCGTTCTCAAACGCTTCCCAGTCAAAACCTTCCAGCGGTTTAATGTCTTTTGTGTTCATAAATAAAATTAATAAAAATGTAAAAAATTAATAATGTTAGACTTTATGTTGATAAATCTAAAAATATTTCATGTTAAAAACAATAAGCGAATTGCGCTGATAAGTTGTTGAAAATAAGTGTTTTAATATATATATCTACGGAAATCCGCCGTTTCGAATTGCAAAGATAGTGATTTTCTGCAACATACGCAAATTTTCACTCGCTTTTCTTGTATGGCAATTTCACAACTGGCATGCCGTAATTATAAGATGCTATCTCATATTCCTGATACTTGAAAATCAGACTGTCATCAACGAAATAGGCACCATTAGCGGGAAGGGGTACTTTACCCTCTGATTTCGACTTATCGTCTATCTGAAGGACGTTCATCAATTTGGAAGCGTCGTCAACCAGCTCTTCGCCTAAACATTTGGTTATCTCGCTACGGTAATAGTATGTGTCTACAGATTCTATGAGGTCGGCAAGAGAGAAATCTGAGCGGTTGAACGTGTAGCCTATTGACTTGCGATAGGGATGAAGACCGCCACTCTCTTCCTCTTCTTCAAACATGTAGGTCACATATTGGTCATCGTCGTAAATCTTGTAAATCTTTACCCTGACATACAGCTCTTTATGCTTCCGTCTTGATTCTTCGTCCAAATTCACATAATCGTTCTTAAGGTTGGCTGCAGCGGTCGTTACGAAGGCCTTGGCAAGAGAATGAACTGCGTCTTTGTCTGTCGATTTCTCACGCTCTACAACTGTGCTGAGCCACGTGGCGAAATTTTTGCGGCTCAACTCATCTTCAACAACCGGTGATTCTATGCTTATCTGCGCATAAACCTTGCCGGAGTTCTCCATTTCATAGCCTAATGAGTCGCTCACCGACTCTGTCTTTATCGCCCCTAAGGTCTTGACTGGTTTGGCAGATTCACCGCAATTACATAGGAAAATCACCGACATTAAAACTAATGCAATATGTAATTTGTTGATTTTCATTTGGCTGATTCTCACTGTTAGTTCACTAATGTATTGAAAATCTTATCCCAGTCTGCACGTAGGGCTTCCATCGAGGGATATAGAAGATTGGCTCCTGAGTCGTAAAGCACGGAATCGGGAAGGGGACCGGTATTCACGGCTATAGTGAATACGCCGGCACCTACTGCTGACTGAATCCCTAATGGAGCGTTCTCCACAACTATCGATTCATTGGGCTGAAGCGAATTGCTGCTGTCGGTCGACATGCCATGGTTTGTCATATATCGCTTGCCTCTTGTCAAACCCATCAGATAGGGCTCTGGGTCTGGCTTACCTTTCTTCACGTCGAAAGCGGTGACCATCAAATCTGCTTCAAAAATTCCGGGGAAATTGTCATGAAGGCGGTTGAGCAGCGTCTTCTGACCGGATCCGGTCACTACCATTGGCAACAAACCGTCTGACTTTATCGATTTCAGCAACTCATATGAACCGGGCATCTTAGGAGCTTCGGGACATTCACTGAACATCTCTGATTTATAACGGTATATCTCTGATATCTCTGACTCTGTAGCAAGGCGACCGCGCTCACGCATCGACACAATATTTATCGTGCCACCACCTGTGCGGCCCTCATGCATATAGGCTTCTTCAATGGGGAAGGTGAAACCGAAATGGCTCATCGTTGAATGCCAACTGAGGGCGTGGTTCTTCATCGAGTCGAAAAGCACACCGTCCATGTCGAACATTACAGTCTTGAGCCGAAAGGAACCATATCCTTTCGACTCAAGATATTTACGTTTGGCGAGTTCTATTTCTTTCGCTTGCATCTCGTAAATCGAAAATTGACTGAATACTTAAGTCTCTATTATGAATTCAGTCTGACAGGCGGGCCTTTATCGCTGCGCTTTCTGCCTCATAGCCTGGCTTGTCGAGTAGGGCGAACATATTGCGCTTGTAGTCCTCCACTCCTGGCTGGTTGAACGGGTTCACACCTAATACCAGACCGCTCACGCCACAGGCTTTCTCAAAGAAATAAATCAACTGGCCGAGATTGTATTCGTCCAATTTATCTATGCTGATATGGATGTTTGGAACGCCGCCGTCAACATGGGCTATCCTGGTGCCAAGCTCTGCCATCTTGTTCACTTCGTCTATGCGTTTGCCGGCAAGGAAATTAAGCCCGTCAAGATTCTCATCGTCGGATGGGACGGCCAGCTCGTGATTCGGATTTTCTACTGATATCACAGTCTCAAAGATTGTACGCTCACCGTCCTGAATCCACTGACCCATGGAATGCAGGTCGGTGGAGAAGTCAACGGCTGCCGGGAATATTCCCTTCTTGTCCTTGCCCTCGCTCTCACCATACAACTGCTTCCACCATTCGTTCATGTAGTGAAGCTTCGGCTGGTAGTTCACCATTATCTCAATCTTCTTGCCCGACTGATACAGGGCGTTGCGCACTGCTGCATATTGTGAGCAGAGATTGTCGGCAAACGGAACATCTGAACCGGTTGCATGCTCCATGTCCTGAGCGCCCTTGACAAGCGACTTGATATCGTAGCCGGCACATGCGATAGGTAGCAGGCCTACAGGTGTGAGAACGGAGAAACGGCCACCTACGTTGTCTGGTATCACGAAGGTGGAGTAGCCTTCCTTGTCGGCTGTGGTTCGGGCTGCACCGCGCTTGGCGTCTGTAACGGCTACTATCACCTGTTTTGCCATTTCCTTTCCACGCTCGTCCTCACACAGCTTCTTCAGAAGACGGAACGTGATTGCGGTCTCAGTCGTCGTACCGGATTTGGATATGTTGATCACTCCGAAACGCTTGCCGTGAAGATAGTCTATCAGCTCACTCAGATAATCTTCGCTGATGTTGTTGCCGGCAAACAGAATGCGAGGACTGTCGCTCGGCTTCAGCCAACCGAAATTGTCGCCCAAGCATTCCAACACCGCACGAGCTCCTAAATAGCTGCCGCCAATACCGGCTACTACAATCGCTTCGCAGTTCTTGCGGAGAACTGAGGCACATGAGATAATCTCATCAAGAAAACTGTCGCTGGTCTCACTCGGAAGATGAATCCAACCAAGAAAATCATTGCCGGCACATGTGCCTTCTTCCAATGCCTTGTGGGCGTTCAAAACTACTGGCTCATAAGCCGATAATGCATTCTCTCCTAAAAACGCTAATGCGTTGCTTATGTCTAACTTCATTTTCTTTGACTTTTTACAGTAAATGAATATATTTTGTTTTATTTTTTCCTTTTTTTAGTCCGCTCAGCACACATCTCTCGACTCTCAACGGCGTTGTAACTACAACCCATGCCGCATGGCTCACTCTCGACTCTAAAAGATCACCTAAGCGAATCACTTAAAATCTTAATCTCTACAGATGGTGATATGCGCTCGTACAATATGTTGTATACGGCATCTAGAATCGGCATGTTGATATGGTAGTTGCGGTTTATCTCTTTTATGCACTTGGTGCCGAAATAGCCCTCGGCTATCATCTCCATCTCCAACTGAGCCGACTTCACCGAATAGCCGTTGCCTATCATCGTTCCGAAAACACGGTTGCGCGAGAAATTGGAGTACATCGTCACCAGTAGGTCGCCCATATAAACGGAATTGGAAATCCTGCGGTTGGCGGGCTCTACAGTCTGGAGAAAACGCTCCATCTCCTGAACGGCATTGCATACCAACACCGACTGGAAGTTGTCACCCTTCTTCAGACCATGACAAATGCCGGCACAGATGGCATAGACATTTTTCAAAACCGAACTCAACTCTATGCCTTCAATATCGCTGCTGACGGTCGTCTTTATTGTTTTGCTCGATAATAGAGATGCCACTAAAGAACCGTTATTCTGATTCTTGCAGCCTACAGTAAGGTAACACAATCGGCCCATGGCCACCTCCTCGGCATGCGACGGACCACCGATACAGGCCAGCTGATCCTCAGGAACATTGAACACGTGATGGAAATATTGAGACACCGTGATGTTGTCGTCGGGAACAATACCCTTTACTGCTGTAACGATAATCTTGTCATCCAATTTCGTGCGCAGTTTCTTGAAATGGCTCTTCAGATAGGGGGATGGAGTCACTATAATCAGAGTGTCGCTGCTCTTCACGATTTCATTCAGATTGGATGAGAAATTGATGTGGTCTACATCAAACTGAACACTCGACAAATAGGCGGGATTGTGGCGCAGACGGATAAAGTCTTCTATACGGTCGTCACGACGGATATACCAGTTCAGACTCGGCACATTCGACATAACCATCTTGGCTATAGCGGTTGCCCAACTGCCACCGCCGATGATTGCTACTCTGCCACAACTTTGAAATTCCATTGCGTTTATTTTGTATACGTCTTATCTGAAACGACAGATTGACGACGGATTATTGGCATTCAATTTTGGAAAGTACATCATCGAGATCTGCTACTGACGGCTTCTCGATGTCAAGCTTGTATTTCTTCAGAACCTCGCCTATCTGCTGCTGAATCTTCTGGGATTTCGACTTGGCAAGGTCGCTCACCAAGTTATAACCGCATTTGTAGAGCACTGGCACAATATCTTCATTCAATCCCAAAGCCACGAATTTCTCTACAGGATCTTTAGGAATCTTCTTCTCTGGCTTCATCTGTGGGAACAGCAGAACTTCCTGAATCGTCATATGGCCGGTCATCAACATCACCAGACGGTCTATGCCGATACCTATGCCTGAAGTTGGAGGCATGCCATACTGCAATGCGCGGAGGAAGTCATGGTCGATAATCATGGCTTCGTCATCACCCTTGTCGGCGAGCTTCATCTGATCGATGAAACGGGCTTCCTGGTCTAACGGGTCGTTAAGCTCTGAATAGGCATTGGCAAGCTCCTTGCCGTTAACCATCAACTCGAAACGTTCGGTCAAACCAGCCTTCGTCCTGTGCATCTTGGTCAGTGGAGACATCTCTACAGGATAGTCGGTGATGAAAGTAGGCTGGATATAGGTGCCTTCACAGAATTCACCGAAAATCTCGTCTATCAACTTGCCTTTTCCCATCGTGTCGTCTATATCCATCTCAAGCTTCTTGCATACCTCGCGTATCTCTGATTCATCCTTGCCATCCAAGTCATAACCAGTCTTCTCCTTGATGGCTTCAAGAATCGGCAGTCGGCGGTAAGGGGCCTTGAATGAAATCGTCTGACCGTCTACCACGCTGTCCGTGCTTCCGTTTACTGCAATACATATCTTCTCCAGAAGTTGCTCGGTGAAACTCATCATCCAGTTGTAGTCCTTATATTGAACATACAGCTCCATGCAGGTGAACTCTGGATTATGAGTGCGGTCCATACCCTCGTTGCGGAAGTTCTTGCCAATCTCATAAACTCCCTCAAAACCGCCTACAATCAGACGCTTAAGATAAAGCTCCGTAGCTATGCGCATGTACATCTCTATGTTCAAAGCATTGAAGTGCGTGGTGAACGGACGGGCACTCGCTCCACCGGCTATCGATTGGAGGGTAGGGGTCTCTACTTCTGTATAACCGTTGCCGTCCAAAATCTCACGCATTGTGCGAAGAACGGTGGCACGTTTCAGAAATATGTCCTTTACTCCCTTGTTCACTATCAAGTCTACATAACGCTGACGATAGCGCAACTCCGGATCTTCGAATGAGTCGAATACCTGACCGTCCTTCTCCTTTACTACAGGAAGCGGCTTCAAACTCTTCGAAAGCAAAGTCAATTCCTCGGCATGAACGGATATCTCGCCTGTCTGTGTCCTGAATACAAAACCCTTCACTCCTACGAAATCGCCCAAGTCAAGCAATTTCTTGAACACACTGTTATATAATGTCTTGTCGTCCCCAGGGCATATGGCATCACGGTTGACGTATACCTGTATCCTACCCTTGGAGTCCTGAATCTCTATAAACGATGCCTTACCCATAACCCTACGGCTCATCATACGACCGGCTATCACCACATGACGCTCTGGACCTTCGTCTTCAAACGATTCCAAGATCTCTGTGGAAAACGCATTCGTAGGATACTCTGCTGCAGGATATGGATCAATTCCTAATTCCTTAAGACTTTCCAGATTCGCTCTGCGCTGAATCTCCTGCTCTGATAATTCTAATATATTCATATGGTTTTATTTTGCTTGTCTAATCCTTGAATTCCTCTATTCGTTAACTGAAATAATCAAATAGCCAAATCCCAAAACAAATAGTAAATCGTCAATAGAAGCAATTCCTCATTCCTCATTCCTAATTCCTAATTATCAATAATACTTAATCTCTCTTTCCTCGGTCTCTATATTCTTGTAAGTCGGGTCTTCGCCTTCCTCCGCACCAGTACTCAAGCCTATCCACTGGCGCTCACGCTTAATCCAGTTGCCATGGTCGTCAAATTCCAGGTACTTGTAGATGCTCATCTCCCAAGAATCCACCTCTGTGAAACAACTTAGCAGATAACCGCGGTCATCATAGCGGTAAGTGCTTTTCGTATCGGCACTCTTGCATACGGCAACATGACCGTCTGAACCCCAAGTATAATTGAATTCACGGTCGTTCCATGTCAGCCTTACTATGCGGTTGCTGTCGTCACGCTCTATGAATTTTGAATCTATGTCGAGCATGCCACTCTCGGTGAATTTGTATGTGTCTCCTAATTCATCTTTCAAACTCTTCACCCTGCCTTTCAATCCGAATAGTGCTAAATCGGGTGTCTCTTGTTTCACGGAATCCAAAAGAGCCACCACATCGGAAGGGTCCTTGGACTCTTTGTTACCACAACTTAAACTGGTCAGTATGACTGACATTAATATTGCCAAACTTCCTGCCAAAAACAGGCGGGAGCGTTTGATTGAATTGATTAAATGCATAGAGATTTTGTTTTTTATGTTTCAATTTGCAAATATACGCAAAATTCTTGACATTTTACAAAATACTGATAATTATTATATCAACTCACAAGTACATATCTTAAATTAATTTATTTTGTAAAATACAAATAATTAGAATCATCACATACTTTACGTTCCTCTCCATCCTCTTCTAATCCATCAAGTGGAGCGGAAGTCTCCCGGCTTCCGCACGCTGTCTATGAATAATCAATCTGAACCATTAATCATAAGCTTCCTCTCAATATCTATCAACTTACTTCAAATTTTCACTTTCTCCATATCATAACTCAACTTTACAAACTTCAACTAACAATTATTTGCAAAACTGAAATAATTCATTTATTTTTGCAATTAAAACAGGTGGCTAACAAATTAAATAAATCAAAACTACCTTTATACTAAAATACTAAATCGAGTACTCCTCAACAGAACAACAAACAACTTGTTAACTCGTCAACTCGTTAACTAAATATTATATTTTTATGAATCTAAAACGTATTATTATGTTTGCTGCTGTGGGTGCCGCATTCGCATCCGCAACAGCGCAGCCTATGTGGAACGACCCGGGAAAAAATGCCCAAAACCGCAGGACTGATGTGTCTGACTTCTTCTCTTATGAAAGTATGGACGCCGCTCAAAACGCACGGAAATCAGCGTCAGCACGCTATCTGTCGCTCGAAGGGAAATGGAAATTCAATTGGGTCAAAAATGCTAATCAACGTCCTGAAGGATTCTATGCTGTCGACTACGACGATTCTAACTGGGCGCAGATGCCGGTGCCGGGTATCTGGGAAATGAACGGATATGGCGACCCTATCTATGTCAATACCTCTTATGCCTGGAGACACGATTGGGAAACAAATCCGCCTATCGTACAAGACCTTAACAACAACGTGGGGTCATATCGACAGACTTTCGATATTCCTGATGATTGGGATGGACAGCAAGTCATTATGCATATCGGATCGGCAACATCAAACATCACTGTTTATGTCAACGGACAGTATGTCGGATATTCGGAAGACTCTAAAGTGGCGGCTGAATTTGATATAACTAAATTCATCAAGCCAGGACAGAAAAATCTTATCGCAATGCAAGTCATGAGATGGTGCGACGGTTCTTATCTCGAAGACCAGGACTTCTGGAGACTCTCAGGTATTGCACGCGAATGCTTCCTCTATGCAAGGCCTAAGGCTTGCATAGAAGACCTCTTTATTACACCCGACCTCGTGAAAAACTATACCGACGGAAAACTCGACATCTACCTTTCTGCCAACTATTCGGAAAACGATAAGGTGGAAGCACAACTCGTGGATGCCAACAAGAAAGTGGTGGCTAAAAAAACTTTTACCATCAAGGAGGGAATGGCTGAGGCCACGCTCGATCTGAAGAAAGTGGAGAAATGGTCGGCTGAGTCACCTTACCTCTATAAACTCTATCTCATCCACAAACACAACAACGACGTGATTGAGGTCATCCCGCAGAACGTGGGATTCCGCAAAATCGAAATCAAAAACGCACAACTACTCGTCAACGGACAGCCGGTGCTCATCAAGGGTGTCGACCGCCACGAACTCGACCCCGACGGTGGTTATGTGGTGTCTGTCGACCGCATGATTCAGGATATTCAGCGCATGAAGCAACTCAACGTGAATGCCGACCGAACTTGCCACTATCCTAACGACCCGCGTTGGTATGAACTCTGCGATATCTATGGCATTTATGTCACTGCCGAGGCTAACATCGAGAGCCACGGAATGGGATATGGCGACAAGACTCTTGCCAAGCGTGAAGACTATCATGACGCTCATATCGAGCGCAACCAGCATAACGTCAGAATCTACAAGAACCATCCGTGTGTCATCGTGTGGTCGCTTGGCAACGAAGCCGGATACGGACCTAACTTCGAAGATGCTTACGACTGGGTGAAAGCCTACGACAAATCACGTCCTGTGCAGTATGAACAGGCACGTCAGGATGGCAAGACCGACATCTTCTGCCCTATGTATTACGACTACAATGGGTGCGAGAAATATTCGCAGGGCGACAACCCGCGTCCGCTCATACAGTGTGAATACGCACATGCTATGGGCAACTCCATCGGCGGTTTCAAGGAATATTGGGACCTCATACGCAAATATCCTAAATATCAGGGTGGATATATCTGGGACTTCATCGACCAGGGACTCAGAGGAAAAAGCAAGGTCACTGGAAAGCAAATATGGACTTATGGTGGCGACTACGGCAGATTCCCGGCAAGCGACAACAACTTCAACTGCAACGGAGTAATCAACCCTGACCGAGAACTCACACCGCATGCCTTCGAAGTGCAGTACTACTACCAGAACATCTGGGCCAAGCTTATCGACAAAACGCAGGGAACTGTGGAAATCTACAACGAAAACTTCTTCGTTCCTGTCAAGAACGTCACACTCAACTATGTCATCAAGGCTGAAGGCAATGTCGTAAGTCGTGGGTCTGTGGATGTGAATTCACTCAACATCGCTCCGCAGCAACGCAAGACAATCACAATCAAGGATATACCGGCTGCTATAGCCGGCAACGACGGAAAAGAACTGGTGTGCAACATCTCCTTCGATCTCGATAGCGATGCTTTCCTTATGAAGAAAGGTGAAACCATTGCCCACGAGCAGTTTGTTCTCACCGACTATCAATTTGCCAATGTCGACGACATCGCTGCTAAGCAGGGTGAAGTGAAGACTGAAGAACATGAGGCATATGTTGTCGTTTCTGCTAACGGAGTGGACTACACTTTCAGCAAGTGGACCGGATTCGTAGCTTATATCGACGTCGACGGACAGCCTATGCTTCAGGAGGATTACGAACTGAAACCTAACTTCTGGAGAGCGCCTACCGACAACGACTATGGCGCTCAGTTCCAACGTAAGTTCAGGGCATGGCACGACCCTAATTTCCATATGAACGACTTCAAGGTGACTAAGCAGGGCGACAACTGCAAAATAACTGTAAGATACGATTTGAGAAGAACCAATTCGGCACTCATCATGACTTATCTCGTCACTCCGGAAGGAAAACTCATCATCGACGAGAATCTCGACGTGGACGAGAACGCACAGGAAAAACCGTATCTTATGCGCTATGGTATGCAACTCCAGATGCCGAAACAGTTCGACCGTATCGAGTTCTACGGAAAAGGACCGCAGGAAAACTATTGCGACCGCAATAACTTCGCGAATATCGATACCTACACTCAGAATGTAGCCGACCAATATTGGGGATACGTGCGTCCGCAGGAGTCGGGCAACAAAACTCAGGTGCGCTGGTGGAAGGTGCTTAACACTGCAGGCAAGGGATTCCTCTTCGAAAGTACTGAGCCGATGGAATGCTCGGCCATTCCGTATCTCGACGACGACCTCACACTCGGCGACGAAAAGGGACAACAGCACTCGGGCGACCTCGTGGAACGTCCGTTCACCACTGTCAACATCTCTCAGAAACAGATGGGTATGGGATGTGTAAACTCTTGGGGGGCATGGCCAAGACAGGAATACACGGTGCCTTTCAAAGATTATGAATTCAAAATCGTCATCACACCACTCAAATAACTCGAAGTTCATAACATTTTCATAAATTTAAGGTCGCTGATATCAAATTCAGCGACCTTAATATTTATTACGGGTTCTGTTTCTGTCTATTCATAATGTTTTGGAAATTTCAATATGCATTAAGTAATGAGAAAAAAATAAGTTGCCTCAGTTTGTTCATATTTTGGAGATGTTTTTGTTTCTTTTAGAAGGAGTGATGCGGGCATCATGACTGAGAAAAGGAGCAAAAACAGCCCAAAAGATGAAGGAAGCACCACTAATTTGTACATATCAAAATGAGGTATGTTATTTTTTTATCGTTACTAACTATTATACCTGTGTGAAAGTTTATGCTGTTTTTCTGAATAATTGGCAAATTAGTGAATAATATATGTGTTACAAAAATCAGAGTTAAACAAAATGTGAATATTGTTTTTACAATAATCTCTTGTGCTATTACATAAAGATTTTGACACTTAATGTCGTCAAGTCAACTATTTTTATTAACTTTGCTTAAAATTGGGGAAAATTATTCCGCGATATTCTTTCATTTGCTATATCATTAGAAAGAATACCCACAACTGGATTTTCACTTTAATTTTAAATAACATCTGAAAATGAAAAGATTATTCACATCTCTCTTGATGGCCATACCGGCCATGATCAATGCGCAGGTGGTGATCGACATCGATGCCAACCAGCGGGGACCGCAAATCAGTCCAACCCACTATGGTATCTTCTATGAAGACATCAACCATGCTGCCGACGGAGGACTCTATGCCGAACTCATTCGCAACCGCTCCTTCGAAGACGACACCATGGAACGTCCAAGACGCAGAAGACGTAACGACAACCAGGCTCCACAACAGGCTGAACGCATTCTCGTCGACAACATCACAGGATGGCACAAGGTGGGAACCGCAGCATTGACACTTACTGACCAGAAACCTCTCAACGAGGCACAGCATTACGCCATGAACTTGAAAACATTGAAAGCTGGCGACGGAGTGCGAAACGAAGGATTCTGGGGAATCAACGCCGTGAAGGGAACTACATATCAACTCTCATTCTGGGCAAAGAGCGATGCCAAATTCAACGGAACTCTCACTGCCGCATTGCAGACGAAGGAAGGGAATAAACTAGGAAGCGTCGACGTTAAGGTGAAACTGGGAAAGAATTGGCAGAAATTCACAGCTTCCATCACAGCCACAGACAACGACCCTCGAGCCGAGTTTATCCTCACAACGGACAAAGCTGCTGAAATCCAGCTCGACGTCATCAGCCTCTTCCCGCCTACATTCAAGGATCGTCCTAACGGTATGCGTAAGGACATGGCGGAGATGCTGCTCGCAATGCACCCGCGATTCATGAGATTCCCTGGAGGATGCTTTGTGGAAGGACAAAACAGCCCGGACAATGCGTTCAGATGGGAACGTACTATCGGACCTATAGAGCAACGTCCTGGACATCCTAACGTAAACTGGGGATACCGCACAAGCGACGGAATCGGATTCCATGAATACCTGCAACTGGCGGAAGACCTGGGTGCCAAACCGCTCTTCGTGGTCAACGTCGGTATTTGGCACGGGGGATGCGACCCTTACGACAAAATCGAACCTTGGATTCAGGAATGCCTCGACGCACTGGAATATGCCAACGGACCGGTTACTTCGAAATATGGAAAGTTGCGTGCTCAAAACGGACATCCGGAACCGTTCAACCTCGAATATATCGAAATCGGTAACGAAAACTACAACTTCAATATGGACAATAACTCCGACCAGAGCGACCATTATCCTGAACGGTATATTCAGTTCTACAACGCCATCAAGGCTAAATACCCTAACGTGAAGTGCATAGGAAACGTAGAGTCATGGGGAACCGACGAACCTACATGGCGGAACAACCATCCGGTCGACATGGTCGACGAACACTACTACCGCAACCCTAAGTGGTTTGCCGACAGATTCCACAAGTACGACTCTTATCCACGCGACAAGCATAAGGTTTATGTAGGTGAATACGCTGTAACAAGCATGTTCGGCAATATCGGTAATCTCAATGCCGCTCTTGGTGAGGCTGTCTATATGATGGGAATGGAGAACAACAGCGACGTAGTGGTAATGAACTCATATGCGCCTATCTTCGTAAACGAGAACGATGCAAGATGGCGTCCCGATATGATACGGTTCAACTCGTCCAAGTGCATGGGAACTCCTTCTTATTATGTGCAGCAGCTCTTCCCTAACAACATCGGAACACAGGTGCTGAAAACTTCATGGACATACAATCTCGACACCGATGAACCGGTCGATGAGGAAGTGGCGAAGCCGTTCCAGGTAGGACTCGCTTCTTGGGCCACTACAACCGAATACCGCGATGCATCCCTCATTGTCGACGGAAAGGAATATCCGCTCGACGATCTCAATAAATGGAAAACGCAGGCCGGTGAATGGAAATCGGAAAATGGCAGCATCATCCAGACTTCGGATGCACAGGCAGCAATCCTCCTCTCTCCTGCCATGCTCACATCACGCAACTATACCTATAAAGTGAGAGCCCGCAAGGCAGACGGACCTGAGGGATTCATGCTGATGTTCGATTACTTCGATAGCGACAACTATTCTTGGTTCAATATCGGTGGATGGTCCAACTCGCAGAACAACGTGGAGCAAGGCATCGGAGGCGGACGTGTGCAACTGGCGCGCGACAAGCGATTCAGAGTGGTAAACGACCGTTGGTACGACATACAGGTTGATGTGCGCGGGGATAGCGTATATGCCTATATCGACGGACAACTGAATATTGCTTGTGCCAAGCAGAAAAGCACAAATATGGAGGGCGTGTATGCGTCTACCACTATAGACGACGCAAACAAACTTATGTATGTGAAAGTGGTAAACGTGGGTGAAGGTCATGCTCCGGCTGTCATCAATCTCAAAAATTGTGCCGCTGCATCCACCGGCGACGCCGCACAGATCATACGACTTGCTTCTGCAAGCGGAAACGACGAGAACACCCTTGACAATCCGAAGGCAATCTATCCTCGAAACGCAGCAGTCACCATGCCTAACACATCTACTGTCGTATTCGAAGTACCGCCGTATTCAGTCAACATAGTCAAAATTAAATTGAAATAGCATTCTGATTCTCACGGCCATTTAGGCCTATAGAATCAACCCTCGGTAAAAACAATGGGGTAGGCCAATTCCGGCATACCCCATTGTTTTTTTCAAATTTAGTTTTTTTTTCTTCTAAAAGCTTTCTACATATGACTGCTGCCACCGCCTCATCGAAACGACCTTCCATCGCCTTTATCCGCTTTATTTGTGTTTCCTTCTCTTTCATACTAAACACCTTTTTATACCGACTTTTGTTGCAAAATCACATTAAAGAGGTATTTTTATTATTTTCATTGCACTACATAGGCGTTTTCAGACAGGATGGGAATATTTAACAAAAGACAGCACATGCCTTGCGGATATTCTTCAGCCTCTCGGTTAATATGTTTTTTCTACGGGATAATGCCATATTATAACGGTTTTGCATGTTAATAAGAAGCTCCGGGTTGATACCAATGGCTGCCTCCATCATTAAGGCAAAGTCTGTAGATACCGAACGCTTACCATTCAATATTTCATTCAGCTGAGTATATGGAACGCCTATCACTTCTGCAAATCGCTTCTGGGTAATTCCACGGCTTTCCAACTCTTCCTTAAGTATTTCTCCTGGATGTGTAGGTATTCTTGAATCCATAATTATTGTTGATAATGGTTAGTTATATCTGTAATAACACATATTGTTAATATCGGTTTCTGACCTTCTTCTTTAATTCTAAATAGTAAACGATAATGATAGTCAATACGAATTGAATAATACCCGTTGTTAAGTGATTCAAAATTGAGAGAATTGAATACAAATAAATCTTCAATACATGTTGCGGCCGCTAATGTATCAATTCTTCTTTGGTATTTTTGAACAACATGAGGCTGAAAACGATATTTTTTGTTTTTGCATTTACCTTTATCATAAAGTTCCTGCAAATAGTCTTTTTCGTATTCAATTATCATATCATCACAATTTGAATG
>FLNV01000255.1_pt1 | contig 19199 bp, 12 predicted proteins | sample 1140351 | NCBI WGS metagenome assembly FLNV01 (sample SAMEA3878207, study PRJEB12797) | bioreactor metagenome | biome: Moose rumen | place: Sweden | collected 2011-10 | reverse complement strand
CGATGATCCGAACTTTGTTGGATTTGATCAGATTCCAGGTCTTGCATCTCAGCGCTTGATGGAAGAAGGATATGGATTCGGAGCAGAAGGCGACTGGAAGACCGCATGTCTTTACCGCACACTTTGGGTAATCCAGCAAGGCATGCCGACCGGTTGTTCATTCTTGGAGGATTACACACTCAACTTCGCAGGTAGTCAGAGCTCATGCCTTCAGAGCCACATGCTCGAGGTATGTCCTCTTATCGCAACAGACAAGCCAAAGCTTGAGGTACATTTCCTTGGCATCGGTATCCGTAAGCAGCAGACAGCCCGTTTGGTATTCACCTCAAAGGTAGGTCGCGGAATTAAAGCCACAGTTGTAGACCTTGGCAACCGCTTCCGTCTCATCTCTCAGGAAGTAGAGTGCATAGAGCCCAAGCCTATGCCAAACCTTCCTGTAGCCTCGGCTCTTTGGGTACCCCAGCCCACATTCGAAATTGGTGCCGGTGCCTGGATTCTCGCTGGCGGAACCCACCACAGTGCATTCTCTTATGACATCACAGAGGAATACTGGGAAGATTTCGCAGAGATGCTTGGTATAGAATATGTGAAGATCAACAAGAACACCACCATAAGCGAGTTCAAGCATGACCTTCAGATGAATGAAGTATACTACATGCTGAACAAAGCACTCCGTTAAAAGAAACAAATCCAAAGACGCATAGGCACTTACATAGAGTAAATGCCAATGCGTCTTTGCGTATACACATAACCTAATATAAAAACAGATTATGGACGCAAAACAAACAATTCAAGAAGGCAAAGCCATATTGGGAATTGAGTTCGGTTCTACCCGTATCAAGGCCGTCCTGATTGACCAGGAAAACAAACCGATAGCTCAAGGCAGCCACACATGGGAGAACCAGTTGGTAGATGGCTTATGGACCTACAGCACAGAGGCCATCTGGTATGGTCTTCAGGACTGCTATGCAGACCTCCGCTCCAATGTTCAGAAACAATATGAGATAGAGATTGAGACGTTGGCAGCCATTGGTTTCAGTGCGATGATGCATGGATATATGCCATTCAAAGGCAATGACATCCTTGTCCCCTTCCGTACATGGCGTAACACAAATACCGGTCAGGCAGCAGCAGAGTTGTCAAAGTTATTTAACTACAATATTCCATTACGTTGGAGTATCAGCCATCTTTATCAGGCCATCTTAAACAATGAGGAACATGTTGAAGACATAGAATTCCTTACTACACTCGCCGGCTATGTTCATTGGCAGGTGACAGGTCAGAAAGTGCTTGGTGTAGGCGATGCCTCCGGTATGATACCAGTAGACCCGAACACCAAGACATATGATGCCAGCATGGTGGAGAAGTTTGACAAGTTAATAGAGCCCAAAGGGTTCAGTTGGAAACTGCTGGACATTCTTCCCAAGTCGCTGAATGCTGGTGAAAATGCCGGCTTCCTTACTCCCGAAGGCGCATTAAAACTAGATGTGTCAGGTCATCTGAAGGCCGGCATTCCTGTATGTCCTCCGGAAGGAGACGCAGGCACAGGAATGGTAGCGACAAACGCAGTTCGTCAGCGCACAGGCAATGTGAGTGCCGGTACCTCTTCCTTCTCTATGATAGTGCTTGAGAAAGAGCTATCCAAACCCTACGAGATGCTCGACATGGTAACCACTCCTGATGGTTCGTTAGTAGCTATGGTCCACTGCAACAACTGCACAAGTGACATCAACTCATGGGTAAAACTATTCAAAGAGTATCAGGAATTATTAGGAATAGAAGTGGACACCTACAGTCTTTATTCCAATCTGTTCAATATCGCCTTGAAAGGAGATGCAGACTGTGGTGGTGTCATTTCCTACAACTATATATCTGGTGAGCCTGTGACAGGGCTTATGGACGGTCGTCCTTTGTTCGTTCGCAGTGCAAATGACAAATTCAATCTGGCAAACTTCATGCGCGCTCATCTGTATGGTGCAATCGGCGTTTTAAAACTAGGAAACGATATCCTGTTCAACGAAGAGCACGTAAAGGTAGACCGTATCATGGGTCATGGCGGCTACTTCACGACTCCGTTAGTAGGTCAGCGCATGTTGGCTGCAGCGCTTAACACACCAATATCAGTCATGGAAACAGCAGGTGAAGGTGGCGCCTGGGGTATAGCCCTTCTTGCAGCATATGCTGTAAACAATTCAAATAATCTGTCACTAGCAGACTATCTAGACCAGGTTGTATTTGCTGGTAACACCGGTTCAGAGGTAGCTCCTGATCCAGCCGACGTAGCAGGATTCAACAAGTATATTGAAAACTACAAGGCTGCCCTCCCTATAGAGGAAGCAGCGGTAAAATACAAAAAGCAAGATTAAGATGAATGACATTAAGGTATTAAACAAGGCAGCAGACAACATCCGAATTTTGGCTGCCAGCGCAGTAGAAAAAGCAAAATCAGGCCATCCTGGTGGCGCCATGGGCGGTGCAGACTTTATCAATGTGGTATATTCCGAGTACCTTCAATATGACCCTAAGAATCCAGGATGGGTAGGTCGTGACCGCTTCTTCCTCGATCCTGGTCATATGGCTCCGATGCTTTATTCACAATTGTGCCTAGCCGGTTTCTTCACCCTAGATGAGCTGGCCAACCTGCGTCAGTGGGGTTCTCCGACAACTGGTCACCCCGAGTTTGAGGTAGCCCGCGGAATAGAAAACACGTCTGGCCCTCTTGGCCAGGGCCATGCATACGCAATCGGTGCAGCCATCGCCGCCAAATTTCTTGCCGCCCATACAGGCAACCCGACCTTTGCAAAAGAGACAATCTACGCTTATATCTCAGACGGTGGTGTCCAGGAAGAGATATCCCAGGGTGGAGCCAGAATAGCTTCCATTCTAGGGCTAGACAACCTCATCATGTTCTATGACTCCAATGACATCCAGTTGTCGACAGAGACCAAAGAAGTGATGAATGAGGACACAGCAGCCAAATATCGTGCCTTCGGTTGGGAAGTAATAGAAATAGAAGGTAATGATGCCGCACAGATTCGTTCAGCCCTTGACAAAGCGAAGGAGGTAAAAGGTAAACCGACCCTGATTATCGGTAAATGTATCATGGGTAAAGGTGCTGTTAAAGCCGACGGTACGTCATACGAAGCTAACTGCAAGACCCATGGTGCCCCTCTAGGAGGAGATGCCTACATCAACACCATCAAAAACTTAGGTGGCGATCCAGAAAATCCCTTCCAGATATTCCCTGAGGTAAAAGAACTTTATGCCAACCGTGCGAAAGAGCTGGAGGGAATTTGTGCCTCCCGCTATGCAGAAGAGAAAGCCTGGGCCGAAGCAAATCCTGAGAAAGCCGCCCAGCAGGCAGAATGGTTCAGCGGAAAAGCACCTAAGATTGACTGGAGCAAATGTGTACAGAAAGACAATGATGCAACACGTTCTGCTTCAGCAGCATGCCTAGGAGTATTAGCCGAGCAAGTTCCGAATATGATTTGTGCTTCCGCCGACCTTTCAAATTCAGACAAGACCGACGGTTTCCTAAAGAAGACCCATGCCTTCAGTGCAAATGATTTCTCTGGCGCCTTCTTCCAGGCCGGCGTGGCAGAGCTGACCATGGCATGTTGCTGCATCGGTATGGCCCTTCATGGAGGCGTAATCCCAGCATGCGGAACATTCTTTGTGTTCTCCGACTACATGAAACCCGCCGTACGAATGGCTGCGCTGATGGAACTTCCAGTTAAGTTTATCTGGACCCATGACGCCTTCCGCGTAGGCGAAGACGGTCCGACACATGAGCCAGTTGAACAAGAAGCTCAGATACGCTTGATGGAGAAACTGAAGAATCACAGTGGCAAACCGTCGATGCTCGTACTTCGTCCAGCAGATGCCAAGGAGACAACAGAAGCATGGAAACTGGCAATGGAAAACGTGTCCACACCAACGGCATTAATACTGTCACGTCAGAACATCCAGAACTTACCGGAAGGCAATGACTATAGCCAGGCTGCTAAAGGCGGTTATATCGTAGCCGGTTCAGACGAGAACCCCGACATAATCCTCGTAGCTACAGGCTCAGAGGTCAGCACATTGGTAGCCGGTGCAGAGTTACTTCGCAAAGACGGTGTAAAGATTCGTATTGTGAGCGTTCCATCAGAAGGTCTTTTCCGCAGTCAAAGCAAAGAGTATCAGCAGAGTGTACTTCCGACAGGAGTTAAGAAATTCGGTATGACAGCAGGTCTTCCAGTCAACCTTCTAGGCCTAGTTCCCGAAGCAGAAGGCAAAATATGGGGTCTTGAATCCTTCGGATTCTCAGCTCCTTACAAGGTCTTGGATGAGAAACTCGGCTACACAGCAGAAAATGTGTACAACCAAGTAAAATCAATGCTATAATTAAGAACAGCCCCTTTAAAAATTGATAATCCCAGTGAGTATATTGTTACTCACTGGGTTTTTAACTATAAGAAAGCCAATGGAAATACACCCTATCGCCCACTTTCATTCAGACTTCAATGAAAAATTCGGTATTCCAAGGCAGAGTTGCCTCATACCGGAGATAGATGGTACGATAATATTTACCCCAGCCTACAGAGACCCAGACTATCTCAGAGAATTGGAAGGTTTTGATTACTTATGGTTAATATGGGGTTTCTCCTCAAACAAACACATGGTCAGAGGAAGTACAGTCCGTCCCCCCCGTCTTGGTGGCAACCGTCGAGTCGGCATATTCGCCTCCCGTTCTCCCTACCGTCCCAATCCACTAGGTTTGTCTTCTGTAAAAATACAGAAAATAGAACAGACATCAAACAATGGAATCGTTATCCATGTGAAAGGAGGAGATTTACAGAATGGAACACCGATATATGACATAAAACCCTATTTAGAATTTACAGACTCACACACAAATATCAGAAACGGGTATGTAGACACAGAAGAATGGAAAAAACTAGAAGTTATATTTTCTGCAGAAGCCACCCAGAAATATAATAGCGCCGAAAAAGTTTATATTTCAAACATACTGGAGCAAGACCCACGTCCACATTACCATAATGACCCAGAAAAAACATATAAAATGAATCTGAAGAATAAAGAAATTCATTTTATGATAAAAGATGGTGTTTGCATGGTAATAGAATAATATCCATATACCTATAAATTATCTGTTATTTAGTGTGAATAGAAATAATATTATTGAAGTCAATAATAATCTGCACAATATAAAGACTTGCCATTACGTTTTAAGATAAAAAGATAGAAAAATGAAGAATCCATTAAATTTGTTTCTATTAATGATATCGGCAATATTGTCGGTAAGTATCTTTATATCCTGCAGTGACAAGGACGAATTTACAACCTCAAGCTCAGACACCCTCACATTTGAGAGTGATACAGTAAGTTTTGACACAATATTTACCACCATAGGTTCTTCAACAAAACGATTTAAAGTATTCAACAACAACAGCAAAGGCATACGAATATCCACCGTTCAGTTAGCCAGTGGAGGCGAAAGTGGTTTCAGGGTGAATGTTGACGGCCACACAGGTCCCACGCTCAATGACATAGAGATTCTCAAAAAGGACAGCATATTCATATTTGCAGAGGTGACGTTGAAATCCCAAGACAGCAATACCCCTACGTATGTGAAAGACGAGCTTTTGTTTACCTTGGAAAGCGGAATCACCCAAAAAGTAATCTTGGAGGCATATGGTCAAGATGCCATATTCCTTCATTCTCCAGTAATAGATTCAGACACAACATTGTCAAATGAAAAGCCCTATATCATCTATGATAGTCTGATTGTAAACCAAGGAGCAGTCCTAACAATACCCTCAGGAACAACCGTTTGTTTCCACAGCGGTGCTTATATGGGAGTATATGGCCAGTTAATATGCAATGGAAGCATAGACGCCCCCATCACTTTCCGTGGTGACCGCACAGACCGAATATTAAGCTATCTTCCCTATGACCGTACCGACGGAATGTGGGGAGGAATCATCTTGTATCCAGAAAGCAAAAACAATTTATTTGACAATGTAGATATCCATAGTGGAAGTTATGGTATCTATTGTCCCGTATCCACATCCGATGAGTTTAAATATTACATACAAAACTCGGTAATTCACAATGTGAGCGGTGATGGCCTCAGAAGTTATTATTGCCAAGGCCAAGTTCTGAACAGCCAGATCAGCAATTCCGGCGGCAACTGTGTCAGCCTAATCGGTGGTGCATATAATTTCGTTCACACAACCCTAGCCCAATTTTATCCATGGGATGGTGACCATGGCACAGCCCTTTACATATCCAATATGGAAAATGACACCATCTACCCTGTAGAGCAGGCCAATTTCTACAACTGTCTGGTGACAGGCAGAAGTACTGATGAAATCGTTGGTAACCGCATAGAAAAAGATGACGCAAAGTTTAACGTGTTGTTTGACCATTGCTTAGTAAATATGAAGCTAAATGGGAGCGAAGGAGATGACATCAAAAAAATGTTTGAGACTTCCTTGAATGAGACAGGCGACATAAGGAATTGGCAGAAAAACGAAGACGGTACATATTCAGACGATATCATATGGGGGAAAAAGAATTTCAAGCTCATAGACGATGAGAATTTCATCTACAACTTTGAGTTATCAGAAAAATCCAGATCCAGGGGCATCGGCAAAGGTGAATATATAAAATATTGCCCAATAGACCGAAATGGAGTTGAACGCCCTGCTGAAAGTCCCGATGCAGGATGTTATCAATACACTGCGACACCCACAGACTCTCTGAAACAATAAATTAACTAAAAAAACGAGGTTTCTCCAATGCCTCGTTTTTTGTTTTGATATACAACCGTTTTTGAAAGTGTTAATTTTACACCCAATTTTATTATTTTTATTATATTTATTTGTAAAATTAAATTGATATTCGTAATTTTGCAAAAGAAGAAAGAACATTTTATATTTTACTAACTACTAACTAACGAGACAATGAAAAAAATTTACTTACTAGCAGTCGGTCTCTCATTAAGTCTGGGAATTTCCGCGCAAGTCACATTGCCGCGCGCAACCTTCAGCCTGGACTTTGAAGGCGTGACGAATGTATCGGAGATAAACGGAACTCAGGTTGGTGACGGTGAACTGCGACAATCAGATGATCCGAACTTTGGAACTTACTATCAGAACTGTCCAAACAGCGCAGTAGCCACCAAGGCAACCAACTACTTACGAGTAGAACTTGGTGACGGCTTGACCAAAGCAGCCGAGAAAACGACCGACGGAGCAGTGTCGATTGGATTTTGGGTGAATCCCACGGTAGCCAATCTTAACTTTCCTGACATTTCGTATTTTTACAGCGTATTCTACACAATTTACAATGCAGGAAACAGAGGATTAAGCTCAGCAGACAATTGGACAAACTCGATGTGGGCTCAGAATACCCGTGGATGGGCTCAGATAAACGATTGGTCAAATCATTGGGATGATTTTGGTGATGTAGAAAATATAAACGGAGTCAATCAAATATCTATAGACTATCTAGCCCAAAAGACCGAGGAAGTAACGAGCACCAATGAAGAAGGTGAAGAAGTTGTCGAGACCGTACCTACTGGTTTCGATGACAACTGGCATTACATCGCATTTGTGCTTAATAAGGCAGACAACACGGCAACAATCTACGCTGATGGTACTATATACAACCAATGGACATGCCAGGACGGTTTTCTGAACGGCACCACCACCCTCTTCGATGGTTTCAGCAATTATGCAGACCTTTATCTTGGTGGTGTAGCTCAATGGACCTGGAATGACCCAGATCCCGCCTTCGCCTATGATGATTTCACGATTTTTGCAGGTAACCTCGGCATGGAACAGCAAGAGCTGGTGATGAAAATCAAGCGCGGCGAGGCAGACGACGACACCCGTCTGGCCCTAGCAAAGAACGACTATTATGAAGCAGTATCCGAGTTAGAAGACTTCCTTGGAAGACTAGAAGAGTACGAAACCCTGACCTTAGCTCTGGAGAATGTCCTTGTAGAGACCGACGAACAAACAGAGGCAAACCCCACGTTAGAGACCTACACATCTGCTGCCGCCTCTATCCGCTCAAAAATAGCAGAACAGGAAAAGATTGTGAATGCCGCTGATGCAGTAAAAGCCACTATCGCCAACGAGCAATCCTTTGCGGATGCCACAAATTATCCTGGGAAGACTGCTTACACCGATGCATTGTCGGCATGCAGTACAAAAATATCAAACGCCAGCACACTGGAGATATCTTCCGAGGTATCCTCAGACATAGCCACAGCCAAAGGTAAATACGTCACCTCCCAGGAACAGCCATCCGACGGCAGCGGCATTGACGTGACAGCCCTAGTACTTCATCCCTGGTTCTGCAATCCAGACGCAGAGCCGACGCAAAATGAAGACGGAACCTACACATTCCCTTACGTGACAGATCACAGCTACTCCACAAACGCCACGCCAAGCGACTACAACTCAGAAGGCTGGGTAAACGGAAACACATTCATTGTTGACGATGCCCGCGTGAACTGGACAGAAGGCCGTATCACTTGGAACAACTGGCATGCAAAGACAAACGTAGGCACTCTTGACATCCATCAAGCCCTGACAGGTCTTCCAGAAGGTTATTATTCAGTAAGTGCAGACTGGATAACAAACTATGAACCCTCCACTCAGCACACATATGCGACCACAGTTGGCGTGACCAAGTCATCAGTATATCTTGACAACCAAGGCTGGGACAGCGAAACATGGACGACACTGACTACCGACAAGATACTGGTAGGCTCAGATGGAACCCTGACGATTGGAGGAACTTCAACCACAACAGGTGCCGCCTACTCAGGCTGGTTCTGCGTTACCAATTTCAAACTGACCTATTACGGCACAGATGTTGATTTATCCGAAGACCTCGCCTCAAAGAAGAGCGATGTGGAGTCCGCCATCGAAGAACTGATTCTTGAGGGAGACAAAGCATCGGCTACCGCTAAACTAAACGAGATTTTATCAAATCCCGACAGCTACACAGCAATAGACGACCTTACAAAAATGATAGCAGAGTTAAACAACACTTTGTCAAAGGAACAAGTGATAGCATCCGCAGTTGATGAATACTCCACTCAGAGCTCCACATCTCAGAATGGAACAGTAGTACTGAGTGCGACGAAATCCCACTTGTCAAACATGATAAATTCCTCAGACGCAACAGTTGAGATTCAAGAAGAAGTAAACAAGATTATTTCCAGCAGCAATTCTTATATCAGCACAATATCAGCAGCAGAGAACTGGAACACCACAGAAACAACAGACCTGCTGAATGCTCAGATTTCTGCCATCCAAGCAACAAATGCCTCCGAAGGTCCTACCGCTGAGACCCTTTCAGAAAATGCAGCCTCCTTAGTAGGTGTGATGAAGTCCTCTCTGCCGGAGAAAGAAGCCTCAGAAAGTAACCCTGTTGACATAACCGCATTCCTTCAGAATCCCAGTTTCACTGGCGATTCCATGGAAGGCTGGACAATAGCTACTGGTTCAGCATCGTGCTTCTATTCAGAGCTAGAATTCTATAACACGAATTTCAACATTTATCAAATAGTGACTGGCATGCCAGAAGGCTACTACCGCTTCAGTTGTCAGGGCTATTACCGTGACGGTGCAAATGCAGACGTTTATTCAAAGTCCATCGCAACAGACGAAGATGGAAATCCATCACCAACGAATGTACTAAACGCCAAACTCTATGCTCAGAACTGGACAAGCGATATTCAAAGTTGGGCAAATTTCTACACCTTAGGCGAAGAATTCTCTGGTTACTATAGTCCTAATATAAATGATGAATCGATAGAAGCCGGTCAAGTATTATATTTTGCCGACACGATGGAAGGAGCCAACTATCTGTTTGACACAAAGAAGATGAATGCTGACGGCAACAGCGTAGCCTTCCACATATCCGGCGGTTCGATGAAATTAGGCATCAAAAAAGAAGAGACGATATCAGGCGACTGGACGATATTCGATAATTTCCACTTGTATTATTTAGGTCAGACGAAGCCTGAAGGATTTGTTGACTCCGCTCTAGCAGGTGACGTAAACGAAGACGGGGGAGTTGACATCTCGGATATCGTAGCAGTAATCAATCAAATAGCAGGCACAGCCACATACAAGAACTCAGATGTGAACAATGATGAAAAAGTTGATATCAGCGACATCGTGGCTATAATTAATATCATTGCACAAAACTAGGGATTATAAAATTCAGAACGTAAAAAAGGTGCGGAAATCCGCACCTTTTTTACGTTCTGAAAAAACAGCAAAATGACTGTCACTTACTGAAAATAAGAAGAAATTATGCCTCGGCAGGTACTTCTTCAGCGTTCTCCTCAGCAGGAGCCTCGAGAGCAGCTGCCTTCTTTTCAGCAATCTTCTTGGCGATTTCCTCATTTACTTTCTTCTCAGCTTCAAGACGAGCAGCATCGGCAGCTTTTTTATCAGCCTCATTCTTAGCGACAAAAGCCTTGAGTTTATTCTCCTTTTCAGCCTTCCATGCGTTGAACTTAACTTCAACAGCAGCCTCGTCGAAAGCGCCTTTCTTCACACCAGTTCTGAGATGCTTCATCATGTATACCCCCTCCTTAGAAAGGATGTTACGAACAGTGTCAGTAGGCTGTGCACCCACCTCAACCCAATGTAGTGCACGTTCGAATTTCAAATCAACAGTAGCAGGATTGGTGTTAGGGTTGTAAGTACCAATCTTTTCGATAAAGCGACCATCACGTGGTGCTCTCGCATCAGCAATAACGATAGAATAGAACGCATAGTTCTTTCTTCCGTGACGCTGCAATCTAATTTTAGTAGCCATTTAGATGAATTTTATGGGGAGGCTTCCCCTATTAATAATTATGATTTGATGCTATTAGCCCGTAATAGCTTTGCAAAGTTACGAAAAATTATTCAAACAGCAAAATTTAGTCCTAAAATCATAAAAAAAGAAGTACATAACATATATAAATCGATAGAAAGAATGGTTAAATACACTGTAGTTTTTACATTTGTTTATAATTATTTATTGCAATCAAAAATAGATTATCAGAACTTATGAGCAGACATTCCGTTTCTATCAGTTGCTCCAATTGCGCAGAAATCTCAATTCAACTCAGAACGCCATTCATTCAGACAATATTCATTTACGGATTTCAATTTAGGGTTAAAGTAATGAATAATCACTGTAAAAACATGAAATAATTAAAAATTAATTTATTTTATTTGCGTATCATCTGATTTTAAAGTAATTTTGCATAAAATTTCATCAAAAGGATTTCATTCATTACAAAAAATACAGATGATAGAACGTCATATAGTTCTCGAAGATATCGACCTCGTTGCATTTTATGGTGTAAACAATATCCATCTCCAAATGATAAAGGCCTTATACCCCAAGCTTCGTATCATAGCTCGTGGTAATCAAATCAAGGTATTAGGAGATGAAACCGAAATGTGCTCCTTTGAGGAGAACATACAAAAGATGATGCATCATTGCGCAAAATACAATTCCCTGAATGAGGAAGCTATATTGAACATAGTAAAAGGAAATGACACGATAAAAAGCGATGATTCCGCCATATGTTACAGCATTTACGGCAAGGCCATCACCGCTCGGAGCAGTAACCAGAAATTACTTGTAGAATCCTTTGCAGACAAGGACATGATATTCGCAATAGGTCCGGCGGGTAGCGGCAAGACTTACGTAAGCATAGCCCTGGCAGTACGTGCCCTGAAGAACAAAGAGATCCGCAAGATTATCTTATCCCGTCCTGCAGTTGAGGCAGGCGAGAAATTAGGATTTCTGCCCGGGGACATGAAGGAAAAAATAGATCCATACCTTCAGCCCTTGTATGATGCCCTACAAGACATGATTCCAGCCCAGAAGCTAAGTGAGTACATGGAGCAGAATGTGATACAGATAGCCCCTTTGGCATTTATGCGCGGCAGGACGTTGAATGATGCCGTAGTCATTCTGGATGAGGCTCAGAACACGACCCCCCAACAGATGAAAATGTTCCTTACCCGCATGGGTCATAACACAAAGATGATAATAACCGGCGACATGACCCAAATAGACCTTCCGAAACCAATTTATTCAGGTTTGAAGGAAGCAGAGAAAGTGTTATCAGGCATACCAGGAATATCCTTTGTGTACATGAATGAAACAGACATCGTTCGCCACAAACTGGTAACCCGCATCGTGAACGCCTATGACAAATACGAAAAAGCGCGAGCCGAGCAATTAAAAGAAATAAACAATCAAACAACAAATAAACAGTCATGAATGCATTAACGAACACAGAATTCAACTTTCCGGGTTTAAAATCAGTCTATCACGGAAAAGTACGGGATGTATATAATATCAATGATGACCTAATGGTGATGGTAGCCACTGACAGAATATCGGCATTTGACGTGGTACTTCCCAAAGGAATTCCATACAAAGGTCAAGTACTGAACCAGATAGCCGCAAAGTTTCTAGATGCCTCGTCAGAAATGGTTCCGAACTGGAAGCTGTCCGTTCCGGATCCGATGGTGACAGTTGGACTGAAATGCGAGGGTTTCCGTGTTGAAATGATAATCCGTGGTTATCTGACGGGTTCCGCTTGGCGTGAGTACAAATCAGGTAACCGCATTCTTTGTGGCATTCAATTACCAGAGGGCATGCGCGAGAATGAGAAATTCCCCACCCCCATCATTACTCCCACCACAAAAGCCGAGGAAGGTCATGATGAGAACATATCCAAAGAAGAGATCATATCCCAGGGTTTGGTATCCGCAGAGGATTATGCCATCATAGAAAAGTATACATACACATTGTTTGAATTAGGCACAAAGATCGCAGCAGAGAAGGGCCTCATCCTCGTTGACACCAAATATGAATTTGGTAAGCGAGACGGAAAGATATATCTTATAGACGAGGTTCACACACCAGACTCTAGCCGTTATTTCTATTCAGACGGATATGAAGAGCGGTTCGAAAAAGGTGAGCCTCAAAGACAACTTTCCAAAGAGTTCGTCCGCCAATGGCTGATAGAGCACGACTTCATGAATCAACCTGGGCAGACGATGCCAGAGATGAGTGACGAATTCGTGTCGTCGATATCAGACCGCTATATAGAACTATACGAGCATATAGTAGGCGAGTCGTTCGTAAAAGCCTCTGACGAAGACCTAGCCAGCAGGATAGAGAAGAATGTAAATAACTATCTATCAAGTATCAAATCTAAATAGATTTCCAGAATTTTCCCAGATTGACGTGTACAAACAAGAGAGCGTAAAACCCTATTCATCGTCAAGTCCCAAAGGTGAACAAGTGGAGAAAATGTTCAACCAAATAGCCCATTCGTATGATGGGTTAAATCACATATTGTCCCTTGGTATAGACCGAAATTGGCGTAAAAGCGCCATCAGACATCTTCAGAAACATTGCCATCCCTCCACAATTCTGGATGTAGCAACCGGAACAGGCGATTTGGCAATCCTAGCCAACAAAGTGTTGCACCCTGAACGTATCATAGGTATAGACATCTCAGAAAAAATGATGGAGATAGGCATAAAAAAGGTATCAAGCTTAGGAATGTCCGACGTGATAGAGTTCCAGAAAGAAGATTGCACGAATCTCACATTTTCCTCTGACAGTTATGATGCAGTAATCTCTGCTTTTGCCTTAAGGAATTTTGAGAATTTGGATCAAAGTCTGTCAGAAATGTACCGTGTGCTAAAGCCTGGAGGTCAAATTGTGATAATAGACCTATGTACTCCACGCAGTTTTCCCATGAAACAGTTATTTTGGTGTTATAAAAAAATTGTGATGCCAGTAATTGGTCGTACAATCTCACATGACAATCATGCCTACACCTATCTTCCCGACACAATGGACGCCATTCCTCAGGGTGAATCCATGTCAAAGATATTTACGAAAGCCGGATTTGAGGACATACACCACAAACGTCTGTCATTTCAGATGTGTATGTTGTATTCAGGCATGAAACCCAAATGAACAATAAAATTAAAGAGAGCGAGAACAAATGAAAAAAATCATGTTAGTATTCGGGACTCGTCCGGAAGCGATAAAGATGGCCCCATTAGTAAAGGAGTTTGAGAAACATCCGAATGAGTTAAAGACAATTGTATGCGTGACAGGTCAGCACAGAGAGATGCTCGACCAAGTTTTATCCATCTTTGACATACATCCCGACTATGACCTGAACATCATGCAACAAGGTCAGGACTTATATGATGTCACCAGCCGTGTACTAACTGGCATGCGTGATGTGTTGAAAGAAGTGCATCCAGATGTGGTATTAGTTCATGGCGACACCACCACTTCCACCGCTGCAGCTCTGGCCGCATTCTATCAGCAAATTCCAGTAGGTCATGTAGAGGCCGGCCTTCGTACATATAACATATACAGTCCATGGCCAGAAGAGATCAATCGTCAGCTTACAGGCCGTATTGCGACCTACGATTTTGCCCCGACCCCATTAAGCCGCTCCAATCTGCTAAAAGAGAATGTTGACGAAGGAAAGATCACGGTAACAGGGAACACCGTGATTGACGCCCTATATTGGGTAGTAGAAAAAATCAAAAACAGCCCGGATTTAGAGAAAGACCTAAGTTCATTCCTTCAAGACAAAGGATATGACGTGGCCCGCCTGAGTAACGGTCGTCGTCTTGTACTGATAACAGGCCACCGTAGGGAGAATTTCGGCGACGGTTTTATCCACATGTGCCGTGCCATCAAAGACTTGAGCGAAAAATACCGTGATGTGGACTTCGTCTATCCTATGCATTTGAATCCGAACGTCCGTCGTCCTATTCATGAAGTATTTGGCGAGCAGCTGGACGACCTAGGTAACATGTTCTTCATAGAGCCGCTAGAATATTTAAGTTTTGTCTATTTGATGGAGAAGTCCTCCATAGTGCTGACAGACAGCGGCGGGATACAGGAAGAAGCTCCGGGTCTAGGTAAGCCCGTCCTGGTAATGCGTGACACGACCGAACGTCCTGAAGCCTTAGATGCCGGCACCGTAAAGTTGGTGGGTACGGATTATAATGCAATAGTTGACAATGTCTCAACCTTGCTTGACGATCCTAAGGCATACAACAAAATGAGCAAGGCCGTTAACCCCTATGGTGACGGTAAAGCCTGCGGACGCATAGTAAAAGTATTACTATAGTTCAGTCATTCCACTCAAATAAGATGAATAAATTCTTCGAGTTGATACAGATATCCATGGGGTTGAAAGATCAGTTCCATGCAAGTCCGAGTGCTGAAGAATGGCAAGATTTATTTGCAGAGTCTCAGCGTCAGACTTTAAGTGGCTTTGTCTTCACCGGAATTGAGAAACTCCCCCTCTCCCAGCGTCCTCCGAAACAGTTGATGCTACAATGGTATATGCTTGTAGCCAAGCTTGAAGACATGAACCGTCATCTTAACACCCGCTGCATCCAGGTCTCGAAGCGTTTTTCAGAAGATGGTTTCATGTGTTGTATTCTGAAAGGCCAAGGAAATGCAGTGATGTATCCCAACCCTTACCGTCGTCAATGCGGAGATATAGACATCTGGCTACTAACGCAAGAAGAGTATTCGAAAAGTACCACAGACTGGAAGAAAAGCCGTGACAAAATTTTAGATTACGTATTAAAGCTTTTTCCAAATGAAAGTGTACGGTACCACCATGTAGAGTTTCCCGCCTTAAAGGATGTGGCAATCGAGGTACACTACATTCCGATATACGTCCAGAATCCATTTGGTCAGAAGAATCTAGTAAATTTCTTCCTTAAACATAAAGAAGAAGCCTTCAGCAATTATGTGAACTTACCAGAGAACACAGGAAAAATATGCGTTCCCACTCCCCGTTTTAATGCCATATATCAACTATCCCATATATTTATACATTTTATCATAGAAGGAATTGGTCTGCGTCATTTTGTTGACTACTATTATGTGCTGAAGAACCTGCAACAATCAGACCATAATTATATACAAAAGGAATTGCGTAAAATCAACCTTTATGGTTTTTCCCAGGCCACAATGTATCTATTAAAAGAAGTACTGGGATTAGAAGAAGAATACCTGATATCCAGTCCCGACGAGAAAAAAGGAAAAGTATTGATTTCAGAAATACTTGAAGGCGGAAATTTCGGGAAATATGGCACAAAATACTGGCATGAAGATTCAGGTTTACTGATGAAGAACTGGGATAAGCTAAAGCGAAACATGCACTTTCTCACCAGCTATCCCGGAGAGATTATTTTTGAACCATTTTCCCGCGTTGTCAGGACGTTATATTGTAAGAGGGTAAAGAAACGAGCATTGAAACGACTAACAAAAAGCACATAGACAATCTATGATAAAAAAGCACCCAATAACGTGGTGATTTATATTGCTCATAGATAGCCAAGAGACAGAAACATGTAAAGAAAATCCGGGATGATTACAATTCGTATCACCCCGGATATTTGTTATACTACATAATTACTTCAACGAAATGACTGCCAGGGGTTGATTTGATAATATTTCCCTGAACAGTTTTTCCGTCTACCATAATTTGTTTTACCCCAGCCTGCTTTCCATCAGGGTTTTTTACGACAATATTGAAAATAGCGTCACGTATAACGCGTTTCACCTTAAATTCCCTCAAAGACTCGGGAATGCACGGGTCAATTTCGAGTCCGTCATAAGTAGGCTTAATTCCAAGAATGAATTGCGTAATAGTGTACCAGTTCCAAGCAGCGGTTCCAGTAAGCCAAGAGTTTTTTCCTTCTCCCGGCTTAGCCGCGTCCTTTCCAGCCACCATCTGGCAATAGACATACGGTTCCACTTTGTGGAGTTGTTGATCTTCAATCCACGCAGGACAGATTTTGGTATAGTGTTCCCATGCGTCGTTCCCCCTTCTAGCAAGAGCCTCTCCAATGATGACCCATGGATTATTATGGCAGAAAATGCCGGCATTTTCCTTATATCCTGCAGGATAGCTGGATATTTCTCCCATCTCGACATAATAGTGAGTAAAGGCAGGATTATTGAGCACCATTCCATGAGGTGTGTCAAGATATTTTTTACATGCATCAAGAGCCTTGTCAACCATTCCTTCTTCAGCCCCAATAGCAGCCATGGTGCAGAATCCTTGGGATTCGATAAAGATTTTCCCCTCTTCACACTCCTTTGAACCAATTTTATTTCCGAAGAAGTCGTAGGCACGCAGATACCAATCTCCATCCCATCCATGTTTTTTCACAGCCACAACCATATCATCTATGCATTTTTGTGCCCTATCCGCCTCGTCCGACTTGCCAAGAAGTTGACAAAGTTCCACGTATTGCTTTCCACAGAAAACAAAAAGTCCGGCAATCATGAGAGATTCCGCTTTAGAACCTTCGCTTTTATTTTCAGTAGTCTGGAAACTTTCATTCGGGTCCCAAGAAAAACAGTTAAGGTTAAGACAGTCATTCCAGTCGGCCCTACCAATAAGTGGCAACATATGTGGTCCGAGGTTATCAACAACATGATTGAAAGAAATTCTGAGATGTTCGAAGAGAGAGACTTCAGATCCTGGTTGATTGTCAAACGGTACCATCTCATCAAGAATTGAGAAATCTCCTGTTTCCTTAAGATACGCCACAGTACCAAAAATAAGCCAACAAGGGTCGTCATTAAATCCGCCTCCAATATCATTGTTTCCGCGTTTTGTAAGAGGCTGGTATTGATGATAGCATCCGCCATCATGGAACTGAGTTGATGCAATGTCAATGATTCTCTGTCTGGCTCTTGCCGGAACTTGGTGTACGAATCCGACAAGGTCCTGATTGGAGTCACGGAATCCCATACCTCTACCTACTCCACTTTCGAAGAAAGAAGCAGAACGAGAGAAGTTGAAAGTAATCATACACTGATACTGGTTCCATATGTTGACCATTCTATCGAGTCTTTCGTCTCCACTTTCTACAACATATTTAGAAAGCAAATCATCCCACATTTGTCGGAGCTGTAGGAATGCCTCATCCACAGCATTCACATTGTTAAAACGTTCTATGGTCTCATGTGCTTTTTGCTTGTTGACGAGAGTGACGTCAGAATCCTGTGAAGAAACGATTTCTCCGTTTTTTTTCCTTATGATATCTTCTTCAGAGAATTTCTTTTCCTGTTCATTCTCCACATATCCAAGCAAAAAGATGATATCCCGTTTCTCTCCCGGTTTCAGACTGATATTAAAATAATGAGAGGCAATAGGACTCCATCCATGAGCAAGCGAATTAGCCGGTTTGCCATCAATGACACACTGTGGCTGTGAAAGTTCATTGTATAGTCCGACAAAAGCCTCCCTGTCAGTGTCATATCCATCAATATGCGAATTGGTTACAGCATAATATGCATAATGATTTCTTCTTTCTTTGTACTCAGTCTTATGATAAATGGTAGCACCTTCGATTTCGACTTCTCCTGTAGAAAGATTTCTTTGAAAGTTTTCCATATCAGTGGCCGCATTCCAAAGACACCACTCAGCAAAACTGAATAATTTAATATTCTTACATTCAGGAGATGTATTCTCAATCGTCAGTTTCTGAACTTCAGCCCAAGTGTTGAGAGGGACGAAAAACAGTACAGAAGCTTTAATCCCGTTTTTCATTCCCGTAATCCTGGTATAATTCAATCCATGTCTGCATTCATAACTGTCGAGAGGAGTCTTGCATGGTTTCCATCCGGGATTCCAGACCACCCCGTTATCATTGATATAGAAATATCTTCCCCCATTGTCCATGGGCACATCATTGTACCGATAACGAGTGATCCTTCTGAACTTGGCATCCTTATAGAAGTCATACCCTCCAGCCGTATTAGAAATGAGTCCAAAGAAGTCCTCATTTCCCAAATAATTAATCCAAGGAAACGGAGTAGCTGGATTTGTAATCACATACTCACGATTTCGATCATCGAAAAATCCAAAAGTTTTCATTAAGATAAAATTTGTTTAGTTTAGTATTTATCAAGAAAAGAAAATATTTTAATTTAGAGTCAAGTAGTAGAAATGAAAATACGTTCTAAATATCTATGAAATCAGTCAATAGCCTAAATGTTTTAACCTGAATATTTCATACTAATTATGAAAAGTGAGGATTTTTTCCTCTAATTATTTGCTAATCAGAGGAAAA
>FLNV01000027.1_pt1 | contig 19201 bp, 13 predicted proteins | sample 1140351 | NCBI WGS metagenome assembly FLNV01 (sample SAMEA3878207, study PRJEB12797) | bioreactor metagenome | biome: Moose rumen | place: Sweden | collected 2011-10 | reverse complement strand
ATCTCTTCAAGAGAACATTTTTCATTTGGTGTGTATCCTTCATCTGCTCTCATCATCATAAGCATTACATAAACCTCATCTTCCTCCATTTTTTAGCCTATTTTCTGATTTTATTAATATCAAAAATATTTACGTTTTACCGTTTTTTGGCTTTTGCATAGCTCAATTATGCTTATCTAAATATTCTTTACTCAGGGATACGTTCGTAGTCAATGCTACCTGCCTCATCACGGGTTTCCAAATATTTATTTACCACATAATCTACTGCTATGCTCCTTATCTGGTTTTCTTTCTCCCTCTGAGAATCTTTTGGGCTTTAACCCTCCTCTATGACTCGTAGTTCGCCCACTAACTGTTTCATGGTTTTCTACCTGTTTACGTACGATTTTCGGCCCTGGATCCTCTTTGGAATCTCTCGCCATCATACCCTCAAAATACTTAAAAACTCAAATATTTACGATGTATGATGGCATACAATTATTTCAAAATTAAAAGATCTGGAATTTTGGCTGTCTTGTAAGTGCTTTGAATTATAGAAGAAATTGATTGTATAGAAAATCAATTATTTTTCATTTTATCTACAAGTGGCAATATCGTGTCTATTATAAATCTATTTTCATCAAATCAAGTCTTATTTTTGAAACAAATTAAAATAATTTTCAGAAATTTATCTCCGGATTTACATCAAATTTTTTTCTTCAATTTAGAATTTGTGACTGATTTTTCCGTTGTGATACCGTAATATTCTGAGAGTAAATTTTTGTACAATCTAAAACTTGGATTATGCAAACAGAATCATCACATTCGGACATACAAATATTTTTTTATGATTGATTTTTTGGTTGAAAATCTAGGAACTTTTGTCGGATTTCATCCACCAGATTCATAGACATTTGGATGCCATCCTGCGAATCCAAGCAGAGAATGTGGGCTCATTTCATAAATATCTTGCCCCAACTCTCACAAAAAAAGTCCAAGCTCGATTCATGAAACTCATTTCAATTTTGGTATAAAAAATCCACAATTTTGTAATTTATTCAATATTTTTGCTACTGTGTTTTCCAAGTTTTCCATCTCTTGGACTACGAAATCATATTCTTGAAATTTTATACGAATACTTTCTAAAATATAATCGTTGTCATCAATTCATACCATTATATCGAGCTCTGAGTGTATAGTTTTAATTCATCTTTTTTGCACTTCCAAAAAGAATTCTTTCAATTTATTGGTCAGATTTCCAAGTAGTGATTTTTGTCCGAATTTACTTTTGTATATTCCCTTAAATTCTTCAAAATTCATGGCTAAAATTTGATCTCTGGTAAATAGATTTATCAAATTTTTTTTAGTTTTTGAACGGCACTCAAAAATGGAATCCAATTCTGGGAAAATTCTGTACTGCAGATTTCATATACTTGTGACAATTTCTGATTTTTTTGTTCTTAATTCTGCTATCATACGGAAAAGATGTCTGAGAGAGCACATCTCTTTTCAAAAAGATCTACGAATGAAACCAATTCAGACTTTATCATTGCTGTACGGATTTGCCAAACATTCCAATTTTCATTTTTTGTGCAAATCATTTAGTGTCAGAGCAACGATGGCCGAATCTAAAAGATCTGTTTTAAAATCTGCTTTGGCATAATATTTTCTGGCTTGGAAAGTCAGAGATGATTTCAAAATATATGTATTTGGCAATCTACTATCAAAATAATCCATACAATCATGAGTATAAAGTCCTGTGTTTTCACAAGCAAAAAAAATATTATTTTCATCAATTCATATTCACACGAGTTTTAGCACGAAACTTTCAATTTCCTTGAATCATGAAATATTGTTTTCGATAGTCCCTAAATATTCTTGTATTTCACTATCTCAAATTACTACAGAGATATCCAATACATTTTTTCACACATCAGCTCAAATATAGACAAACTTTTTTCCCACATTACGCTGTCTTTTTAAAAAGTTTATTAAAAATTTTTCAGATTTTTTGTTGAGAAATAATTCCATTTTTTTAATATATAAAAAATAAAAAACAAAATTATAATCCTATTTTTTATTTTTTGCAAAAAATTTTTTTCATTGATTTTTGTATCTGTAATTATATTAATATCATAGATTTATCAATGTTTTGATACAGATGAAAAAAAATATTATAAATAGAATCATATCTTTATTCTCAAAAGATAAAGTTTTGGTCCTTTCTGGATGATGATTTAGGTGATTTTACACAATTTGAGTTTTGAAGTGATTTGAAGAACTGGGGATAGACAAAGAAATCAAAACAATTTTTTGAGTCAGCATTTGAGCTATAGTTTGATCACTTTGGGCATGATGAACAAAAGCAGATGAGATATACGATTTACTAGCAGCTATGACAATATGAAAATTTTATAGCAATGATATTTTTAAAAAGACATGATGACTGCTTTCAAACAAAAAAATTGAAGTTCTAATACAGCAGCACATAAAAAAATCTTATTCAGAATTGGGTAAAAAAATGTATGTCTGAGCTGTAGATACAAGGACAGCACAATATATTCTTTTTGATAAATGAGATTTGCAGCAGACTGTGCTATGAAGTATGTCAATCCCATGAATATTTCCACCTGTGAAGTACAAAAATTATTGTTTAGTCGATGGTTGAGTTTTAAACAATTTTCCTGTGGATTTAGCAAAAGAAAAATATCCATATGCCAAAATTATTTGAATCGCATTAAATTGGTTTGAAAAAAATCAAGAGATAAAGACTGTAAAAGATAATTTACTTTTGAATTTTGAAATAATTTTGAGATCAAGACTTTTAGAAAATACCAAGTTGGCTGATACATTATTTTATAGAGAAATACCAATTCCAGTACTATCTCTGGACAAGGAAAAAATGAAAATAGCATACGAAATGTGATACAAGGATTGTATTAAAAATTTTACAAAGTAAAATTTTTAGTCACTAGTCGCTTGTCTCCAGTCTCTAGCTTTTCTATCAACTATAGACTAAAGACTGGAGACTAACAACTACTTTCTTCACTTTATCTGAATCTGAAATGTTTTCAAAATTTTTTCCAAAAATTTTTAAAGGATACAGAAAATGTAACCTTGATCATATTCATCAGACACAGTTTGCAAACAAGTTAATACTATCTTTCAAACTATGTTTTGTCCAGTCATAAATTTCTAAATCTGGGATATTTTTTCTCACAGCAATGAATAATTCTTTATCAATATTTATATCCGCTGGAAAAAATATTTTTTTGCCATCAGAACCGTATTTTCAGACAAAATTTTTTATCTTTTCAATATTGTTTTGGTTAAAATATTTTGGAGAAATATTGATTAAAATTGTGTTTTGTCATTGTGAATTTATGCCGTTAGCGGTACGTAGCGAAGAATCTTTATTAACATTTATATATTCTTTCCCGCCTTGCGAGGACTCTCTCCCGTTTCACGAGGACTCTCGGCTTGCCTGAGGACTAGTCGGAGCACTTCACTTTGTTTCGTTCAGAATGACCCCAACGTGTCATTCTGAGGAGCTTTGCGACGAAGAATCTTTAAATATTTCTTTCGAAAAATCTTCATAACTTATCGCATTTTTTCATCAATGTGAAACAGCTCTTTCATACGATATTTTCTCTCTACAAATTATTTTTTGTGCTCTATGTAGGATATATTTGAACAACTTTTTTGTCCTAAATTTCTCATAAGTTCAAATTCATCACACCAAAATAAATTTTCATTTTCTGATACTATAATTGTGGAGTAATGCAAGATTCCATCAGTCGTGTGGAAATTTCCTACTTTCATCCAAGACTTCTCATCATCAGAAAACTTTGAAATATTTTTTATATTTATTTATACCAAAAAATGACAAAATTTGTCTAAATCTTTTGCTTATTTCCTTATTCTCCACAAATTCTAATTTATCTATGATTCAATTTTGCAGATATTCTTTATTTTTATTCAATCGATTTTGAATCCGTTCAATATCTCATACTTCCACTACAATTTCATCTGGATTGTACTCATTTTGCAAATAATTTAGCAATCAAAAAAGGATTACTTCATCTCAAAAATTTTTGTATCCATAAAATCATTTCAAATAAATTTTCATTATTTTTGATACTAAATGAATGAATTTATTGTAGAAATAACAAAAAAAAATGCAAGAAAATATTTAGTCGACAGACACTAGTCTCTAGTCGGCAGCTATATAATTAGTTATATTCTGTGACCATAGACTGATGACTGTCGACTGCTGACCAATTTATTTCTTGCTTTTTACTATTTCAGCTAATTTATCTACAAATTCATTTAATTTCAAAGTATATTGCTCTTTTGAGACAAATTCTCTCACTGAAACTGTATTTGCTCAAACTTCTTTTTCTCAAACAATCAAAATATATGGGATTTTCAAAAGTTCTGCATTTCTAATTTTCTTATTGAAACTATCGCTTCATTCATCTACTGATACTCTGAAATTGTGAGATTTTAATTCTTCACACACTTTGTTTGCATAATCATTGAAGGCATCTGCTACTGGAATAATTTTTACTTGTTCTGGAGCTAATCGAGTAGGGAAAACTCATTTTGTTTCTTCGATAATATAAGCAAAGAATCTTCCAATTGCTCATAAAATTGCCCTATGTAAAACTATTGGAGTTTTCTTTTCTCCATCTTTGTCTGTATATTTCAAATCAAATTTAGCAGGTAGACAGAAATCAAGCTGACAAGTTGAGAGTGTATATTCGTTTCAGATAGCTGGCTTTACATTTACGTCTAATTTTGGTCCGTAGAATGCAGCTTCTCAAATTTCTTCTGTATACTCAAGTCCCATCTCATTCAATACTTCTCTCAATGAATTTTCAGCTTTTTCTCGCATAGCATCATCTGGATGATATTTTACTTTATCTTCGGGATCTCTAAGAGATAGTACACACCTATAATTTTCAATTCCAAAATCCTTATAAACATCAAAAATCAAATTCACAACCTTTTTAAATTCGTCTTTCATCTGTTCTGGAGTCACAAAAAGGTGAGCATCATTTTGACAGAAATGTCTTGATCTCTCGATTCATTTCAATGTACCAGAAGATTCAAATCTGAAATCATGAGCAATTTCTCCGATTCTGATTGGTAAATCTTTGTATGAATGTAATTGATTTGCATATATCATCATATGATGAGGGCAGTTCATAGGCCTCAAAACAAATTCTTCTCATTCTCTCTCCATGATTGGGAACATGCCATCTTGATAATGATCCAAGTGTCCAGAAGTCCTATACAAATCTACATTTCAAAGACATGGTGTCATGACATGATAGTATCATAATTTTGTCTCTTTTTCTCTGATATACTCTTCCAATAGATGATAAACTATATATCCACGAGGCAAATACATCGGAAGTCATTTTCCAGTCAAATCGTCAAAAAAGAATAAGTCCAAATCTTTTCACAATTTTCTATGATCCCTTTTCTTTGCTTCTTCCATCATCTCAGCGTATTCTCTCAATTCCTCTTTGTTTGAGAAAGCCCAAACGTAAATTCTGGTCATCATTACATTATTGCTATTTCATCTCCAGTATGCTCAAGCTAATTTGTCTATTTTAAAAGATTTTGGATCAATTTCTTTTGTACTTTCTACATGTGGTCATTCACACATGTCCAAAAATGTAGCAAATTTTCCAGTGAATTTATCTGGATATTTGGTTTGAAGATATTCAGTGATTCATTCATAATATTTGATGTAGTTTTCATCTACTCATTGCAAGACTCTATCTTTTGCGGCTTCTACGATAGTATTTACATAAAAAGAAATAGTCTCTCCTGCAGCCAAAAATTCTCTCCTCATCTCATCTTTGTATTTCTGTTTCATGAGAGTATTGACTAAATAATCTGATTCTTCTGCTGGTACATCGATACGGATTAATTCTTGTCATTCTTTTACGATTTTTTCCATCTGATCTTGTACTTTTTTCAAATCATCTTCTCAAATCTGTTTTTCTGGACTAAATAAAAAGTCATAATACAATCAATTGTCGATTGCAGGTCCAATAGCAACTTCTACATCTCGTTGTTGGACTCTCTGTACAGCTTCAGCCAATACGTGTGCAAGCGTGTGGCGCTGTCTAAATAATAATGAATCTTCATGCTCTGACATCTTCATAATAGTTATTTGATAAAAAAACCTACCTGTTTGGTAGGAATATTTGATTTGAATAATACAAAACTCCTACCAATTTTAACTGGTTACTGTAGTAGTTGTTGTATTAGTTCCAAGATGCATCATATTTCACTTGATAGAGAGTAAAATTCCTCTGTCCTCCTTTTTAAAGGAGGGGGACCACGAAGTGGTGGAGGATTTCTATAATCCACTTAACTCATATATTTTCTCAATTTAACCATTTTCTCACCAAAATCAAGGCTAAAAATTTGACAAATTTAAAAAAATATCTAAAATATTTATGGTATAATTTTATTTCTTTATTTATACAAAATGGTAGGAATTAATAAAATTGACAAACTAAACACTACTCCATTTTTAGATCTAAGAGAATGATGGGAAAAAATTAGTAAAAAAAATGTAGAACACATAATCAATAGCAAAGATATGTGAAAATATTGGTGGTTTAATGAAGATAAAACTATAATTACGACTATAGAAAACGGGGAAATCACCAATTATGAAGTTAATGAAACAGATATTATATTCAAAAGGAACACAGAAATAACAAAAAAAGTCACACAAGCAACTTGACCAGAGCTATTAGAAGATTTATTTCTTGATCCGACTTGTGAAGTAAAAAGTGCATTAGAGGCAAAAGATAGAGCAAGATATTCAGATAATAAAAAATTCTGGTTGCAAAAAGGTAATATAGTGACGATAATAGATTATTCTTATTGAGATAAGCCAAGGATAAAGCACTATCCATTAGATAAATATGATATCAAGCAGAAAATTGTAGAAATTTAGTTTAATATAGTAAGATTCAAATTAAATTAACTTAACTTTATCTTGACAAAAGTGGACAAAAAAATTATAAGCGATTATTTATCCTTATCACGACTGATAAATGATGAAAAAAATAATGTCTATTTTTATGTTGCTATTGGTGATTTCCAGTAACTTTTTTTATTATAGTTTTTCTAATAATGAAGAATTTATAGATGACTATGAAACTAGTTCTTTAGATGAAAATGAGTTAAGAAAGGACTCAGTAGATATTAATCCAGATTTTTCATTGGGTACAAACGATAGTATAATTTCGGAGTGAGAAAATGATGAGATTAATGAAAATCCTGAATTCACTATTACTGCGAATGAAACAAATCTTGGAGAGTCATCAGGAACTAGAGTAGAATCTTGAAATTCTTTAGTAAATGGATTAGTGAGTAATGATGAAACTGAGAATTTTTTAGATTTTTCGGCTGATATTCTAGGATGAGGAATGGATATATGACAAGAATATATTGAAGAGCAAGAAGAAAAGAAACAAAAAATTGAAGATAATTTACAGATAGAAAACGAAAATTTTCGTTATGTATATGATGATTGTGAGATTTGCGATTATTGCTATGATGATGAAGATTGTACATTGTTTTGTGCAAATCAATGTGTTTTAATTGACTGAGAGTGGACAGGAAATACAGAAGATATAGGAGAATTAGAATTACCAAATTTAGTTATTTCAGAAGTGTTTTTTTGATGAAATAACGAACGAATTGAAATCTACAATGCATGAGATGATTTTGAGTGAAACTTAGAATTCTCTTGAGCTGCTAGATGAATTAGGACAATTTCAAACATCTATATTCCAGCAGAAACTGTAATAATAATTTGAAACGCTTGAGCAAATAATGTAGTATCGTGAATTCCCGTAATGTCGCTAGATTCCAGCAGTTTTTCAATAGCTGACGATAAAGAATTTCAGATTAGATTGATTTATTCTTGAGAAATTGTTGATACATTCCAAGCTTTAGCAAGTAAAAAGAAAAATACTGTATCTTTTCAGAGATTTATCGATACCAAAAATATTTTTGAAACCGATAGCGATTTTGTGCAAAATGTATATGAATGATTTACAGCAAATCCTGGAGTGGTTTACAACGAACCTGATGAATGAGATGATCCAGAAGAACCAGAATTAACTTGAGACATTGTCGAGACTCCCAAATTGAAAATTACTGAAATTTATTTTGATTGAGATGATAATTGGTTTGAAATAAGTAATATTTGAACTGAAGATTTCTTGTGAGAGTTGACTTTGAATTGAAATCTAAACTTCACTATTTCCGCACAAATTCCTGCTTGAGTTTCCAAAGTCTTTGCAAATAATTTAGCAATGTTTCAGACTTGAGAAAATATTGAAATTATTTCGAATAATATATCGTTCAATAATGAACAAATAAACATAGATTTGATTCGATCCTGAGAAATTTTGGATACATTTTTTGCTCACGAGTCACGAGTAGATTATTTGCAAGAAGCTAAAACTTCATTTGAAAAGGTCTGAAATTGAACTAATTGGACCACGACTTATGTTTGATTAAATTTAGACAGAATTTACAACACTAATCGATGAATTGCAGCCAATCCTACCAAATATTTCACAGTTTGAGAAAATATGAAAGACGTGACAAAAGATAGAAATTGAACTGAAGTTTATACAGGCGAAAATTATACTTTACCAATTGATTGTGATGATTTTGTGACAGATTATCTAATTGATATTTCCGAAATTTATTATTGAAACGAAATCTATCCATCATATGTTGAGTTAAAAATTAATGATAAAATATCTAGTTATTATAACAATATTGTCCTGTCTTGAACTGCATTACAGTCTCCGATTTCTATCCGTGCAAAGCAAATGAAAGCAAATACATTTTTACTAGTAACTTCAAACTCTACTTGGTATGATGAGTGATGGGAATCAAAATACAATCAAAATTTTGCTTTAAATGATAGTGGTTTCCTCATAATTTACGGTGATGATTGATATTCAGAATTAGAAGTTTTAGATATTGTCTATGTAAGCAAAAAATCACAATGAAACTCTGTTTACATGTGAAGTAAAAGTTTGGAATGTGCAGGAGTGTTTGATTATATAGATAAATTTTCACCTTGATTGACTATGTGACAAAGTCAGTTTATCCAAATCACTCCAGATCCAATAATCCAATATATCCAAGTCTGATGATGAGGTTGATCTTGTTCGAGTCAAGAAAAACAGACTTTTGACAATTCAGCATTTTCATCATCTGAAATTCAAATTTCAGCTATCAAATATTATGGAAATAAGCAGATTTTAAAGCTAAAAAACAAAACAAATTCAGACATAAACTTACGTGAATATTACTTACAATTTTTGGACTGATCAACTAAAAATATACAATGAAATACTATTTTTGCCAAATCTACGATGTCTTTTGTGTGAAATTACTGATTGCCAACAAACCAAGATTTTTGTGTAAATTTAATGAAAGAAGGGACTGTGATTGATAGATATTGTAGAAATTCACTCACAAAAGCTACGGCACAAGATGAGCAAAACATTTTGAATCAACTAACTTTCCGAGAAGAATTGGATAATGAAGAATGAATAATTAATAATGAAGAATGAGAAGATGAATTAGGCGAAGAAATAGAAAATCCAAATAATACATGAAATAATGAAAATCTATTTCAGACAAATTTGATAAAAATTATTGATATTGATTATGATCCTGCATGAGCTGATTGAGATAATGAAAGTGTGACACTATTGTTGTTGAGTGGAGATCAAGTCAATCTATCGTGATATACTTTTTACTACACAAAAGACTGAAAAACACAAAAAGCAAAAGATAAGATTCAATGAATTTTATCATATGGAAATAGACAAACTTTCAAATGAGCATTTGCTTTTCCAAATAGCACCACAGACAAAAAAGCAGTTACTGTTAACTTATTTTCACCTGATGGGAAAGTAGTCGACACATATATTTACAATCCGAATAAAATCACAGAGATTCCAGCTGGTAATTATGAAATAATTTCAGTGATTGATGGAGATACTGCAAAAATAGAATATGAATGACAGGAAATTAGTATCAGATTTGCTGGAATTGATGCTCCAGAATCTTCTGCACTAAGATGTGGAAAGGTGGAGTGCTTTGGACCTGAAGCAAAACAATACTTACAATCTTTAATTGAATGACAGACTATATATTTTGAGCCAGAATCTACAGATTCATATGATAGATTTGTATGATATGTATTCTTAAACTGAGAAAATATCAATGAAAAAATGGTAAAAGATGGATATGCTCGAGAATATTCATACAAAAACCAGACATACAAATATCAATCTGCATTTAAATCTGCACAAAATTATGCTCAAAATAATTGACTGTGATTGCGATGAAACCAGTGTAAATGAGAGAGATTGTGCCCGGTAGAAGAGACACAAAATGAATACAATTTTGTAATGAATATCGAAAATATTATCTATGATCCAGAATGAGCAGACAATTGAAATGAAGAAATTTGGATCAAAATGATTGAATGAATTTCTGTGGATTTTGGGACAGATTTTTATTTACTTGTAAATGATACGAAAAAGAGTCTGAAAAAATATGGCTCAATTTCTCCATGAGAGACGAAAAAATTGGTATGAACTTTTTGATTTCCAAACACAAAATTAACTACAGTTTCCCTTGTTTACAACTGAGAAGTCTTAGATACATATGTCTATAACCCAGAATTAGATAAACTTGTCGATACTGGGTCTACTTTGTCTACTTGAGATGAGTTATTGGCTCAAATAAGCCAATTCCAGATTCTGTCTATATTGCCAAATCCCTTTTGAGCAGACTGATCAAATGAAGAAATCGAATTATTGTGTAAATCAGAACTGCCAAATCTAAATTTATCATCATGATTTTACCTACAAATCTGAACAACCAAAAAATATCTAAAATGAGAAATTTCAACCAATAAAAGTGTAAATTTGAAATGAGCTTTTTCATTTCCAAATAAATGATGATGTGTCGAACTTGGTTATAAATGATTTATTTTTGATAAATTTTGCTACACACAACCTGATGAATGACAGAAATTTTATGTATCAAATTGAGTGATAGAGAGCATTAGCACTTTGGATTTAAGTATTTTGAAAAATTCAAAATTACAGAACATATGAAGTAAGGTCTGTCTGACATATGCTGGACAAGTTTTCAGTTGTAAGAATATGCCATATTCCAAGCTCTCGACAAAGAGAATAAATCAAAACAGGATGTACAAAAGTTTTTTTGATAGTTTTGAAGATTATATGAAAGATAATCGAAAAATAATGTATTATGATTCCGAGATAAAGAATTATTTCGAACTTCTGGATGATATTGAAGATGTAATTTCCGCATGATGAACAAATATTTCAATTGAATGAACTCAGTATGATATATCTGATTTTGAGAATATGTACAATGCTAAATACAAAAAGACACCAAGCCAATCTTTTTCAGACGCACTAAAATCCATAATTCCAAGTGAAATATTGGAAAAATATGAAAGTTTGAAGTCGGAATATTTAGAAATTTTGAAGAATAAATAATTAAGCGAACTCGTTAAATATTTCATAAACAATCAACAACAATGCAAATATTACCACAGCTGAAACCAAAATTCATACAATGATATTTTTCACTTTTTTCATATTTTCACTATTTCATTGATCTGTAATAGCCAAAAATCCTGCATATAATAGCATAATTACCATCAAAGCTCATATAATAAATCATATAATTTTTGCTATTTCAATTATCAGCTCGGTTGTCTTTGTCACAATGTCTGGCAATTGTGCAATATAATATACATAATCAATTAATTTAATTATAATTAAGGCAACAATTACATTTAATAGTCATTTGATTCATGACTTTGCTTTGTCTGCTTTGTCTGCATTGGACATCATCTTAAATCAATGGATGACCATCATCAAAATAGCAGCGACAAAAGCCAACGCTTTCAAAAACGATAGGATAAAGAACAAAAGTGAATTTTGATTTCAGTGTAAATTCTCTGCTAATCATTCAGTTCAATTAACTGTCTCAAACTTTAGTACTGATCATAAAATTCGCACGCACCCAAAAAACAATACCGATCACATTACAATATAAAGTAATGACATCATTGCTGGTTTCACTTTTTCGGAGTTTCATCTAGATAATAATAGTTGTAGTCCAGATAATATGATAAACAAAACTACTAATACATATCATACATATCTCAAAACTCATCGTAATGCTCCACCACGCACACTGGAACCACATCATGGCACATTATTGCTATTTGGATAAAAAAGACACCTTATATTGTCTTTTAAAGATTTATCAGCAGATACGCCAGAAAACACATAGACATCCACTACTTCTCAATTAGCATTAGTTTTTCATTGTGTAAAATAACTTGAAAAATTTTTCTCAAATGTCGGTGCAACCCTACTTTGTGCATTTGTATATCACAGAAATATCGGTAGAAAAGCCAAACATAACAACAATATTTTTTTTATAATGTTTTTCATAGTTTTAAGTTATAAATTAAATTATTGTCCTCAAAAAAACATATTTATGATTGAGATAAATAGTTTGACAACTAAATAAAAACCACTCAATAAGAATACTCAAATTAATGCATTAAATATTTTTCATTTTACTTTCTCAAATCAAGATGACTTTGAAATTCATCATGTAACAAGCAAAAATCAACAAATAATTAATCATGTTGTGGATGCTACCAGACCAATATATGCGGCTCGCTGTAAATACGGATCAATTTCTTGTCTAATGTAATCTAATGTATTGGAAATTTTGTATTGTCTTGGATATATTCATTGTAAATCTGTCACTCAATCAAGAGCTGTATCTTGTACATTATAGCGTCATTCATCATTTGTTTTGTCTACAAAAGTCTCAAAGACTTGCATTGGTGTGGATCATCGATTTGTCCATTTTCATTCTTGTGCATATGAAAATGAAAATACAGTAGTAAATACCAATAACGATAGCAATATTTTTGTAAATTTTTTCATACAAAATCATTAACATGTAAAATTACACATTAATTATATTCAAAAAGTAAAAAATTTGCAAATTTTTTGATATATTTTTATGCTTCGATATTTACTTCTTGTATTTTTTTGATGTATTTTATGCCATAATAAATCAAAAATCATTGAATTCACACATATAGCAACATCATAGGGAACAAGAAAGTTCTCGGTATCTGTGTACTAAATAGCAAAACTATATTTACTATCATCGCTAATAATGTCGTGAAAATCCGAAAGGAATAATCAATTTTTTTCAAATAAGTTCAAACTTTTGTTTTGTGTATCGAAAACACGAGGAATGATGACAAAAGATTTCGTACTATTGCGAGCAATACGACACGCTCTATATCTCATTTGAATGCAGAGAATAAACTGATGTATATGGCGAAATTTATCACTAAAAATGTAATCAATCTCTGACCTATTGAAGTATAATCAATCTTTTTCAAAGTATAAACATTTACTATAAATCCAAGCATTATTACCCAATAAAAGACTTGTTCTACTGATCAATTTAGTGATAATGTGTTTTTGAAATATAAATAAATCAGCAATAATATAATAAACGTGTTTATTCACTCCAAACAATATTTGACAATTTGTGGTATATTTAAAACAAAATTGTAAACGTTTTCTGAAATTTTGAATTTTCAATCATTTTGCTTTTTTAAAATTCTCTCTCCTGCTAATATACGCCTAACTGAAATTTCCTTTTGCTCTTGTAATGTAGGTGGTTTATGCTGTAAAATATAGTAAATGGTAGAATATCATACTTGCAGTAAAACAACTAATACTATCAAAAATACGTATAAATTTGGAATAATTTTGTATAAAAACAACACAAGAGTACCTCACGATAGTACAAAAAACAGATATTTCAAATTTTCAGTTATTTCATATTTTATTCACAATATAAAGATTGTAAATCAAATAAGTGCAAAATATAATATCCAAATGCTTGAAAATATTTGAAATGTTGTTTTTGCTCAAAAGACAATCCAAGTATATATCAATAAAGATATTGCCGAAACCAAAAATCCCACATGAGACACATGTTTACCATCTTCGTATTTAAACAAATACGATCATATGAAAAATAAAATATTTAATGCTATTAGAAATAATAATGAGTTTGTGGTAGATACATCAAAAAATTTTGCGGACAAAAAGAATCATATCATAATTAGTATCCATGCCAAAAATAATCAGTAAGATGTAACCAAACTATTTACTTTTCATTTTAATGAAATATCTCATACACTATATACCAAAATTCATACCAGCAAAATTAATGGGATTAATCATAAATACCACAATCATATAGCAAAGAAATATGCTATAAACATACTTATACACAATATTGCTACGAATAATACCACCTTACATAGCTAAAAAATAAAATTTTGTTTTAGTATCCAAACCAATAGAATTGAAATAAACACCCATAAGACCAATAATACTATATTGTATACTAATGATTTCTTTTTTATAAAATTTGCTCAATATATTACAAGTCAAAATACTCCAAAATTTACAAGCATGACATAGACATAGTCATTCATATCACTGTAATACAATACTTTTGAAAGTGAAAAATATAATCATGCAAAAGTTTCCAATAAAATCATTCACAAAAGAATATCATCAAATATTTTTGGAAATTTGTCTGGAAATGATTTTAATTTCTCAACTAAATCTTTTTTCAAGAATTTCAGATACATGAGAACTCATCAAAAATTGGCATTTAACACATCATTTACATTTGTTGATCATAGGTTTGTCAATCACTTTGCTTTTTCTAATTTTTGAATTTCTGAAACCACATATGTATCAGACACATTTGATCATGATACCTGGATGCGAGAAGCTTTTTGTTTCAGCAGATATTCTTGTTCTAAATCACCATATAAATTATAAGTTTTTTCCAATGTTATTGCAATTTTTTCAAAATTTCTTCACATTTTGAGTTTTGAAAGCTCTTGTCATTGTTTGAAAAGATTTTTAAGTTTATCTTTATCTACAAAATCTTTTGCATCGTTTGTTAATTTTTGTATATTATTCAATAATTTATTAATTTCTATTTGATACTTTTCCCATTTTTTTTCATCAAAAAGCTCAGCCTCCTTTTTCTTTTTTTGAGCATCAGCTTCTTTTTTTTCGTTTAACCACTGTGTAGCATCTGCTTTGGCTGTTTTTAGTATTTCATCAATCTTTGTTTGCTCTAATCAATTTTCAACGAAATTTATATTTTGTATATCAAATCATATGACACTTAATCAATATACTGTTCCTTCAATCTCTGTAGTATTTGACAGTAATCTAATTTCTTGTCACTCAAAGTTTATCAATATTTTTATTTTTCAATAATTTTTTACTTTTTCTTCTTTATATTCGTATAGTTGTAAAGCAACCAGTTTGTATTCACGTAAAACATCTCTAACTCTTTCTTCAGACAATCAGAAAAACAGAACATCAATACTATAATTTTTGCCAAATAGTTCTCTAATTGCTACTACATGAAATATCATATTTTGTTTATGTTTTCTTAAAAATCTAAAAATTCCCAAATATTGATTTTTTATTGAATTTTTTTTAAAAATCAATATATAAGGTTGTTTAATTTTATTCAAAAAATAAAAAAAAGCAAATTTTTACATACAAAATAACACAAAATGCAAGAAATTAAATGATGCTGAAGTATTTTGGACCAATATTTTGATGACAACACGATGTCTATTCACATCAAAGAATGAAATCCTTTTTTGAAAAAGAATTGATGACCAGATGGATGGAATCCTGTGATTAGCAAAGAAGTGATGACAAAAGATATGGTAAATAATTTGATTGATGAAATTTTCAAAGAAATAGAGACAAGAGACGATGCAATACTTGAGATAGATAGACAAATGTCCAAGGTAATCCAATTATGACCATACAGGATTGTAATTGTCTATCCTCCATTGTCAGATGGGTTGGAAATTACGGCAGTAAAGCCAATAAAGAAGCTATCATTAGATGATTATGATTTGTGACAGGATGTACTAGATTTGTTTAAAAATTCTGCTAAATGAATACTCGTTTCATGAGCTCCTGGAAGCTGAAAAACGACTTTTGCACAAGCATTAGTAGAATTGTATGAAAATCAAAATAAAATAATAAAAACTATCGAATCTCCTCGTGATTTGATGGTACCAGAAAATGTAGTACAATATAGTTTCACATACGGATCTCATGATGAAGTGAGAGATATACTTTTGCTTTCCAGACCTGACTATACAGTATATGATGAGGTCAGAAATACAAGCGATTTCGAGCTTTACAAGGATATGAGATTGACTTGAATTTGATTGATTTGAGTGATACATGCCACCAGACCTGTAGACAGTATCCAGAGATTTTTGGGAACTATTGAAATGTGAATCGTACCACAGGTAATTGATACAGTAATTTTCATAGATAAATGAAAGATCAAAGAAATTTTGCAATTGAATTTGACTGTAAAAGTACCAGAATGAATGGAGTCCGATGATTTAGCGAGGCCCGTAATCCAAGTTTCATCGTTTTTTGATAAGCAAATAGTATACGAAATATATTCGTTTGGAGAGCAAATTGTTGTGATGCCACTTGGAGAAGAAATTCAAAATCAGGCAAAAGAAAAATGATGAAAATTAAACCATTATGCCAAATTGTCCATCGATAATATTTTGAAAGAAATATTGCCATGTAGTTTTATTTCCAAAGTTTCATGAGATACTGTACAACTTTTTGTACCGAAATCAGAAAAGTGAGCTATTGTATGAAAATGATGACAAAATATCCAATCAATAGAAGATCAATTGGGACTTAGAATAAACGTACAGACATTCGAAGATTTACCAATACTGGATATAGATGTACAGACAGAAAAAAATGGTAATTCAGTAGTAATTTACTTCCCAAGACATTATGTAGATAGAAATGTGTATGTGATGATTGGAAAAGAATTACTCCACACACAGACAAATAGCCACGCACAAGTAGTCGTAAAAAACAAAAATATAGTAAAAAGTATTATATCAAAAGGATTTACGTTAATTGATTATGATAAGATTTAGCTAATAGCTAATTGCTAATAGCTGATAGCAAAGGTGTTTTATATTTCATTTAGCTAATAGCTAATTGCTAATAGCTGATAGCAAAGGTGTTTTATATTTCATTTAGCTATTAGCTAATTGCTAATAGCTAATAGCAAAGGTGTTTTATATTTCATTTAGCTATTAGCTAATTGCTAATAGCTAATAGCAAAGGTGTTTTATATTTCATTGAGCTATTAGCTAATTGCTAATAGCTGATAGCAAAGGTGTTTTATATTTCATTTAGCTAATTGCTAATAGCTGATAGCAAAGGTGTTTTATATTTCATTTAGCTAATAGCTAATTGCTAATAGCTGGTAGCAAAGGTGTTTTATATTTCATTTAGCTAATAGCTAATTGCTAATAGCTGGTAGCAAAGGTGTTTTATATTTCATTGAGCTATTAGCTATCGGCTATAGGCTATCAGCTAAAATAATTTATTCCATAAAAATTTTCATATGTGAAATTTCAATTTTGCAAAGATCGTCGCTTGAGTTTGACCAACATTGGCAAAAGAGACAGTATTGTCAAAGGTGATTAATATGGTCGATGTTTTTAGGATTAGTTTGTCTGGAGGTTTTGATGATAATAATAAAAAATACATCGAAACTATCATGAAATTGGACAATAGTAAGACAATCATGATGGAGACAAAATGATGTGATGTCAGAGTAAAAAATTTGCTCGATATGAATTTGAAAAAATGAGATATTGTAAATGTAGACTATTCTGAGTATGCTCAAGAAAACGATAAAATAATTTTCATAGACTATGAAAAGTTAGCAGATTTGGGTGTGTGAGCAAAGATAAAGTTTGAACAAAGTAATATTTTGCTGGAGGTCGTGGAAATAAAAGCAGAGGATAATGTAGACTGTAAAGTGATAGAATGATGAACTCTTTTTCAATTTGATAGAGTGAGATTTTCTGAAAATGATATAGATTTTGGAGTTTTGACCGAGAGAGATCAAAAAGATATATTACGATGAATTGAACACTGAATACACATGATAGCTCTTTCAGGAGTAAAAACACCAGATGATGTTTTGTCTTTAAAATCATTTTTGAATGAAAATAATAAATGAAATATGAAAATCATAGCAAAGATTGAGACATCAGAAGGATTGAGAAATTTGGATGCTATAAATACTGTAGCTGATGGAATAATATTTGTATTTGATAAATTGACAAAAGATATGGAAGAGAGAAATCTCACAATGCAACAGCTAATTACGAGAATTAAATCTACATGAAAACCTGTCTCTGTCACATTCATTTCTGGCTTGGAATCAAACAAATATCCATTTAGAGATGAAAAATCAGTCCAAGAATTCTGCGACTGTGCTATAGATTCTTTTGTGATTGAACGAATAATCAAAGAAGACGATACATTGGATATCATCACACAAGTGTATGAATTACTATCAAAGTGTGAGTCAAAATGTCCTGAAACGACAAAAGAAAGATTTGATCAAGATGATGATTTCATAGTCAGAGATTATATAATTTACAATGCATATAGGATCACAAAAGAATTGGATATAAAAGCAATTGTTTGCTTCACAGACAATGGATATACTTCAGCGAGATTATCTTCCTTGGCTCCGAGAGTGCCTGTGATTACATTCACAAAATCTGATGAAACATACAGATATTTAAACATGATTTGGTGAGTAAAATGATATAAAATTTCAGAATCTTTTGACTACGAAAACTTGAAGAGAATATGAAAAGAGATGATTAGAATCATATTCAAATGAAATATTTCGCTCGATGACAAAGTGGTGATTGTCCAATCAAATGAGCGACAAAAAGATGAAAAGAATGATATGATTAACGGAGTAGAATTGTATAAATTCAAAAATATATAGTTAGCTGATAGCTGGTGGCTGATAGCTGATAGCTAAAATTTGCGATATAAATTAACAAGATTCTGAAGTGATGAGATATGTCGCCCCGTTGGGGCTTGAATTTAATTTATTTATTAACGCTCAGGGCCTTGCCCTG
>FLNV01000791.1_pt1 | contig 19226 bp, 17 predicted proteins | sample 1140351 | NCBI WGS metagenome assembly FLNV01 (sample SAMEA3878207, study PRJEB12797) | bioreactor metagenome | biome: Moose rumen | place: Sweden | collected 2011-10 | reverse complement strand
CTCCCCAACTCCTCAACTCCCCAACTCCTCAACTCCCCAACTCCCCAACTCCTATGAAAATAAAAGTATGCGGCATGCGCGATGCCGAGAACATCCGTCAGGTAAGACAACTGGGTGCCGACTACATCGGCCTGATATTCTGGCCACAGTCGCCACGCTATGTCAGCATGGTGCCTACCCATGCCGGACTGCTGCCCGACCGGGCCAGTCTAGAGACCGTGGGCCCCACCGTGGGCGTGTTTGTAGATGACATGCCGCAGAACATCATCACCCGCGTGGTCAACTACCGGCTGGGTGTGGTGCAGCTGCATGGCCACGAGACCCCCACCATGATACGCAACCTGCGTGCCACCCTGGCCGACATATCGCCCGACACGCGCTTCTGGAAGGCAGTCAGTGTTCAGCAGGCGGGCGATGTCAACGGTTGGCACGAGTATGCCGACTGTGTAGATGCCCTGCTCTTCGACACGCGCTGTCCGTCTGTCGGCGGCAGCGGACAGCAGTTCGACTGGTCCGTACTCGACGCCTACGACGGCCCCTTGCCTTTCTGGCTCAGTGGCGGTATAGGTCCCGACGATGCCGTGCGTGTGAGCGCCTTTGTCGCGGCCCATCCTCTGTGTGTGGGCGTTGACCTTAATTCGCGTTTCGAGACGGCTCCCGGCCAGAAGGACGTGGAGCTGCTGCGCCGCTTCATGCATGAACTCCTCAACTCCTCAACTCCTCAACTCCTATGAACAAGATAAATCAACTGTTCTCTGAACACACAGACAGCAAGTTGCTGTCGCTCTATTTCTGTGCCGGCAGTCCGGAGGCCGAATGCACCGGCCCCGTCATTCTGGCCATGCAGCGCCGCGGCATCAGCATGGTCGAGGTTGGCATACCCTTCAGCGACCCTATGGCCGACGGCCCCGCCATACAGGACGCGGCCACCACGGCCCTCAGAAACGGCATGACGCTGCGCCGACTGTTCGGTCAGCTGGCCGAGATAAAGGACCAGGTACACATACCGCTCGTGCTGATGGGCTACCTGAATCCCATCTTGCAGTACGGCATCGACGCTTTCTGCCAGAGCTGTGTGGCGAGCGGCGTGAGCGGCATGATCATACCCGACCTGCCCTTCAAGGACTATCTTGAGCAGGTGAAGCCCGTGGCCGACTGCTACGACCTGCGCGTGGTGATGCTGATAACGCCAGAGACCAGCGAGGAGCGTATCCGCTTCATCGACCAGAACACCGACGGCTTTGTCTATATGGTGTCGTCGGCCGCCACTACTGGAGCCCAGCAGAGCTTCGACGAGCAGAAGCAGGCCTACTTCCGCCGTATCAACGCCATGCATCTGCGCAATCCCCGCATGATAGGCTTCGGCATATCCAACAGGCAGACCCTGCAGAGTGCGCAGCAGAACGCCGCAGGCGCCATCATAGGCTCCAAGTTTGTGACGCTGCTGAAGGAAGCCTACAGTCAGGCGCCAGAGGGCACCGGCATGGACCGCGTGGCCGAGACTGCACTCGACCGCCTGTTTGCCGCCCTGGAACGCTGACACCGGTGGCGGCCAAGTCTTGCCACAGTATTAAAAAGTATTAACAAGCAGAACAAGTACGGATTATTATTGCTAATTTTGCCGCGATATTCATACAATATACAATCAAATCTATAAACGGAGATGAAGAAACTGATACTGATGATGGCTATGATGGCTGGCTTCGCTGCCAGCGCCCTGGCTCAGAAGGAGGCAGAAATCAAGTTTGAGACCGAGAGTCACGACTTCGGCAAGTTCTCGGAGAAGGAACCCGTACAGACCTTTATCTTCTCCTACACCAACGTGGGCGAGAAGCCGCTGGTGGTCAATCAGGCTCTGGCCAGCTGTGGCTGCACCGTGCCCGAATACACCAAGACCCCCATCCAGCCCGGAGAGAAGGGACAGATAAAAGTGACGTACAACGGCACTGGCAAACTGCCCGGCAAGTTCAGCAAGACCATCACCGTGCGCACCAACGGAGTCAAGGAGCTGACCCACCTGAAGATTTCTGGCGAGATGCTGGAGGCCAAGTAGATGAGCCCTTTAGCTGAGCGTTTGCGCCCGCAGACGCTGGACGACTACATCGGCCAGCAACATCTGGTGGGTCAGGGGGCAGTGTTGCGTCGCATGATAGAGAGCGGCCGCATTGCCTCGTTCATCTTGTGGGGGCCGCCGGGAGTGGGCAAGACCACGCTTGCGGGTATTGTGGCGCGGCAACTGAAGGTGCCGTTCCATACGCTCAGTGCTGTGACCAGCGGCGTGAAGGACGTGCGCGACGTGATAGAGCGGGCCGAGAAGAGCCGCTTCTTCGGGCAGGGGCCGTCGCCCATACTCTTCATCGACGAGATACACCGCTTCTCAAAGTCGCAGCAGGACTCGCTGCTCGCCGCCGTGGAACGCGGGGTGGTGACGCTTATAGGGGCCACCACGGAGAACCCGTCGTTCGAGGTCATACGCCCGCTGCTGTCCCGCTGTCAGGTCTATACGCTGGAGCCGCTGGGCCGCGACGACCTGCTGCTGCTGCTGAACAGAGCCCTGACGCGCGACCAGCAGTTGTCGGGCATGGACATAGAGCCCCGCGAGACCGACGCACTGCTGCGCTACAGCGGAGGCGATGCCCGCAAGCTGCTCAACATACTGGAGTTGGTGGTGGAGCAGTGTGCAGGCGCCTCGTCCGGGTCTTCGGAACAGCCTGAGCGGCCGGCGCCAATCGTCATCACCGACGACTTGGTGTCGCAGTGCCTACAACAGTCGCCTCTGGCCTACGACAAGCAGGGCGAGATGCACTACGACATCATATCGGCCTTCATCAAGAGCATACGCGGCAGCGACCCCGACGCGGCCCTCTACTGGCTGGCGCGCATGATAGAGGGGGGCGAGGACCCCAAGTTCATAGCCCGCAGGTTGGTCATATCGGCCAGCGAGGACGTCGGACTGGCCAATCCCAATGCCTTGCTGCTGGCCAATGCGGCCTTCGACACCGTGCAGAAGATAGGCTGGCCCGAAGGGCGGATACCTCTGGCCGAGGCAACGGTCTATCTGGCGGCATCGCCAAAAAGCAACTCGGCCTATCTTGGCATAGACAAGGCACTGGATACGGTGCGACAGACGGGCAACCTGCCTGTGCCGCTCCACCTGCGCAATGCTCCCACCAAGCTGATGAAGGACCTGGGCTACAGCGACGGCTACAAGTATGCACACGACTTTCCTGGTCACTTTGTGCGCCAGCAGTACCTGCCCGACCAGCTTGCCGACGCCTCTTTCTGGCAACCGCAGAGTACATCGGCACATGAGCAGCGCCTGCAACAGCAGATGCAGGCCTGCTGGGGCGACAGGTTTGGGAATTGATAATTGACAATTGACAATTGATAATTCATAATTCATAATTGATAACTCATATAATGTTAACACTGAAACTCATTACCGAAGAGACCGACCGCGTCATTCGCGGTCTGGAGAAGAAGCACTTCCAGGGTGCCAAGGAGGCCATCGACAAGGTGCTGGCCGTGGACAAGCGCCGTCGCGAGAGCCAGCAGCAGCTGGACCAGAATCTGAGCGAAGCCAAGAAGATGGCAGCACAGATAGGCAGTCTGATGAAGGCCGGACAGCGTGCCGAGGCCGACGCCATCAAGGAGAAGGTGTCGCAGATGAAGGACACCAACAAGCAGCTGGAGGACACCATGAAGCAGGCCGAGGAGGAGGTGACGCGTCTGCTCTGCCAGATACCCAACATACCCTACGACGAGGTGCCCGAGGGCGCTGCCGCCGAGGACAACCACGTGGTGAAGTCGAACCTGCGCGAGTGTCGCGAGGGCGACACCGTGGGCAACTGGGACGCCAACCCCGAGGTATCGACAGCCAAGCTGCCCCACTGGGAACTGGCCAAGAAATACAACCTCATAGACTTCGACCTGGGCGTGAAGATTACCGGTGCTGGCTTCCCCGTCTATATAGGCAAGGGCGCACGCCTGCAGCGCGCTCTGATCAACTTCTTCCTCGACGAGGCCCGCAAGAGCGGCTACACCGAGGTGATGCCGCCCACCGTGGTCAACGCTGCCTCGGGCTACGGCACGGGTCAGCTGCCCGACAAGGAGGGGCAGATGTACCATGCCGAGGTGGACGACTTCTACCTTATACCCACCGCCGAGGTACCTGTGACCAATATCTATCGCGACGTAATACTTGACGAGAAGGACCTGCCCATCAAGAACTGCGCCTACACAGAGTGCTTCCGTCGCGAGGCAGGCTCGTATGGCAAGGACGTGCGCGGACTGAACCGCCTGCACGAGTTCTCAAAGATTGAGATAGTGCGCATTGACACACCCGAGCACTCGCGCCAGAGCCACCGTGAAATGCTGGAGCATGTCGAGGGACTGCTGCAGAAGCTGGAGCTGCCCTACCGCATACTGCTGCTCTGCGGCGGCGACCAGAGCTTCACCAGTAGCATCTGCTACGACTTCGAGGTGTGGTCGGAGGCACAGCACCGCTGGCTGGAGGTGTCTTCGGTCAGCAACTTCGACACCTATCAGGCTAATCGCCTGAAGTGCCGCTACCGTCGCGCCGAGGACAAGAAGACGGCCCTCTGCCACACGCTGAACGGTTCGGCCCTGGCCCTGCCGCGCATCGTGGCCGCACTCTTGGAGAACAACCAGACCGACGAGGGCATACGCATACCTAAGGCCCTGCAGCCTTACACGGGCTTTGAGATGATAGACTGAGCAAACGAAGGCTCCAAACACAAAGACTATGGCAGACAGACTTTACATATTCGACACCACCCTGCGCGACGGCGAGCAGGTGCCGGGGTGCCAGCTGAACACGGTGGAGAAAATCCAGGTGGCCAAGGCATTGGAACAGCTTGGCGTAGATGTGATAGAAGCGGGATTTCCCGTCTCGTCGCCTGGCGACTTCAACAGCGTTATAGAAATATCAAAGGCCGTGACGTGGCCCGTCATCTGCGCACTGACGCGTGCCGTGGAGCGCGACATCGACGTGGCACGCGACGCCCTGCAGTATGCCAAGCACAAGCGCATACACACAGGTATCGGCACCAGTGACGAACACATCAAGTATAAGTTCAACAGCAATCGCGAGGAGATACTGGAGCGCGGAGTGAGGGCGGTCAAGTATGCGCGGCGCTATGTTGACGACGTGGAGTTCTACTGCGAGGATGCAGGACGCACAGACAACGAGTACCTGGCCCGCGTGGTGGAGGCTGTCATCAAGGCCGGCGCCACCGTGGTCAACATACCCGACACCACGGGCTACTGCCTGCCGCAGGAGTACTATGAGAAGATAAAGTATCTCGTGGAGCATGTTGACGGCATAGACCGCGCCATCATCTCTACACACTGTCACAACGACCTGGGGCTGGCCACGGCCAACACCTTCTCGGGTGTCATGGGGGGGGCGCGCCAGGTGGAGGTGACGGTCAACGGTATAGGCGAGCGGGCTGGCAACACGTCGCTTGAGGAGATAGCCATGATACTGAAGTGTCATCGCGGTCTGGACATCGACACCAATATCAATACGACAAAGATATATCCCATCAGCCGTATGGTGTCGAGCCTGATGAACATGCCCGTGCAGCCCAACAAGGCCATAGTGGGGCGCAATGCCTTTGCCCACTCGAGCGGCATACACCAGGACGGCGTGCTGAAGAACGTGCAGACTTACGAGATCATGAACCCGAAGGACGTGGGTATAGACGACAACTCTATCGTCTTGACTGCCCGCTCGGGTCGTGCCGCACTGAAGCACCGCCTGCACGTGAACGGCGTGGATGTCGATGACGAGAGGAAGCTTGACTCCATCTACGAGAAGTTCCTGCAGCTGGCCGACCAGAAGAAGGAGGTCAACGATGCCGATGTCATGATGCTGGCCGGTGCCGACACCGCCGAGGCTCATGCCGTCAGGCTCGACTTCCTGCAGGTCACCACCGGCAAGGGAGTGAAGAGCGTGGCCTCTATCGGACTGGACATCAGCGGACAGAAGTTTGAGGCTGCCGCGTCGGGCAACGGTCCCGTCGATGCTGCCATAAAGGCGCTGAAGCGTATCATAATGAAGCAGATGACGCTCAAGGAGTTTACCATACAGGCTATCTCCAAGGGCTCTGACGACGTGGGCAAGGTGCACATGCAGGTGGAGTACGACGGTCAGCTGTACTATGGCTTCGGTGCCAACACCGACATCGTGACCGCGTCGGTGGAGGCGTATATCGACTGTATCAACAAGTTTAAGGGATAAAAGACCGTTTGATGTTCAGCATTTAATGTTTAATATTTAATATTTAATGTTTAATGTTTAACGTTTATGACCACGCTTTTTGACAAAATCTGGGACCGCCATGTCGTGCAGCAGGTGGAGGACGGCCCCACACAGCTGTACATAGACCGCCTGTACTGCCACGAAGTGACATCGCCGCAGGCGTTTGAGGGACTGCGTCAGCGCGGACTGAAGCCTCTGCGCCCCGACCACATCTACTGTATGCCCGACCACAACACGCCCACCCACGACCAGGACAAGCCTATAGAGGACCCCGTAGGCCGCAGGCAGGTGGATACGCTGGCTGCCAATGCCAGTGAGTTTGGGCTGTGCCACTTTGGCATGATGGACCACAAGAACGGTATCATACACGTGGTGGGGCCCGAGCTGGGACTCTCGCTGCCCGGCATGACCATCGTCTGTGGCGACTCGCACACCTCGACCCACGGTGCCATGGGGGCCGTGGCCTTTGGCATAGGCACCAGCGAGGTGGAGATGGTGCTGGCCTCGCAGTGCATACTGCAGCAGAAACCCAAGTCGATGCGCATCAGCATGAGCGGCAGGTTAGGGCAGGGCGTGACGGCCAAGGACATGGCACTCTACCTGATGAGCCAGCTAACCACGAGCGGTGCCACGGGCTACTTTGTGGAGTATGCAGGCGAGGCCGTGGAGGCGCTCTCCATGGAGGGACGCCTCACGCTGTGCAACCTCTCCATCGAGATGGGTGCGCGCGGCGGATTTGTGGCTCCCGACGAAGTGACCTTTGAATATATCAAGGGCAAGGAGTACGCCCCCAAGGGCGAGGCATGGGAGAAGGCCGTGGCCTACTGGCGCACGCTGAAGAGCGACGAGGGCGCCGTCTTTGACAAGGAGCTGCACTTCCGTGCTGAGGACATAGCGCCGCGCATTACCTACGGCACCAACCCCGGCATGGGCATTGCGGTGGATGGCCGCATTCCGGGCCTTGACGACATACCCGAGGTGGAGCGACCGTCGTTCAGCAAGTCACTCGGCTATATGGGCTTCCAGCCCGGGCAGCAGTTGCTTGGCACACCGGTCGATTATGTATTCCTTGGTGCTTGCACCAATGGCCGTATAGAGGACTTCCGCGCCTTCGCCTCGGTGGTGCAGGGACGCAGGAAGGCCGACGGTGTGGTGGCTTGGCTGGTGCCTGGCTCGTGGGCTGTAGCACGCCAGATACATCAGGAGGGACTGGACCGTGTGCTTGAGGATGCTGGCTTCGAGATACGTCAGCCGGGCTGCTCGGCCTGTCTGGCCATGAACGACGACAAGATACCCGCAGGCAAGCTCTGCGTGAGTACCAGCAACCGCAACTTTGAGGGTCGCCAGGGCCCCGGAGCACGCACCGTGCTGGCCTCGCCGCTGACGGCCGCTGCTGCCGCCGTCACAGGCGTGATCACCGATCCGAGAGACTTTGTGTAGTTGACAATTGATAATTGATAATTGACAATTGACATGGCTAAACAGAAATTCAACATCATAAAGAGTACCTGTGTACCTCTGCCGTTAGAGAACATAGACACCGACCAGATTATTCCCGCACGCTTCCTGAAGGCTACTGACAAGCAGGGCTTCGGCGACAACCTGTTCCGCGACTGGCGCTATCGTGCCGATGGCACGCTGGTGGAGGATTTCGTCCTCAACAACCCCACCTACAGCGGTTGCATACTCGTGGCTGGCAAGAACTTCGGCTGCGGGTCGTCGCGCGAACACGCCGCATGGGCCATAGCAGGCTATGGCTTCCGCGCCGTCATCAGCTCGTTCTTTGCCGACATTCACCGCAACAACGAGCTGAACAACTTCGTGCTGCCCGTGCAGGTGAGCGATTCGTTCCTCAGCGAACTGTTTGCCAGCATAAAGGCTGACCCAAGGACCGAGGTGGAGATAGACCTGCCGCGGCAGACCGTGACCAACAAGGCCACGGGACGCAGCGAGCAGTTCCCCATCAACGGCTACAAGAAACACTGTCTGGTGGAAGGACTGGACGATATAGACTTCCTGTTGCAGCAGGTGGACAAGATAGAGCAGTGGGAGAAGAATAACTGACGGTGAAGCAGAGATTTGTAGAGATATTGGACTGTACGCTGCGCGACGGCGAGCAGACCAGCGGCGTGTCGTTCCTGCCGCACGAGAAGCTCGTCATTGCGCGTAAGCTGCTGCGCGATGTCAGCGTAGATCGCATAGAGGTGGCATCGGCACGTGTGTCGGAGGGCGAACACGAGGCTGTGAAAATGATTTGCCGCTATGCGCGCCAGATAGGCCGCTTGGACCGTGTGGAGGTACTCGGCTTTGTTGACTCTCACCGCTCGGTTGACTGGATAGCCAGCTGCGGCGGGCGGGTCATCAATCTGCTGGCCAAGGGCTCGCTGCGACACTGCATCGGACAACTGGGCAAGACGCCTGAGCAGCACATAGCCGACATTGTCAACGAGGTGGACTATGCCTGTAGTCGGGGAATGGCGGTGAACATTTATCTTGAGGACTGGAGCAACGGTATCATCAACTCGCCCGAGTATGTCTATCAGTTGATGGACGCTCTGACCATTCACCATTCGCCATTGAGCATTGACCGTTCGGCTGCGCATGAGTCTGCCACTGATAATAATCTTCAATCTTCAATCTTCAATCTTCAATGTATAAAGCGTTTCATGCTGCCCGACACGCTGGGCGTGATGAACCCGCTGCAGGTGGTGGAGTGTATGCGCAAGATGGTGAAGCGCTACCCTGACGTCCACTTCGACTTCCATGCCCACAACGACTACGACCTGGCCGTCAGCAATTCGCTGGCGGCGGTGCTGTCGGGTGCCAGCGGACTGCATGTCACCGTGAATGGGCTGGGCGAGCGCTGTGGCAATGCCCCCATGGCCAGCGTGCAGGCCATACTGAAAGACCAGTTTGGTGCCACCACCAGCATAGTTGAGTCGCAGCTGAACGACGTGTCGCGTATGGTCGAAGCCTACAGCGGCATAGTGATTGCGCCCAACCAGCCCATCGTGGGCGACAACGTGTTCACGCAGGTGGCTGGGGTGCATGCCGATGGCGACAACAAGGACAAGCTGTACCAGAACGCCCTGATGCCAGAGCGCTTCGGTCGTAAGCGCGAATATGCCCTGGGCAAGAACAGCGGCAGGGCCAACATAGCAAAAAATCTGGAGGAACTGGGCCTGGAGCTGACCCCTGAGCAGATGCGGCGCGTGACACAGCGTATCACCGAACTGGGCGACCGTAAGGAGCGTGTCACGCGCGAGGATCTGCCGTATATCGTCTCCGATGTGTTGAAGCACAATGCACCAGAGGACAAGGTCAAGCTTGTCAGCTACGTCGTTTCGACGGCATACGGACTGAAGCCTGGCGCAAACATCAGGGTCGAGATAAACGGGAGGCAGTATGAGGCAGGAGCCACGGGCGACGGACAGTATGATGCCTTTGTCAAGGCGTTGCGCTTCATATACAAGAAATACCTGAACCGCACCTTCCCTCTGCTGCACAACTATGCCGTGACCATTCCGCCTGGAGGGCGAACGGATGCCCTGGTGCAGACGGTCATAACATGGCGTGCCGACGACGGTAGCCTGATACGGACCAGAGCCGTGGATGCTGACCAGACAGAGGCTGCCATAAAGGCCACGTTCAAGATGCTCAATATCGTGGAGGGCTAGTGCCTCATCTCCCCAACTCCCCAACTCCCCAACGATGAACTATGACCTGTTCATGATTCACCACTCCGACCGTCGTGTGCTGCTTGTGCTGGTCATGCTGGCTCTTGTCATTACGGCCGTGTTGCTGTGGAATGCCAACGCGCCCATTCCCGTCGAGGGAGAAGGCGCGCCAGCAGAGGAAGCGGAACATAGCGGGTGGCTTAGGCAGACAGGCGTTTCAGACGGTCGGCAGACATCGGCTAATGCCGACGGCCGCGTACAGACACTTCCCATACAAAGTGGGGAGGAATTCTATTTCGACCCCAACACGGCAGACAGCACCACCCTGTTTAGGCTGGGACTGAGTCGCTGGCAGGTAAAGGACATCTATCGCTATCGTGCCCGTGGTGGGGTGTATATGCAGGCAAGCGACTTTGCCCGCGTGTATCGTCTTACCCAGGAGCAATACACGCGGCTGGTGCCATATATACGCATAGCAGACAGATTCCGCCCAGCGACAGAACTGGTACCTTCACGCCGACATGCAACGACACATGCCACAGACAGCGGCATGCTGGCCATGCGTCCCGTCAAGCTGCGGGTGGGCCAGCGCCTTGCACTTGAGAGCTGCGACACCACACAGTTGCGGCAGGTGCCTGGGATAGGCAGCTACTGGGCAGGGCGTATCGTTAGCTACCGCAGCAGACTGGGCGGTTTCTATGATGTAAGCCAGTTGGAGGAACTGCAGGGCTTCCCGCGTGAGGCTCTACCTTATTTGTACCTGGAGCATGGAGGCGAAGATACACGCCGCATGAACGTGAACACGATGACCATTGACGAGTTGCATCGCCACCCGTACATAAGCTTTCGCCAGGCGCGCGACATCGTAGCCTATCGCCGACAGCATGGGCGCATAAGCGACCTGTCGCAACTGACGCTGCTGCCCAGTTTCGGACCCGACGAGACAGAGCGTCTGCGCCCATATGTAGAGTATTAGTTCCGCCCAAAGCGGTCGCTAAAGTCTTGGCGCAACGCTCGCCCTATCTGGGCCCAATGTTTAATGTTTAATGTTCAATGTTCAATGTTCAATGTTCAATGTTCAATGTTCAATGTTCAATGGTCAATGTTCAATGTTCAATCTCCGACAGTTCTAACCATCGCATTGACTTCTCGTCCAGCTCATCCTTCAGCTGTGGCAGCCTGCGGCTCTTCTCCGTCAGCTCGGCCACGGTCAGCGTTCCGCTGCACAGCTGTTCCTCTAACATCTTCTGTTCTGCTTCCAAACGGGATATGCACTGCTCCAGCTCTGCCATTTCGCGTTTCTCCTTGAACGACAGTCGTCGTCTGGTGTCGTTCTTGCCTTTTGGCTCTTGCGTGTTGCTCCTTTCTTGCGCCCCTTCGGCAGCAATCGACTTGTAGTCGGGCGCGTTGCCAAGTGGCTGGCGGCTGTTGGCCGTGCGACGGTAGGCGTTTCTGTTTTCAGTCTCTTCCTTGGTCTTCAGTGCCTGCCACTCGCGATATTGCGTATAGTTGCCAGGAAAGTCCTTTATGGCCCCGTCGCCAGAGAAGACCAGCAGGTGGTCAACCACCTTGTCCGTGAAGTAGCGGTCGTGGCTCACAACGATGACGCAGCCAGGAAAGTCCTGCAGATACTCCTCCAGTATCTGTAGTGTCACGATGTCGAGGTCGTTGGTCGGCTCGTCCAGTACGAGGAAGTTGGGATTCTTCATCAGCACCGTACACAGGTAGAGCTTGCGCCGTTCGCCCCCCGACAGTTTATAGACATAGTTGTGCTGCTGTTCGGGCGTGAACAGGAAATACTGCAGTAGCTGTGTGGCCGTGAGGTGCTTGCCTCCGCCCATGTCGATATACTCTGCTATGTCCTTAATGATGTCAATTACCTTTTGCTGCTCGCTGAACTGCAGTCCTTCCTGCGAGAAATACCCGAACCGCACCGTCTCGCCCACCACAAAGCGACCGCTGTCGGGCTGCACCAGGCCAAGCAGCATCTTGATGAATGTGGATTTGCCTGTGCCGTTGTTGCCCACAATGCCCATCTTCTCAAAACGCGAGAAGTTGTAGTAGAAATCCTTCAGTATGGTCTTGTTGCCAAAAGCCTTCGATACGTACTGGCACTCGAATATCTTCGACCCGATATACACATTGCGGCTTTTCAGCCTTAGCTGTCGCTCCTCGACACGCTGCCGCGCCACACGCTCCAGCTCGTAGAATGCCTCCTCGCGGTAGCGTGCCTTGTGTCCGCGTGCCTGCGGCATACGTCGCATCCATTCCAGCTCGGTGCGGTACAGGTTGTTGGCTCTTATTATCTCTGCGCGACGGTTGTCTATGCGCTCTTGCCGCTTCTCTAAATAGTACGAGTAGTTGCCCCGATAGGTGTATATGGTCTGGTCGTCCAGTTCCATGATGACAGAACACACGCGGTCCAGGAAGTAGCGGTCGTGAGTCACCATCAGCAGGGTCTTGCCGCCACGGCTGAGGAAGCCTTCTAACCACACTATCATGTCAAGGTCCAGGTGGTTTGTGGGCTCGTCCAGTATGAGCAGGTCAGGCTCGGTTATTAGCACGTGGGCCAGTGCCACGCGCTTCTGCTGTCCACCGCTCAACTGCCTCATGGGCTGCTGCAGGTCGCCTATCTTCAGCTGGGTCAGTATCTGCTTTGCCTTAAGCACCGTTTCTTCTTCGCTGAGCTGCGTGTTCCCATTGGTCAGGCGAAAACAGGCGTCAAGTACCGACTCTGCAGGGTCGAACTGCGGACTCTGTTCCAGCATGCCCACCCTGATGTCGTTGCGATATACAATGCTGCCGCTGTCGTATCCCTCGCGGCCCGTCAGGATAGACAGCAGCGTGGATTTGCCTGTGCCGTTCTTGGCTATTAGTCCCACCCGCTGGCCCCCGGCTATGCTGAACGAAATGTTCCGAAACAAGACCAGTGCGCCAAACGACTTCGTCAGACTCTGAACATCAAGTATGGGTGTGTCTTTCGCCATCTTACCAATTCACAATTATCAATTCCTAATCTTCAATTGTCAATTATCAATTATCAATTGTCAATTATCAATTATCAATTATCAATTAACAATATTGTTCAATACTCCGTCTTATCCTCCTTTGCCTGCCATTCGCGGAAGGTGTGCAGCGCTTCGTCTCTTAGCATAGGTATGATGGGCTTCAGCCTTTCTGTCAGTGGCCTCTCCAGCTCCTCGTAGATGAAGTTGTCGGCAAAGTCAATGTCTGCAGCATCCTTGCGGTTGTTCGCATAGTAGATACGGTCTATGTGTGCCCAGTAGATGGCACCGAGACACATAGGGCAAGGTTCGCACGAGGTGTATATCGTGCAGCCGCTCAGATCGAATGTGCCCAGCTGGCGGCAGGCTGCGCGTATGGCGTTCACCTCGGCATGGGCCGTAGGGTCTATGTCTATGGTAACGCGGTTGGCGCTGCCGCATACGATGGTGCCATCTTTCACAATGACGGCCCCGAACGGGCCTCCTCCTGAATTGACGCTCGCGTCGGCCAGTCTGATGGCCTCGCGCATATACTGCTTGTCCTGCTCTGTTATTTCCATGGCTTTCTGTTTTATCAATGTTCAATACTCAATGTACAGTGTTTCTCTTTTGGCTGCAAAGTTATTTTTTTTTTGTGAGACGGCAAAACTTTTCAATACCGGAATTGCCTCGGTAATTCAAAAAACGTTACAAATAACGTAATTATATTCTTATAAAGATATACCCCGAAGGCCGACAAGCGACCTTCGGGGCTTCTGTTTTTCTGCGCTGTTGCGACGCTGCAATGGCGCCGCCTCATTATCATGCGTACTGTGTGGTGTTGATCTCAGACCAGACGGCGCGAGCCATCGCCTATCACCACGTCATAGACCTTAGGCTCGTGACCATACTTGGCGTTGAATTTCTCCTTGGCCACGTTGATGAAATTCTTGTACAGGTCGTTGCGCACGAGGTTGATGGTGCAACCACCGAAGCCGCCGCCCATGATACGCGAACCCGTGACACCGCACTCCTTGGCTATGTCGTTCAGGAAGTCGAGTTCCTCGCAGCTCACCTCGTAGTCCTTCGACAGGCCCTCGTGGGTCTTGTACATCATCTCGCCAACCTTCTCGTAGTCGCCTTCGGTCAGGGCATCACATACAGCCAGCACGCGGTCCTTCTCGCCCAGCACAAACTTGGCACGCTTGTAGTCCTCCTCGCCGACCTCGGCCTTGACCTCCTCAAGCTGCTCCCATGTGCAGTCGCGCAGGGTCTCAAACTTGCCCTCGGGATGCTTCTCGGCTATGTGCTTCACCACGTTCTCGCACGAACGGCGACGGTCGTTGTAGGGCGAACCGGCCAGCTGGTGCTTCACCACGCTGTCGAGCAGCACGAGACGGTAGCCATCTGGCTTGAAGGGGAAATACTCAAACTCGCGCGAACGGCAGTCGAGACGCATCAGACAGCCGGCCTTGCCAAACACAGAGGCGAACTGGTCCATGATACCACAGTTGACGCCGCAGTAGTTGTGCTCAGTGGCCTGACCTGCCAGCACCATGTCCCACTTAGAGACCTTGTTCTCACCGAAAATGTCGTTAAGGCCGCAGGCGAAACAGCTCTCCATGGCAGCCGACGACGACATACCGGCACCGAGGGGCACATCACCTGCAAAGGCGATGTTGTAGCCCTTCACGGGCACGCCGAGCTTCTTCATCTCCAGCGAGATGCCGTAGATGTAACGGGCCCAGCTGGCCTTGGGGCCGTCGGGATCGCTTAGCTTGAAATCGACACGATCCTTCAGGTCGATGGCGTAGGCCATCACAGTGTCTTCGGTGCCATTGGCACGCATCTCGGCAATAACGCCCTTATCCACGGCTCCGGGGAAGACGAAACCACCATTGTAGTCGGTGTGCTCACCGATGAGGTTGATACGGCCGGGGGAGGCATAGACGTTACCGGTCTTGCCGTCGAAGTGCTTAACGAAACGACTCCTTACGAATTCGATATCCATAATAATGTATTGGTTATTAGTTTATGAGTTTATAATGTTTTGTGATTGTAATGTGCGAGTTGCCTGCATACCATTATCTGACGCTGAGGCCAATCTTTGAGCCCCAGTTGCAGAACCAGAACACATATGCATAATAGACGAACATCATCATGATGGCCACACCCACGCCGAGGGCGGGATTGTCAACCACGGTACCCATCAGCAGAGGCAGCGTTGCGCCACCCAGCACACCCATGTTGATAATGCCAGAGGCCGCCTTGGTGTGGGGACCCAGCTCCTGCAGGCCCAGGTTGAAGATAAGGGGCCACATGACCGAGTGGAACAGACCAGCGGCCAGCATGGCATAGACAGCCGATATGCCTGGCAGGAAGAATGAGATGCCCACGCACATGGCACCCAGAACCAGACAGCAGCTGAGCAGCTGGCGAGCCTGGAACTTGGCTAGAATGGCGGAACCGACGAAACGTCCCACCATCATGCCGCCCCAGTAGAGGAACAGGAAATCGGTGGCAGAGCCTGGCAGGTCGGGATTGGCCTTCCAGAAAGCGGGCAGCATAGAGGGTATGCCTATCTCGATGCCCATGTACATGAAGATGGCAAGTGCGCCCAGCCATACATGCGGGTACTGGAACACCGAACTCTTGTACTGGCCTGCTTGCATGTCAGTGTCGCTCTTCTCCTCCTTGGCCTGATCCTTCTCAGGGTCGGGCAGCTTGATGAAGAACAGTATGGCGGCAATGACCAGCGTGAAGATACCGAGGCCGAGGAACGGCCCGGGCACGTTCTCAGGCAGCTTGGGCTTGTCGGCAATGATGACGTAGGTGATGAACAGGGGAGCCACCGTGGTAGCCACCGAGTTGAGCGCCTGCGACAGCGTCATGCGGAAAGCACCACTCTCGGGTGCACCCAGCACCATCACGTACGGGTTGGCCACGAGCTGCAGCATAACCACGCCCAGTGCCACTATGCTCATGCTACACAGGAAGACGGTATATACACTGGCGGAACCAAGGGCAGCCGTCACACCCAGATAGTTGGCCACGAAGCCGCAGGCCACCACCACCAGACCAAGGACGAGCGTCGATTTATAGCCAATCTTGTTCATCATCATGGCAAATGGGATGCTCAGAAGGTAGGCACCATAGAAGAAAGTGTTGACAAGTTGGCCCTGAGTGTCAGAGAGCTGGAAGGCCTCCTTGCAGAACTCAATCATCGAGTTGTTCATTGTCGTGATGAATCCAATGAGGAAGCACACGATGAACACGATGACAAGCGGGAACAGATAGTTCGGTGTTTGTTTTTGTGACATGATACTTTTAGTTATTTTCTTTTTTTTTTAATCTTTTAGCTCGATTTCGCCTCCAGGCTTGTCCAGAAAGCTACAATCTTCAATTCTCAATCTTCAATCTACAACGCCAAAGCGGTAGATGGTCTTCTGCTTGTAGCGCTCGCCCGGATTGAGTACCACCGATGGGAAATACGGGCGGTTGGGCGTGTCGGGGAAGTGCTGGCACTCGAAGCAGATGGCCGAGCGGCGGGGGAAGGTGGCTCCAAACTGTCCGCTGTAGCCATCGGCCCAGTTGTCCGTATAGACCTGCATACCAGGCTCGGTGGTATAACACTCCATCGTGCGCCCGCTCTTCGGCTCTTCAATACGTGCGGCAAACGACAGCTCGCCCTCCTCTTTCTTGTTCAGCACGAAGCAGTGGTCATAGCCTGCACCGTTCCTTATCTGCTCGTCGTCGGCATCTATGTCCTGACCTACTGGCTTGGACTGGCGGAAGTCGAACGGCGTGCCTTCCACCTTGCGTATCTCGCCCGTTGGTATGCTTGTGTCGTCAATGGGGATATAGAAGTCGGCGTTTATCTCACACTGCAAGTCATCTATCGTGGGTGTCGGATTGGCAATGCCGGCCAGCGAGAAGAAGGCATGGTGTGTAAGGTTCACAATGGTCTTTTTGTTTGTGGTGGCCAGATACTCCAGTATCAGCTCATTCTGGTCGGTGAAGGTGAACTCCACCGTCACGTCGCACTCGCCGGTGAAGCCCTCCTCGCCGTAGGCAGATGTGTAGTGGAGGGCCAGTGAGCGCGGACCCATCTGGCGGGCATCCCACACGCGGGCATGGAAGCCCGTGGGACCGCCGTGTAGGGCGTTGGGCCCGTTGTTGATGGCCAGCTGATAGTCCTTACCTTTAAGCTGGAACTGGCCGCGGCAGATACGGTTGCCGTAGCGTCCGATGAGCGTGGAGAGGAACGGCTCGGGCGAATTGATGACGTCCTGAATGTTGTCGTGTCCCTGAATGACATTGGCCACCTTGCCCTGCTTGTCGGGCACCATGATGGCACAGATGGCACCGCCATAGTTGGTGATGGCCACCTCATAGCCGCTGCGGTTACGCAGGAAATAGAGGTCGGTCTTCTTGCCGTTGATTACTGTCTGGAAGTCTTCACGCTTCAGACCGGAGAGACTTGCTTGTGTGTTTGCCATATTTATTAAGGTATAGTTTATGGTTTATAATTTTCAGGTTGGTAAAATCCCGTGCAAAAATAAGCAAAAAGTTTCTTGCCGCCAAACTTTTTCGCCATAAAATTACGACCTTCTGCCGAAACAGTCAGAAACAGCCAGAATGGCCAGTGAGCCACCCGTCTGGTTTGGCAGCTCACCGGCCTTTCCTGGCCGTCAAGGATAGTCCGGCAGTTTCTCTTATTCCTCCTTGTACTCCAACAGGTCTCCTGGCTGGCAGTTCAACTCATGGCAGATTGCCTCCAGCGTGCTGAAGCGGATAGCCTTGGCCTTTCCCGTTTTGAGTATTGACAGGTTGGCTGGTGTCAGGCCTATACGCTCGGCCAGTTCGCCCAGGCCTATCTTTCGCCTGGCCATTTCAACATCCAGGTTTACTATTATCTTTCCCTTGTTCATGTCGATTGATTTTTTTGCTATTGCTAATGTTGTTGTCTGTTTCTTGCTTGCTACACGGTCAGGTCAAGCTCCTCCTTCTGCCGCAGTCCGAGAGCGAACACCTCGGCCAATATGAGCATGCCAATGCCGTATATCACCCCATCGAACACATTAACATAGTTAAAGCCCGAAAGCACAGTGTAGCCCTCCATGGCAAAAGAGTCTGGGAAATAGGAATTGGCGAAATAGAAGAACTGTCCGGCCAACAGAGCTTCAACTATGAGGCACCAGCCCAGTTTTCGCATCAATCCTACGTTGCGCAGGCTGAACACCTCAGAGCGATAGATGTTCCTACACAGGCGGAATACGCATACAAAGCCCATTATGAGCGGATAGAGAGAAGCCAGAAAGGCCAAGAAACTGACACACATCAGCACGAAACTGCCACTGCTGCTCCGTTGTTTGGATAGGATGTCATCTTTGTTGCCTCCATCGTCTGCTACCATCATTGTGGTGGGCCATGCCTGCAGAGTGTCGCCAGTCAGCTGGTTTACCACCAGTATGGCCGTCGTACTGTCAATCTTCTGGGGCTCCAGATGGACAATCGTTGAACTGGACAGGGCTCCGTTGACAATTGTCTTGAACGTTGATTTGCTGTCGAAGAGTCCTACTGCGATTTCAACAGCAAAGAGAATTACTACCAGAATAATGAGTTTCTTTTTCATAGTTGTACTGTTTATAAGTTATCTTTTAATGTTTAAGTTAAACAATATATTGTTTTTCGATATGCAAAGGTATGACGTTTATTTCATTCCTGCAAATTTTTTGCAATATATTTTTATCGTAAAACAATAATTTAACATTTCAAAACAATAAAGCGGCAACTCTATCATAAAACTTAGCAGAAGAAACAGCCGCCTTGCAACAGGCCACACCACTTCCCTCAACACTCCCAATCGGGCATGAAAAAACGACACAAAATCCTCTTTTGTGCCGTTTTCGCACGGGTTTTACGGAAAACTCATGCAATTTTGGACAGGAACGTGCAAATTATATTCCAAGGTTTTTTGTTCTGTCCATTCTATCTGTTGATGACTTTGCGCCGCGTCCCGTCGCGGCAGAGCATGATGTTCACCCCGCGTCGCATAGCGGGCAGTCGTCTGCCTGTCGTGTCAAAGACGACTACGCTGGTCTGGCACCGTCCGGCTGCGGCGTAGGCAATCTTGTCCGTACCGCCCAGGCGTAGCGCGACGGAGTCGCCCTCGCAGCACGCCGCAAGGTCAGGCTGTATCTCGCTGCCTTGGTACGTGCGTGTATGCACGCTGCCGTCGGCGTGCGTCACCGTCAGCGTCCACGCCGCGCTGCCGTC
>FLNV01001076.1_pt1 | contig 19249 bp, 15 predicted proteins | sample 1140351 | NCBI WGS metagenome assembly FLNV01 (sample SAMEA3878207, study PRJEB12797) | bioreactor metagenome | biome: Moose rumen | place: Sweden | collected 2011-10 | reverse complement strand
GTACCTTTTTAATCAACCAAACACAATATAAAAGAGAGTTTTGGGAATTTGTTTCATATTTTTTGTATCTTTGCTGTCGTAATGGCGAAATTATAACGTATGAGACTATTATAATCATTTCTACCCCCGATGACTATAGAGTTGAGAGCTCTGGAAATGTTAATAAGACGGAAATTTTCCTCTCGGTAGGAAAATAATCACCTTCTTTGCAAAAAATATGAATGATGATGACTGAGCAGTTACTCGTTTTGGTATACCCTGAAGAATGGTTAAAACCTTGCGGAATCCTTCAGGTCTGTTCGTGTCATCGTAAAAACAGAAAGCGATGAAAAGACTTATTATTGTGATGCTGACTATACTTGCTATAGAGCAGGTGACAGCGCAGACGATAGATGTGACAGGCAGCGGTGAGAAGTTTAAGCACCACTGGAGTGTAGGAACATGTGCTGGGCGAGCCAATGAGGGATTACGCACTTCTTGGATAGAGCAATTGCAACTGGTCAAACAGCATTGTGGATTCCAATACCTGCGCATGCATGGAATGTTCGACGATGATATGTTTGTCTATTTCGAAGATGCCAAGGGAAATCCCATTTATAACTGGCAGTATCTCGACGAGGTCTATGACCGGATGCTGGACGTTGGCATCCGTCCGTTCGTAGAACTCTCTTTCTTCCCAAAAGGCATTGCTGCTGATGATGGCAAGACGCAGATGTGGTATCAGAACCGCATCACCTTCGACCCGCAACGACTGGGCAAGTGGCGTGACCTTGTTCATACCTTTACGCAGCATGCCGTCGATCGTTATGGTCTTGACGAGGTGCGCAAGTGGTATTTCGAGGTATGGAACGAACCGAACCTCAACATGACGCCCAAGGCAGGTTTCTTTGAAGGAACGAAAACTGACTATTTCAATATGTATGGGGTGTCAGCTGAAGCTATTAAGTCTGTGGATGCTCAACTGAAAGTGGGAGGCCCTGCCACAAGTAACTTTATTGCCGACCATCGTCATGACGGTGAGGTGCTCGATAACTCTAAGTCTGTCTTCTATTCCCAGGACGTAATCAACAAGCAGCAGTGGAAAGGTATATGGATCGAGGAGTTTCTCGCTTACTGCGCCAACAACAACCTGCCCGTAGATTTCATTTCCACCCACGCCTATCCTACCGATTATGCCCTCGACCCTGTCAGTGGAAAGGGCAAGGATGCGGTGCGCTATGTTCACTCTCTTCGAGATGACCTAACCTGGATTCGGCAGACACTCGCAAAGAGCAAATATCCGAACGCGGAAATCCATATTACGGAGTGGAGCACCAGTCCGAATAGCCGCGACGTGATGCACGATGCCCTTCCACCTGCTGCCTATATCCTGAAGGTCAACCTCGATAATATTGGTATGGCCAACAGCGTGATGTACTGGACCTTTACAGATATCTTTGAAGAGAAGGGTGGAGGCCAGACCCCATTCCACGGTGGTTTCGGCATGATTAACTTTCAGGGATTGGTAAAGCCCTCTTTCCATGCTTACAGGATGCTGAACCAGTTGGGCGATGAGAAACTATATTATACAGATCCGCTTTTCGTCAGTCGCCATTCTGACTCAAAAAAGATCACAGCCCTTGCCTTTAATTATCCTGAAGAGTTTATTGAGGCTGTTCCTTCTGCCAGTAAATTCCGTACCTATATGAACGCATCTCCCAAGCATCTTCATGTCGTGTTGACAAGCCTTAGTCCAGATGCAACTTTCATCTTTGAGACGCTCGACAAAGCGCATGGCAACATTTTTGACGACTACGAGGCGATTGGCGCGCCCAGAAGCCTGAGCCGTGAACAGACAGCCTGCCTAAAAGACAAAGCCTGGCAAACTCGGAAAGAGACGATGCGTGTGGCTTCCGACGGAACACTCACCATCGACCGTGACTTGCAGCCTTGGACTTGCCTGATGATCAGTGAATTATAACTGATAGATATAAAACTGTGCTATCCTGTAGTTGCACTCTTTGTGTCCACATTGTATGCAAGTGCATCTCTCTGTTTTTTACCTAAAAATGAGTTTGCCTACATCGGCCTTCATCGTAGTGAAACAATTGTTTTGGTACAGGAAAAGTGATTTTTTCCGGTTGATTTAATCACTTCTTCTCAACCAAAACAACTTGTTTTGCGTCTGAAAAAGGTATCACGACTGCTTCATGCAATATGGTCAGACATCCGTTTCTGTTATTAAGATCATGTGGAAAACTTCTCAAAAGTTCACAAATTATTGGAACATATTAAAAAAAATATTATCTTTGCATTATTCTTAGTATAATCATCGGGTAAGATATCGCTTTATTCGACAATGGAGATAATGTTTTAAAAATATTGTAGATATGAAAGATTTTTTGAAAAATGTATTGGCCACGTTTGTGGGAATCCTTTTGTTTCTCCTGATCTTTGGAGTGTTTGGTGCCATGAGTCTGGTTGGCATGATAGCATCTACAGATGCCGCGACAAACGTAAAGGATAATTCTGTGTTAGTAATCGATCTCAAAGGAGCCTTGTCAGAGCGTGCTGAGAGTGACATCAAGTCGCAGGTTATGGGCATAGCATCTACCGGTATCGGTCTTGATGATCTGTTGTCTGCCATTAAAAAGGCAAAGGAGAACGACAAGATTAAAGGTATCTATATAGAGGCAGGTATGTTCTCAGGCGACACCCCCGCCTCCTCCACAGCCCTTCGTAATGCTCTGGTGGATTTCAAGAAGAGCGGTAAGTGGATCGTGGCTTATGGTGATCAGTACACCCAGAACACCTATTATCTCAGTAGTGTTGCCGACCAAGTGTGGTTGAACCCCATAGGAATGGTCGACTGGCATGGCCTCGCAGCTGAGCCGATGCTGCTGAAGGATGTGCTGGCAAAATTCGGTGTCAAGATGCAGCTGGCTAAGGTGGGAACGTATAAGAGTGCTCCGGAGCAGTTCACCGCCGATAAGATGAGTGATGCTAACCGTGAGCAAGTAACCGCTTATATCACAGGAATTTGGAATAAGATGGTGAAGGATGTGGCTGAGAGCCGTAAGATCTCTGTGGAGCAGTTGAACACCCTCGCAGACAATATCTCTGCTTTTGATGATCCACAAAACTATGTGAAGCAGAAATTGGTGGATCGTCTGCTATATACCGATGAGGTGAAGAAAGAAGTCAAGAAGTTGATGAAGTTGAAGGATGACGAGACCATCAACCAGATCAGTGTGGCACAGATGAAGACCGTCAAGGAGGCTGTCAAGAAAGGTGATGCGATTGCCGTCTATTATGCTTATGGTGATATCATAGACCAAGAGGGTCAGAGTCCTATGAGTGGTGGCGGACACAGCATCGTGGGTAATACGGTTGCTGATGACCTGGCGAGACTTGCTGAGGATGAAGATGTGAAGGCTGTGGTTCTCCGTATTAACAGTGGTGGTGGCAGCGCTTATGCCTCAGAGCAGATCTGGCGTGCCGTCACATTGTTGAAGGAGAAGAAACCTGTGGTAGTGAGTATGGGCGGCATGGCGGCATCCGGCGGATATTATATGAGTTGCGCTGCCAACTGGATTGTGGCAGAGCCTACCACACTGACAGGTAGTATCGGTATCTTCGGTATGTTCCCCGATTTCAGTAATCTGCTGACACAGAAACTGGGTGTCAAGTTTGATGAGGTGAAGACGAACAAGCATGCCAACTTCGGTACGATGAGCCGTCCTTTCAACGAGGAGGAAATGTCGTATCTTAATGCCTATATCGAGCGAGGCTATCAACTGTTCCGCCAGCGTGTGGCAGATGGTAGGAAACAGCCTGTGGAGGAGATTGAGAAGATCGCACAGGGTAGGGTGTGGCTTGGACAGGACGCCCTGAAGATCAAACTGGTGGATGAGCTTGGTGGACTGGATGTGGCCGTGAAGAAGGCAGCTGAACTGGCAAAGGTGAAAGAGTATTACACCGACAGCTATCCCGGTAAGATCAGTTGGAAAGAGCAGTTGCTGAGTGAGATGTCATCTGATGGCGGCAATTACCTCGATGAGCAGTTGCGTGAGACCCTCGGTGCTTACTACGAGCCCTTCATGCTCATGAAGAATATCAATAAGCACAATGCCATTCAGGCACGGGTTCCTTTCATCGTAAACATCAAGTAGAAGTTTCCTATGGAAGGCGATTTCATCACAATCCATAAAAGTCTGCTACCGTTCAGTTGGCTCTATGGCATCGGCGTGAGATTCCGTAACCAACTGTATGACTTGGGCATTCTGAAGAGTAAGGCTTTCGATGTGCCGGTGATCTCCGTAGGAAATATTACCGTGGGAGGTTCCGGCAAAACGCCTCATGTGGAATATTTGGTCAACCTGCTGAAAGACAAGGTGCAGGTGGCTGTTCTGAGCAGGGGGTATAAGCGTAAATCGAAAGGTTATGTTCTTGCCGATGCCGACACTACGATGTCTATGATTGGGGATGAGCCTTACCAGATGAAGAAGAAGTTCGACAATGTTCACGTGGCTGTGGATAAGAAACGTGTGGAAGGAATAGAACGGCTCACATCCGATAGTGAGACGTGCGATACCGATGTCATCCTCCTTGACGATGCTTATCAGCACCGACGTGTGAAACCCGGTATCAATATCCTGCTTGTTGACTATCACCGTCTGATCATCTATGACCAACTGCTGCCGGCTGGCAGATTGCGGGAACCCAAACAAGGGAAGAACCGTGCGGACATCGTCATCGTCACGAAGTGCCCGAAGGACCTGAAACCTATGGAGTACCGTGTGCTTACCAAAGCCATGAATCTCTTCCCGTATCAGAATCTTTTTTTCACCACGCTGAATTACAAAGACCTGAGGCCTGTCTATTGCGGAGAGAAACTTTCGCTGTCGAAGATCACGCCAGAGGATAGTATCCTGCTTATCACCGGCATAGCCTCTCCACGACAGATTATCTATGATTTGCAACCTTATACGGAGCATATCATCCCTATGACATTTGGTGACCATCACCAGTTTACGAAAAAAGACATTCAGAAAATCAACGCTCGTTTCGAAGAGTTACCCGAACCGAAGATAGCCATCACCACAGAGAAAGACAATGCGCGTCTGTTCGGCATGGAAGGACTCTCCGAAGAACTGCGCCACCATCTGTTTGTCTTGCCGGTCGAGATAGGATTCATGCTCGACCAACAAGAGGAGTTTAATCAAAAAATACTTGGATATGTACAAAAAAATTCTCGAAACAGCATCCTGGTTAAAGGAAAGGATGACCACAAGCCCGCAAATAGCAGTCGTTCTGGGAACGGGTCTCGGACAATTAGTTTCAGAAATAACTGATACCTATGAGATACCTTACCAGTCGATTCCCAACTTTCCCGTATCTACCGTGGAAGGACATAGCGGCAAACTGATCTTCGGTAAGCTCAATGGCATTGACGTCATCGCCATGCAGGGACGTTTCCACTATTATGAGGGCTATTGCATGAGAGAGGTTACATTCCCCGTCCGTGTGATGTATGAGCTGGGTATCAAGATGCTCGTGGTGTCAAACGCCTCCGGTGGCATGAATCCTGCCTTCAGCATCGGCGACCTGATGATCATCAACGATCATATCAACTGTTTCCCGGAGCATCCGCTTCGTGGGCCCAACTTCCCGACAGGTCCTCGTTTTCCTGATATGCACGAGACCTACGACAAAGAGTTTATTCAGATCGCAGACCAGATCGCAGCCGACAATAATATCAAGTTACAGCATGGAGTATATATGGGCGTGCAAGGACCTACCTTCGAGACTCCGGCGGAATATCGCTTCTATCGTAAGGCGGGAGCCGACTGCGTGGGTATGAGCACTGTACCAGAGGTCATCGTGGCTCACCATTGCGGTATCAGAGTGTTCGGCATCAGCGTCATCACCGACCTCGGAGGCTTCGATGTCCCAGTGGAGGTGTCGCACGAAGAGGTGCAGAAAGCCGCAGGAAAGGCACAGCCTATCATGACATTCATTGTAAAGGAACTGGTGAAGAAAGTCACCCTATAATATAATAAGGTGTAGCCATCTATATAAAGATAGTAAATGGAAATTGCAAAACTCGGAGAGTTCGGTTTGATCAAACGACTGACAGAACAGATCCAGCTGAAGAACAAATCTTCCCTTAAAGGGGTGGGGGACGACTGTGCCGTCGTGGCTTACCCTGATAAGGAGGTGCTGGTAACTACAGACATGCTGATGGAAGGGGTACACTTCGACCTTACCTATATCGACATGCGGCACCTGGGGTATAAGTCGGCCATGGTGAATATCTCAGACATCTTCGCCATGAACGGCACCCCCCGACAGATGTTGGTGAGTGTGGCTATCGGCAAACGTTTCACGGTGGAGGACCTGGAGCAGTTCTACCAGGGACTGCGTCTGGCATGTGACAAATGGGGCGTGGATATCGTGGGAGGCGACACTACCTCCTCGTTTACAGGCATGGCTATCAGTATTACCTGCATCGGTGAGGCTCCGAAAGAAGATATCGTCTATCGCTCCGGTGCCCAAGATACGGATCTTATCTGTGTGTCCGGCGATTTGGGTGCTGCCTATATGGGACTGCGATTACTGGAGCGTGAGAAGATAGTCTATTATCAGCAACTGGATGATACCAGGAAAAAGATCCGTGACGCCAAGAATGTGGGAGCCTCCGATGAACAGCTCCGACAGTTGAGGGAACACCTCTCTTCCTTAGAGTCCTTCCAACCTGACTTCGCCGGAAAGGAATATCTGTTACAACGACAGTTGAGGCCCGAGGCTCGTGGTGATATCATCCAACGGCTGCATAACGAGGGAATACGTCCTACGGCGATGATGGATGTCTCCGACGGACTGAGTTCGGAGCTGCTGCATATCTGCGAGCAGAGTGGTGTTGGATGCCGAGTCTATGAGAAGAATATTCCTATCGACTATCAGACGGCGGTGATGGCTGAGGAACTCAATATGAATGTCACTACCTGTGCCATGAACGGTGGAGAAGACTACGAGTTGTTGTTTACCGTTCCCATAGGTGACTATGAGAAGGTGGATGGTTTGGAAGATATCAAGATCATCGGGCATATCACCCGGAAAGAACTTGGGAAGATCCTTGTCAGCCGCGATGATAAGGAGTTTGAGATTAAGGCACAGGGGTGGAACCCGTTAAAAAGTGAAGAGTGAAAAGTGAAGAATCCTGAGAGTAGTGAGATATTCGGGGACAGGCTCTTTATCGTGCCTGCCCCCGTCAGAGAACAGAGTATATTATTAAAGAATGTTAACAAGGTAAACATTTTGTCCTAAAACCCTTTTCACTTCTGACTTTTTTTGTACCTTTGCAATCGCAAAAGAAAATGGTGCCTTAGCTCAGTTGGTAGAGCATCGGACTGAAAATCCGTGTGTCCCCGGTTCGATTCCTGGAGGTACCACTCCTCCTTTCATTAGCCCCTGTCTTGCATTCGCAGCAGGGGTTTTTTTGTAACAAGCTGCATCAATCTAATCTATAATAATTTCTTATGAGAAAACTGTTTCTATTTGTTGGTTTGTGTGTCACATTGGTTGTGAACGCACAGGAGAATAAGTACGCGAAGTACTTTAACAACCTTCCTTTTAAGATGGAAGCGTTTGGAGCGCCGGTAATACCTGATAATTCTGTCAACCTGAAGGATTTCGGGGCGGTGGGTGACGGCAGGACCCTCTGTACCGATGCTTTCCATAAAGCAATGGCGGCATTATCAAAAAAAGGTGGCGGTCGATTGGTCGTTCCCGAGGGAGTGTGGCTTACAGGACCATTGGATCTGGTCAGCAACCTCGACCTGCATCTGAAAAAAGGCGCTATCATCCTTTTCAGCGACGATGAGACGCTTTATCCTGTCATCAAGACCTATTATGAGGGGTGGGAGGCCTACCGTGCTCATTCTCCTATCTATGGGAAAGACCTTGTTAATGTCTCGATTACCGGTCACGGCGTGATAGATGGTAACGGACAGGCTTGGCGCCCGTTGAAAAAGGAAAAGGTGACAGAAGGGCAGTGGAAGAAACTCACAGCCCAGGGAGGTGTGTTGAAAACTGATGTGATGTGGTATCCTTCAGAGAGTTATCTCTATGGGGAGCAACATGCCAAGGAGATATTGTCCCAACCGAATCCCTCTCAGGAGGAACTTGCTAAGATCCGTCGTTTTGTCCGTCCGGTGATGATCAGTCTGGTCGGTTGTAGGAACGTCTTGCTGAAGGGTGTCATCTTCCAGAACTCCGGTGCATGGAATATTCACCCGCTGATGTGCGAAAATGTCATCATCGAGGATATATTGGCTAAAAATCCCAGTTATGCGCAGAATGGTGACGGCCTCGACTTAGAGTCTTGTCGGAACGCACTGATTATCAACTCCAAGTTTGATGCCGGCGATGATGGTATCTGTATCAAGAGTGGTAAGGATGCGGAAGGTCGCAAACGTGGCCGTCCGTGCGAGAACGTGATCGTAGATGGCTGTACCGTCTTTGCCGGTCATGGCGGTTTTGTCGTAGGCAGTGAGATGAGTGGCGGTGTAAGGAATATCCTGGTGAAGAACTGTCAGTTTATGGGTACGGATGTCGGTCTTCGTTTCAAGAGTTGCCGTGGCCGTGGCGGTGTCGTAGAGAATATCTTTATCCGTGATATTGCCATGACGAATATCCTCTCCGATGCGATCATTTTCAATCTTTATTACGGAGGGAAATCAGTGATCGAAGTGTTGGAGAGTGGAGAGAAAGTCAATAATATCGAGTCAAAGCCTGTTGACGAGACCACTCCTTGCTTCCGTCACATCGATATCAAAGATATCACCTGTCAGGGAGCCGGACGTGCTATGATGTTCAATGGATTACCGGAAATGCCCATCGACGGGATAGCCCTGAAGAACGTGACGATCTATGCCGACAGTGAGGCCGAGTTCTACAACTGTAAGAATATCAGGAAAGAGAATGTCAAGGTGATTCTCAGGAAATAGACATTCCTCCCGGGATAAAAAATTCGGTGGTATTGTCATGCCACCGAATTTTTGTTTAAATCTTTCTTTCCAATCCCTTCAAATTATTTGTTCTTCAAGAGATCGCGAATCTCAGTGAGGAGCTCTTCCTGTGTCGGGCCGGCTGGTGGGGCGGGTGCCTCTTCCTTCTTTGGCGTCAACTTATTCATTGCCTTGACCATCAGGAAGATACAGAAAGCGATGATCAGGAAGTCGATGACATTCTGAATGAACGTACCATATTTCAGTACGGCTCCTGCGATGGGCTCACCATCGTCCACGGCGGGCAACATCACCTTGTAAGACAATCCGGAGACATCCACACCACCGGTAAGCATACCGATAAATGGCATAAGGACGTCATCAACCAGAGATGTCACGATTTTCCCAAATGCACCGCCAATGATCACACCGACAGCCATGTCCATTACGTTGCCCTTCAGGGCGAATTCCTTAAATTCTTTGAAAAAAGCCATAATAATAAATTTTATAGTTAATATTATAAAGTGTATAACTTCATTTTGCCAACTTCATTTTGCAAAGAAGAAACGCATTATTTCTTTTTTGTCGTTTCTCCTCTTTCTTAAATACTTTTTAAGATAATTCTTATAAGATTCAAGTGCAAATATAGAAATTTTTTAGTAAATTTGTACCCGAAATAAAAGAAAAATTTACAAGATATGTCTTTTTTTATGTAATACAGTATGAATATGCATATTTAAGACATTCTTTTAAGGTAAACAGAATGTTGGGATATTTTTTAACCATTAAATAAAATTTATAGAAAATGACAAAAGTTGGTATTAACGGTTTTGGCCGTATCGGTCGCCTCGCATTCCGTCAGATGTTTGAGGCTGAGGGTTATGAGGTTGTTGCAATCAATGACTTGACAAGTCCTAAGATGCTTGCTCACCTTCTCAAGTACGACACAGCACAGGGTGGCTTCGCCGGAAAGTTCGGTGAGGGTAAGCATACTGTTTCTTACAAAGACGCTGTGATGGCAGAGGATGGTAAGACCGTCGTTGCTCCCGGTTCTATCACTGTTGATGGCAAAGAGATTACTATTTATGCCATGCCTAACGCTGCTGACCTCCCATGGGGTGAGCTTGATGTGGACGTAGTGCTCGAGTGCACAGGTTTCTATACCTCAAAAGCTAAGTCAGAGGCTCATATCAAGGCTGGTGCAAAGAAAGTTGTCATCTCCGCTCCCGCAGGAAATGACCTTCCTACTATCGTATATAATGTCAACCATGATAAACTGACTCCGAATGATACCATCATCTCAGCAGCTTCTTGTACGACGAACTGTCTGGCTCCTATGGCTGACGCTCTGAACAAGTATGCTCCTATCTGCTCTGGTATCATGTCTACCATCCACGCTTATACCGGTGACCAGATGATTCTCGATGGCCCGCAGCGTAAGGGTGACCTCCGTCGTAGCCGTGCAGGTGCTTGCAACATCGTTCCTAACTCTACAGGTGCTGCCAAGGCTATCGGTCTTGTTATTCCTGAGCTCAACGGTAAGCTGATTGGTAGCGCACAGCGTGTTCCCACTCCAACCGGCTCAACCACTATTCTGATTGCTGTCGTTAAGGGTAAGGACATCACTGTTGAGGGTATCAACGCTGCTATGAAGGCTGCCGCTAATGAGTCATTCGGTTACAATGAGGATCAGATCGTTTCTTCTGACATCATCGGTATGACCTACGGTTCACTCTTTGATGCCACACAGACCATGGTTTCTAAGATCGACGACGATACCTATCAGGTACAGGTTGTCTCTTGGTATGACAATGAGAACTCTTATACTTCTCAAATGGTACGTACTATCAAGTACCTCTCTGAGTTGAAATAAGACTCACGCCAAATAGAGAAAGAGAGTGCATCCTTCGGGGTACACTCTCTTTTTGTTGGCTTTCTCCTCTCACTTTCTGTGTAAAATATGTTTGTGGGATAAATTTATTTTATTACTTTTGTAGCGTGAATAAGATGATAACCATATTAGGTCCTACAGCCAGCGGAAAGACAACATTAGCCGTAGCGGTGGCCAAAAAGGTGGGGGGAGAGATTATCTCTGCTGACTCCCGTCAGGTGTATCGGCGGATGGACATCGGTACAGGTAAGGACCTGAGCGAATATGGTGATGTCCGTTATCATCTTATTGATATTCAGGAGCCGGGCACGAAGTACAACCTGTTCCAGTATCAGCAGGATTTCTATGATATATATCAGGATCTCTGCCATAGGGGTGTGCGCCCGATACTCTGCGGTGGAACAGGACTGTATATCGAGGCCGTACTCAAGGGCTATCAGTTGTCACCCGTCCCGCAGAACCCTGCCCTCAGAGAACAGTTGGAGGGAAAACCTCTGGAGGAGCTGACGGAACTGCTGACCACCCTGAAGGCAGAGAACCACTCAAATATGCACAACACCACCGATGTGGATTCCTGTCAGCGGGCGATACGGGCCATCGAGATAGAGACATACAATAAGGAGCATCCCCTGCCCAACAGGGTCCTGCCACCGGTGGACAGCATCATTGTCGGTGTCTCTGTCGACCGCGAACTGCGAAGGGAGAAGATCACCCGCCGTCTGAAGAGTCGCCTGGAGGAGGGGATGGTGGAGGAGGTGAGGGCCCTGCTCGACAGTGGCATTCCCCACGAGGATCTTATCTATTACGGATTGGAATATAAATATGTGACGGAATATGTCATCGGAGAGCTTGCCTATGAGGAGATGTTCCGGCGACTGGAGATCGCCATCCATCAGTTTGCCAAGCGTCAGATGACTTGGTTCCGTGGAATGGAGCGCCGTGGATTCCATATCCACTGGATAGATGCCGCTTTACCCATGGAAGAGAAATTACAACAGATTATTCAACTAACAGAATAGAGTGATATGGAGGAACAGATTATTTATAAAGACGACAGGTGGGGCATTCTCTATTGTCCTAAACACTCTCTTGGAGGTGCCAAGAAGAAATGGGACAAGATAGAGAAATGTCTGAATACACATCAGGTGAACTATGACTTTGTGCAGAGTGAGAACACTAAAAGTGTGGAGCGGCTCTTTAAGATGTTGGTGAATAATGGCTATAAGACAATCATCATCGTGGGAGGTGACTCGGCATTGAACGATGCCGTCAACAGCCTGATGTCGTTTCCTCCGGAGGTGCGCGGCCAGGTATCATTAGGCGTCATCCCCAACGGTGTGATGAACGACTTCGCCCGCTACTGGGGCTTCAAGGAGTCGGAGACAGAGCAGACTATCGCTTGGCTGAAGAGACACCGTGTGCGTAAGGTGGATGTGGGATGCCTCCGCTACACCAATGAGAAGAATGAGAAATGTCGCCGATACTTCATCAATTGTGTGAATATCGGATTCATCGCTGCCATCATGAACCTCCGCCGGCAGACACGCCGACTGTTCGGCTCCCGCACCTTATCGTTCATCTCCTCTTTCCTCCTGATGATCTTCCAACGTATGGAGTATAAGGTTGATATGAAGATCAACTCCGACCATATCAAACGCAAACTGATGACGGTCTGTGTCGGTAATGCGAGAGGATACGGACAGACGCCCAATGCGGTGCCTTACAATGGGTTGCTCGATGTGTCGGTGGTCTATCATCCAGAGATGCTGCAGCTGTTAGAAGGTTTTTATCTTTTATTCACCGGAAAAATCCTCAACCACAAGAGCGTGCATCCCTACCGTACTACTCAGGTGGAAGTGACAGAGGCTCCCCATGCCATGGTGGGTATCGATGGGCGTCTGATGAATACCCCGGTGGGCGGTTATAAGATAAGTGTCGAGCAGGAGGTCATCAACTTCCTGATTCCGGATTGAAATTTATTCGCGTCAACCTTGTGTCAGGCTGTCAAAGCCTGACAACTTTTTACGCAGTTTTTTATCAAATTTCCAATTCATGCAAGGAATTATCAGATGTAATCTTTATTATATGAATTGTCATGCGGAAAGTCTTGTTTTTAATTACGTTATGGCTCTTTCTTGGGGTAAAAGCCCAAGTCACAGTCAACAAAGAAGCAAACCTCCCCAGAGTCGGTGACAAGATTGTCAGACAGCAGGTAACAAGTTGTTTAGTCGGCAATAGTGGTGCGGATGCGGTATGGGACATGAGCAATTATGAGGTGTTGACAGGCGACCATATCACGGAGTACAGCGGCGACAGTCTGCAGCAGTTCATTATGACGGAGAATTTAGAGATGCGGCATATCAGGCTGTCCGGAGACAGCCTTCTACTAGACAGAAAAGAGAACAGACTGAGTAGTATCCGCTATAGCAAGGCTCCCCTGCTAATAAAGTATCCTTTATATTACGGAGATTCTATAAGCTCCACTTTTGAGGGTGATGGTACCTATTGCGGTGACCATCATGTATGGGTGAGCGGAGAGCAGACCCTTTATGCCGACGGAACCGGTGTGTTGATTCTCTCTGAGAGTGACACCCTTCAGAATGTTTTGAGAGTAAAGAGTATTACAAACCAGATGATGCTCATGTCTATGGATACTATCAATATTGATCCAAGCCAGTGGAAGCATGAGCGTATCACCCGCTACGACTGGTATGTTAGCGGTTATCGCTATCCACTGTTTACGAGTGTAACCCGTAATACGCTTGCGGGTGACTCTGTCATTGCCATAAGACAATCCGCCTATCGGCAGTTACCCTTTGAAGCTGAGTCGCTCGTTGACCCACAGAATGAGCTGTTAAGGAAAACACTTGCGGAGAAACCGGCCAAGTCTATATCATCCGATAAATGTCCTATTGAGTATGAACTGACAGTACGTCAGGGAATTCTCAACATTCATTATTTTTCCGAATCAGCATGTCAGGGAACTTTCATGGTTACTGGTGTTTCAGGTATTGTTTATAAAAAGAATCGTTTTTCCTGCCCTTCGCAGGAGATAACGGACATGAAGATTGATTGCTCTGGGCTGCTGCGTGGTGAATACCTGTTCTCTGTCATTGTAAACGGAAAAGCCTATACAAAAATAATCACGATATGAAGACAAAGGCTATACTAATCATTATTGGGGTTCTGACACTCATTCCCTGCCATGCCCAGCAGATGGAACCGGGTGACATCCCCACGCCCAATGCCTCCGACCTCGGACGCTATGGTGAGATTCCGGTTTCTTACTACACCGGTAGGCCGGATATCTCCATACCCATCCACACCATGAACATCCGTGGTCTGGAGTTTCCTATCTCCCTCCAATACGATGCTTCGGGCGTTCTCCTTAACAGTCTGCCCGGTTGGACGGGGCATAACTGGTCACTGCTTGCAGGCGGGGCGATTACCAGAATCCGACAGGGTATGTATGATGAGTATGAACCTGAGAACCAGCTATACGGGCATCCTTTTACAAACTATTTCCATTGTTATGGTAAGCTCAAGGAGCATCTCGACATTACAGATTCTCTGATGAATAATGTCTACCTTAACAGGTATGATTATCAGGCCGACATTTTCACTTTCAGCTTCTTGGGCAAGAGCGGGCGGTTTTTCCTCGGCAATGACGGACAGTGGAAGGTGTTGTCAGAGGATAATATGGACGTAGTTTTCAATATAAACGACCAGTCCAACTATATATCCCCTTTCATCAGCCATGTTCCCTACAACGGGCTTAACAGTGAAATAAACGGGAAGGTCATTAAGGGTTTCACCCTCCGTGACGACAGGGGATATGTCTATGAGTTCGGCGGAACCAACGACGCCATTGACTATGAGGTAGGATTCTTCTCTCAAAATGAGGATAATCCCAATACATTCTTCCCGACTACATGGTACCTTACAAAGATCAAAGATGCCTATGGCAACACTTTGTATGAGCTGAAATATGAGCGTGGTGTGTTCATCGCACAGTTGTATAATGCCGCTTACAGTATGAGCATTATTGATGAATCAGATGGTTCTAATCAGAATGAATACAATATCAACAACAACAGTTTCCCCTACGATGGAATACTCAATGCCCCTGTCTATCTGAAGAGCATCAAGTCGGCCGACAACGTGTATGTAAAATTCATATCAGATTATTCCCACAAGTCAACCGACGACATGTATCCGAACATTGACGTGTATGACAAATACCCGGACACAGACCATTACAGCAACACCTTCTTCTATTATCTTCAGACTGATGACAGTGAGGTGACACCTTATCAATATACTAATAATTATAATATGAGGCGCATGCATCCACTCTCTGCGACAAGACTGAAGGAGTTGAGCAAGATAGTCTTTCAATATGATAGTGCGTATGCCCTGACATCAAAAACTGTGACCTTTGACTATGACTATTCCAGTCGTATGCACCTGACGGATGTAAAGACCATCGCTATAACGGATCAAATGTATGATACCTGTTATCACTACCACCTTGACTATAACAGCTATTACCTTCTGCCCGCAGATTATCTCTCCAGGGCATACGACGGATGGGGATATTACAATGGAGCATCTTCAAATAATATAAACTCCTCAAACCATAACCCTGACCTTTCCAAGAACTTATACGGTCAGCTTGAACGTATAACATACCCTACCGGAGGACACAGCAGCTTTACCTACGAGCTCAACGACTATTCCTGCGCAACATGAAGATGATACAGTATTACGACGGGCTGGGACGCCCCAGTCTGACAGCCGACGGCTCTGTCAATACTGACGGCAACTATGTATATACCATGCAGACCTACGACATGCTCGGCCGGGAACAGGCAAAATGGATGCCTGTGGCAGGAACGGCCGTTCCCACCGACATGAGTGCCGGCACTTTCCAACAGCTGTCCTCTTCTGCCTATGGTAATAGTTATGCCCATGTTGACAACGACTATGACGCCTTGGGACGGCAAATATCACTGACTAATGCCGGACAGTCATGGCATGCATCTCCCGGCGCCTGTAAGTCCACGGAGTATGTATCAAACAGTAGTAATCAGGTGCGCAGATACCTAATTAACTCAGGAGGCAATGTTTATTCATCATCATATTATCCAGCAAACACCCTTGAGGGTGAGGTAGCGACAGATGAGGACGGTCATGCCGTAACAGTTTTCAAGGATATGCGGGGACTGAAGGTATTTGAACGTAGAGGTTCTAATTCCGACACCTATTATATACATAACGACCTGGGGCAACTGCGCTTCGTCTTGTTGCCCGGATATAATTCCGTTCAACCAGAGCAACTCTTCTACGAATACCGTTATGACAACCGTGGTAATGTCATCTGGGAGCGACAGCCGGGTTGCCAGTACACGCAATACTGGTACGATGCAGCCGACCGCCTTACCTTCATGCAGGATGCGATGCTTCGTGATAAGGGAAAATACAGATGTTACTTCTACGACGGCTATGGCAGACTCGCTGTACAAGTTACCTGTGGAGTATGCCCGATATCATCCATATCCTCGTCCCTGCCCGTGGCTACTTTCTCAGCGGGTTCGACAGGCTTTGCCGAAACAGGCTATCTGTTAGATGATGTTGGGACAATCCTAAACCCGCAGATGGAGATTGCCAACTACTATGATGACTACTCATTCCTGAGCAGTGTTGTCGGCAGCGGCTTTTCTCCCGTATCCGTAAACAGCAGCGTCAATGTCAACGGACAGCAGACGGGAAGTATCACGGCCGCCTCCGACGGAACACGGCTATACTCGCTGACACTGTATGACAGTAGGGGGCGTGTGAGACAGACGAGACGCACCACCCTTGAGGGCGGTGTGGAGATATCCAATGTGGATTACTCCTTTACGGAGCAACCTACGACATCGGGTTACCAGCTGAGGAAGAACAGTCAGACGGTCTTTGCTGCTGAAGCGGAGAACCATTACTATGCTACCAACGACAAACTGCAATATACAGATCTGGCCATAGGGCTTGGCAGCTCGCCTTCCTCCTCTCATCGTATCCAAAGCATCAGCTATGACGATATAGGACAGGTGGAGAGTATCACAAGACCCGGCAGTGCGGGTATAGTGACCTGCGGTTATGACGTTCACGGTTGGACGACCGACATCACTGCACCCTCTTTTACGGAGGAACTCTTCTATGACGCTGACGGCAGCTGCTCTGCCACTCCCTGCTATAACGGTAATATCAGTGCACAGAAATGGACGAACGCCAACTACACGCAGAAGCGGGGATACAAGTTTACGTATGACGAGCAGAACCGTCTGACGGATGCTATATACGGTGAGCGTGACGACCTGTCCAACCATCCTAACCGCTATAACGAGCAGGTGCTGAACTATACAAAGACGGGAGCGGTGACGAGACTGCAGCGCAGGGGTCTAAAGAACGACGGTAAATATGGCAAAATAGACAACTTGCATATCACGCTGAAAGGAAACCGCCTTCACTATGTGCTCGACGATGCGGAGAACCTGATGTATGAGGGTGCCGTGGAGTTCCAGGGTGACGAGACGAACGGCAGCGCCTTCGGCTACAACGCCAACGGCAACTTGATTACCGACACGGGTAAGGGTATCATGCATATAGATTACGATGACAACAATTACCCGAAGAGGATACAGTTCGCTAACGGCAACGTGACAGAATATGTATATACGGCTACTGGTGAGAAGCTGCGGGGGTGCACTACACAGCGGTGCCGAACATCGAGGTGGGCAGCGGTGAGACGCATACATTGACAGATGCGGAGATTCTGTTCAAGGACTCAACGGATTATCATGGGAGTCTGATCATGGAGAACGGTGTGCCGGCACAGTATCTGTTCGACGGCGGCTACTGCAAGCTAACCGACGGCAGCGGCAATGCCAATATCAGCTATCATTATTATGACAGGGATCACTTAGGTAATATCCGTGGGGTAATAGACGAGAGTGGTACTGTTGAGCAGATCACGAACTACTATCCCTTCGGTGCACCATATAGTGATGCCACCACAACAAATCCGACTTTCCAGCGTTATAAATACAATGGAAAGGAGTTGGAGCTTATGCATGGACTGAAATGGTACGACTACGGTGCTCGCTGGTATGATCCGCTGTTGGTTAACTGGAACCGCCCGGATCCCTCCCACAAGGATTACTATCCCTGGAGTCCGTATGTGTACTGCGGGGATAATCCCGTGAATGCCGTTGATCCGGATGGAAGAACCCCTATTTATGATATAAAGGGGAACTTTCTTGGAACTGACAATATGGGATTGCAAGGACACTACTATGTAATGGATTCGAAATACTTCAAGCAAGGTATGCCGCATAACAAAGTCGGTGATATTGCTATTATGGGGGATTTGTCTGAAGATGTTTTAAAAAAAATTAATAAGCATTATAAAGATTTATCTACTAGACCAGATTATGATGGCTTTGTAACAGTAAAAGAAGGAATAGATTGGGCAAAATCACACCCTAATGCACTAAAAAATCCGACACCAGACAATACATTATACATAGATGTTTCGAAACTTGATTTTGGATCACTGTCGACTTATGATTTTCCTAAAGTTGGAATTATGAAAGATCAGAATCTATTTAATTATGCGAATATTAAAGAATCAACCTTTAATCCAACATTGCTTGCAACTGTATATGCTTTAGGACGTGTTAATATGATATTAACTGACAGGAATAAAAGAACCGTAAAGATTGTAAACGATGAAGCAACGGATTATGATTGGAATGAGGGTGGAGGAAGCAGACGTAATACGTTTATACGTATTAATAATGCAATGTTTGGTATTAATTCTAAAAGACATGGTTTCAAAACCCGTTCATCGGGATATGTTATCCCGATGTCAGTAATGACGGATATGCTATCCGCATGTAACTTAAATAATGAAAATATTGTATAATGCGTGAAAATGGCAATAAGCATGGAGCAGCGAGCGGTTATAAAAACAGTTGGGGGACAGGGCCCATGCGTGACCTGTCCCCACATGGCGGACTTTTGCGGATTGCAAATCCTTATAATCGTATTCGGCGGATGACATATCCGCCGAAACTGACCATCTGCTAATTATTCAAAGAATAACACCCACTACATATATAAATGAGCAATAAAACAATGTCTTATACAATAATTTTTCAGAAAAAGGTTGTCAGGTTGTCAAAACCCGCTGTAGCAAAGGGCGTGCAACCTGTTGGAGGCTGTCACAGGCTGACACGAGGCTGACACAAATAGAGCCTCCTCTAACTCCCCCGAAGGGGGAGGAAATAACTATTAATTCTCTGTAACTCAGTACCTCTGTGTT
>FLNV01001652.1_pt1 | contig 19283 bp, 13 predicted proteins | sample 1140351 | NCBI WGS metagenome assembly FLNV01 (sample SAMEA3878207, study PRJEB12797) | bioreactor metagenome | biome: Moose rumen | place: Sweden | collected 2011-10 | reverse complement strand
AACTCTAAAAAGAAAAACGCACCTTATTAATATATAGCGTAGCTCACCAATGCGGCAAAAACGCGTCCTCAATGTGGTCAACAGCCAACTACTCCGTCAATAATTATACCCCTTCCCCACTTTCATCCTTTCCGTCTGGTAATGGCCGAGATAGACCAAGCCGAGGTTGCCGTCGATGGCGATTGCGTCGCCCACCTGCAACGGGTGGCCGTTCAGCTCGCCGCAATGCCTTTCGTCATATACCTGCAACTCGACGCAACTCACCACGCAGACCTTTCCGAGGCGCACCGCCGTCACCGCCGCGTGGGAGGTGGCACCGCCACGCGCCGTCAGCAGGCCGTCGCAGTCGAAGATCATGCCGATGTCGTCGGGGACGGTGTCGGGGCGCACGAGGATGACCTGCGCTTCAGGGTGTTTTTCGCGCAACGCCTTGATGTCGTTTTCGTTGAAGGCCACGAGGCCGTTCATCGCGCCGCCGCCGATGCCCATGCCACGCCCGATTTGGTTCATCTCCTCGGGGGCTTGCACGAAAGCGTTCATCTCGTCTTCGAGTTTCAGGTCTTGGTCACGGATTTGCAGGATGTGGAAGTCGTCCGCCTTGTCCGACTCGAAGGTGAACTCCATCTCTTGCGGGCTATAACCCAGATTCTCAGTCAGTTCCTTGGCAATGGAATAGATCTTCTTGTAGATTTCGGGCAAGGCCGTCTGCATCGAAGGCCCTTCGAGGTTGGCCGCCTTGCGCTGCGTTTCGCCGATGGGCAAGGGCTTGACGAGGCCGCCCACAATGTCCTCGCCTTGGCTACGCATGGTAAAGTCGCCGTAGAGGTGTACGCCCGGACGCTCGCGGTGGGGGTTCTGCGTGAAGACCACGCCCGTGCCCGCCGTCTCGCTGATGTTGCCAAAAATCATCTGCTGCACGATGACCGCCGTGCCCCAGTTTTCGGAGATGCCGAGGTGACGGCGATAGGCCAAAGCGCGTTCTGAGTTCCACGATTCGAAGACCATGTTGACGCAGGCGATGATCTGCTTGAACGGGTCTTGCTCCAACGCAACACCGTGGTCTTCAAGGATTTGCTTGTAGGCGTATGCCAAATCGCGCATTTCGGAAGCGTCAAACTCACTCTTTTTGTTCACGTTGTGCTCCAACTTGAAGCTGTTGATGACCTCGTCGAACACGTCGCGGTGGATGCCCTTGGCCATGCCCCAGCTTTGCAGCAAGCGGCGGTAGGAATCCCAAATGGCCCACGCCATTCCGCTGTTGGTGCCGATGGCTTCAACGAGTTCGTCGTTCAGGCCAACGTTGAGGATGGTGTCCATCGCGCCCGGCATGGAGATGGCCGTGCCCGAGCGCACCGAAACGAGCAGCGGGGCTTCGGGGTTGCCGAACTTGCGCCCGCTAATTCGCTCCAAGTCAGCGATATGCTTCCGAATCATGCCGTGGATTTCGGTCCGCAGTTCGGGGATGGTGTTGATGGTTTCGTTGCGACGGAAGGTCTCGGTGGTGATGACGAATCCAGGCGGCACGGGCATCCCGTAGAGGTACAGTTTCTTGAGGTTGTTGGCCTTGTTGCCGATGAAGACTTGGTTGTCCATCTTGGGCGTCTTTTCCCAAAACGGGCTGATTAGCATCTCGGAATTGTAGGTCATGATGTCGCTGATGAGCTTCGGGTTGAGGGTGGCCTCCATCGTGCGCAACGAGTTGAGAATGCGACCGATGAAGTTGTCCAACGGTTGCATGAGGAAGGCGTCGGAGAGCAGGTCGCGGTGAAATTCCTCCGACTTCCTGCTGATGAGGGCCGTCGTTTCGCGCTCGCTCAGTTTCCCGTCGGGGTCGAAAAGCTGCGGGATGACGATTTTCAACGGGTATTCATACGACTTAAGGAAGTACTTGATGATGATGCGGCGCACGTCCTCGGCGATGAACTGGAAGATGTTGATATACTGTCCGAAAGAAAAACTGCGGGAGGTTAAAGAGTAGCGCAGCATGTCGAGTTTCGAGTTAAAGCTCTGGTTGGTGATGCCGTCGAGTTCCAAGCCTTGGCGGAAGTATTCGAGAATCGTATAGATCTGATTCAGTGTGCGTTCCGAGATGTATTCGAGGTTGATGCTCTGCACCACCTTTTCCATGAGTTGGGTGGCCACGCGCTCAAGGCGGAAGGTCAGGCCCATGGCCTCGAACTTGTTCTCGCGGTAGGTGCCGTACATCGACGGGATGCCGATGGCGATGTGGCGCTTGTGGTAGATGTTTTCCCAGCCTTCGCTCTGTTCGGGGTTGAAAATCACGGTCTTGAGCTTGTCCATGAAGGCATAGATCATCGTCAGCGACTGGCCGAAGTCCTTGGCCTTATAGACCTTCTCAAACGCATCGACTTCCTCGTCGGGAATGAAGGGATAGTTGCGCAACGAGCTGAAGATGTTGACCGACTCGAAGCTGTATTTCTCTCTGAGATAGGCATATAGGTCGCGGATATCCATCAGGCGGGCGTGTTCGCGCTGGCGGATTTCGTCGTCCAACTCAAGGCGACGGGCGGCCGATCCGATGAGGTTCTCGTAGTCGTCACGCGACAGCATCAGCACGTCCTCGGGGTTGAGGCACGAGATTTCGCACATCGTCTGCACAAGGTTGTGGACGTGCACGAACCAAGTGCTTTCCTTGTCGATGCCCTCAAAGACATTGTTAGGCAGGATGGGTTTCAGGGGCTCCACGTTGCCGTCGCTCCAAAACTTGAACACGTCGAACGTCAAGGCAATCAGCGTGTTGTTGCTCTCGGTGTGGACCTGTTTGCGGAGGAAATGCACCAATTTGTCCTGCCGTCCCGAAATCTCGTCCATGTTGGTGGTCACGTTGCGGATTTCGCCCTCGGCGCCGATTTCGTTGAAATAAACCGGGAAAATGCGCGTGAGTTGCTTCACCTTTTTATAATAAGGTGTGATGTTGGAGTTCAAGACCTTCGTGATTTCGCGTTGGAAGAGGTCGGTGTCGCTGAGGAAGATGCCGCCGAGTTTCAGGTTGACGATCAAGGCCGAAAGGAGCTTGTCCATCGGGGTCTTGCTGTGCTCGATCAGTTCGAGCCACACGCGGATGTTCTTGATATGGTTCTCATCCACAGAGAGTTGCCAGTCCTCGCCCACAAACACGTTGCCCGGCGTGACAAACCCGAAAGCGATGAGTTTCTTCTCGAAATAGTTGACGTATTCGCGCATCTCGGTCTGATCGACATCGATGACTTTCAGGCCCAAGGTGAGTTGGAAATCGAGCACTGCGGACATGTAGTCGTTGCGCAGTTCCTCGGCGAGGTCGAAAATCGTGTCGATGAACGGAATCAGCTGCTCTTGCGGCATCTCGTCGATGGCGTCGCGCATCATGCGGTCCATGTTCCAGATGAGCCGCTCGCGTTGGTTCTCCATGCCTGGCAGATGGAGCAGGAAAAACACATAGTGAAACTTGGTGATGAAATGCGGGAACGCCTTTTCCGATTCGGTGAAACGTTTTGCAACTTGCTCGAAATGAGGCATATCCGTCAAGGCTGCCCAAGTGTCGGCGGTAGACAAATCGGCGTTCAGTCGCTCGAAATAGGGCTTCCCAATCTCGTCCGTCACCGTCTTGATTTCTTCCTCCGTCAGGAGCGACCGCTTGCTCTCCACCCAATTTTCCACTTGCGAGGTCGCCTGCCAATAGCGGTAGTTCTCCTGCAACATCTTGCGCAGCAGACCGCAAGCCTCGGCGTTGAAACGCTCGTCGTGCGCCACGCGGTCGAGATAGCGTCCGGCGTGTTTGGTGGCCAAGATGAAAACGTCTTTGTTGTCGGTCGGCCCTTCGACAGGCTCAGGAACCTTAATGCCATCAAAAGCATTATTCAAAATATTGAAAACCAACGAAATCAGATCGGAGTGTCTTGGCGATTCGGCGATGGTTTTGTTGGCGAACTCCATCAAGGTGATGACGACGTTGAGGCGAAGCTTGGCCGCCACTTCGGGTTTGAGCAGGCTGCGCATCATCTCCAAGGGGATGTGGAGCGCGTCGGCGGGGATGTCGTCGCGTGTGTAGAACCAGAAGTCGTCCATCAGCATCTTGCGCAGCTCTTCGGTCACGAAGGTGTGGTTCGAGAGCGGGTGGTGGTATTCGGTGATGCACTCCTTGGCGCGTTTGTTGATGCCGAAGTATTTGGCCGACAGCGCGATAAACTGCTTGTGCTCTTCGGGGATGAAGATGTCCTTGTATCTGGTTTGCTCTAAATTGGCTTCAAGAGCCTGTGATTTGAAGGTTTCTGACATGATTAGAAAAATAGATTGTGCAAAAATAGGGAAAAAACGACGAAGATTTCCGTGGAAATCGTATTTTTGCGGTTTCAATCCAAACGAAAATCATCAAAACACGATTACAATGGAAAAGATTAAAGTAGGTATCAATGGTTTCGGCCGCATTGGCCGCAACGTGTTTCGCATCATTTGCGAACGTCCTAATCTCGAAATCGTGGGCGTCAACGACCTGACGAGCACCAAGGTGCTGGCCCACCTGTTGAAATACGACTCCACGCAGGGCAAGTTCCCCGGCACGGTGGAATACGACGAAAGCGCACTGATTGTCAACGGCGTGCGCGTCCCCGTCACGGCTGAGCGCTCGCCGCTCAACATCAAGTGGAGCAAGACCCCCGACGTGGTGCTTGAATCGACCGGCGTGTTCCGCTCGAAAGAAAGCAGCAAGGGCGGCTACGGCGACCACCTGAAGAACGGCGCCAAGAAGGTCATCCTCTCGGCCCCCTCGAAGGACGCCATCGACGCCACCATCGTGGTCGGCGTGAACAACAACGACCTGACCGACGACGTGGAATGCGTCAGCAACGCCTCCTGCACCACCAACTGCTTAGCTCCCGTGGCCAAAGTGTTGAACGACCGCTTCGGCATCGAGCAGGGCTACATCACCACCATCCACAGCTACACCAACGACCAGGTGATCCTCGACGGTCCGCACAGCGACCTGCGCCGTGCCCGCTCAGCCGCTTTGTCGCAAATCCCGACCACCACGGGTGCCGCCAAGGCCGTAGGTATCGTCATCCCCGAACTGAACGGCAAACTCGACGGCATCGCCGTGCGCGTCCCCACCCCGACCGGCTCCTTGGTCGACTTGGTTTGCACCTTGAAGACCGAAGCCACGAAGGAGGAAATCAACGCCGCCATGAAGGAAGCCGCCGAAGGCCCGATGAAGGGTGTGCTCGAATACACAGAGGACCCGATTGTGAGCTGCGACGTCATCCACAACCCGCACAGCTCAATTTTCGATGCCCAAAGCACCATGGTGATGGGCAAGATGGTGAAGATCATGTCGTGGTACGACAACGAATGGGGCTACTCCAACCGCATGGTCGACCTCGTGGAAATGATGAAATACTGAGTTAAATGAAAAACGGTTGGCAAAAGCCAACCGTTTTTCATTTAATAATCGTTATTGCCCCTTGCAAATGCAGAGTCTCCTCGCCGTTTTCGCTTAGATAGGTGATGTCGCAAACGTAGAAATACGTCCCGGGCGGGCAGTCCATCTTGGTCTGTTTGCTCTTGCCGTCCCACTGGATAAGCGGGTCGTCGGTGTCATAAAGGATGTTGCCCCAACGGTTGAAAATCACGGTTTTGGCACCGACAATCAAGTCCAAACCCGTCACTCTCGGCTCAAACACGTCGTTGTAGCCGTCGCCGTTTGGGGTGATGACGTTAGGCAGCGTATACGAAAACTCCTCCGTCGGCTCCTCCTGCCCGATGCGCACCGTCTTGATGGCGGAATAGTTCACCAAAGGCCGCATGATGCCGTCCAAGGTGTAATGCCCGAAAGTGCGCACATAATAGCGATAGGTCGCCTCGCTTTCAACATCGATGTCGGTAAAGGCAAACGCTGTGGTCGATGCTATCCTAACGAAATGATTGTCAACCTCTTTGAAGACTTGCGTGCTGTCGACCATCCACGGGACGCTTTCGGTCCACGAGAGCTGCGCCTCGCCGAAGGCACTATTCGCCGAGAGCATCACCGCCGAGGCCGTGGCACTAGTGCCCATCAGTTGCTGGTTGCTGTCGCGCATCTCCACCTTATATATTAATGAGGTGGCCTCCGCCAAATCGACATCGATGTCCAAGAAGGTCGTGTCGGCACCTTCGTAAACAACGCTTGTCTGGCCGTCAAGAATGCGCGTCAAGCTGTAATTGAACGGCGCAACATACTGTTCGTCAATCTCTTTCGGTTTCGCCCAGCAAGCGACAACATTCCCCGAAGCCAAGTCAACGCTGTCGTTGCTGACATGGGTCATCAGCGGGCTGTCGTTCTTCAGCTCCACACATGCCGCGTCGCTGACAATGCCCAAGGCTCCATCGGGGAAACGCGCCACGATACGGTATTCGTAGGAAATGCCTTGCGGGAGGTCATGGTCCGTGTAGGTCGTCGCCTCGATGTCGTCCAACGTGGCGACGAGTTGGTAGCCGTCGCGGATGCCCGTTTCGCAAACATCGGGTTCGTAGCCATCGCAGCCCACCTTGCGATAGACGAGCAGCGAAGCCGCGTTAGGACATGGATAGGCCGCCCACGACAAAATGGCATCATGGCCGTGCATTTCGGCGGCAAGCCCTTGTACTTTGGGAGCCATAATATTGATAGTCACTGTCTTGAGGTTGGTCAGGCTGACGGGCGAGCCGTCGTCTTTGGCGCGAACCACCACTTGATAAGGCGTGTTGCGGATGTGGGCATAAGTCGTGTTCCAAAGGAACTCCATCTGCGGCTGCATACCGAAAGCCGATTCCGGATTGAGGATGGCTGGATTGACAGGCACTTCGAAAGGCGTTCCCGAGGCCGTCAGTGTCACGTTGTCGCCGTTGGGGTCGTTTGCCGAGATGATGAAGTCAAGCTGTTCGCCTGCCACAAGGCAATACTCGTCGTCGCATTGGATGGCAGGCAAGTCGTTGTCGCACAACGAAACCAGAATCTGCATGTCGCGGACAACCGACCCGATTTTCACGCCATGCCGCCATTCCTCCACCATGAAAGCCACATTGTATTCGCCTTGCAGCACAGGATTCTCCCAACGCAGGTCGCCCGTAATCGGGTCGATGTCAAAAGATTGCGAAGCCTGCGGATAGGTATAGCCCGAAATCTCCATGCCGTCCTGCCCCTTGCAAGGCACCAAACGATAGCTGAGACTGTCGCCGTCGGGGTCGTAGGCCGCCGGATTGTGAAGAAACAGTTTCCCCACGCAGCCCCTGTCGACTGGTGCGTTGAGCAGTTGCACCGAGTTGTTGTGTCCCAAAAACGGGTTGATGACCAATTCCGTCTCGATGTGCATCGGCACCATCACCGAATTGGGCACGTTGACCACGCCGTAGTTGCGGTTGGCATCCTCCATGCTGACGACGTAAGTCCCTGAGGATGAATAGTTATGCACGGCTCGATAGGTGTTCACCACGAAATCGTTGCCCAAATCCTGCCAACCGATTCGGGGGATGTATTCCTCCGAGCCGTCGCCCCAAACCACAAGCAGCGAGTCGCGTTGTTGCCACGCCGCGTTAGGCACGTTGTAGGTCGTCAGCGTAAACTCGTAGGCGTTGCCTCCGAGCCATGTGTAGGTGATTTCGGCGGCACGCTGGTGCGTCGCCATCGCGGAAAAGGCGAGGCAAAACAGCAACCCTATGACAAGCAACAATCTACGCTTCATAAGTCCTAATCAATGAACCTGCAAATGTAGTGTTTTTTGCTGAAACGGCGATGCTTTCGGCAAAATGAAGTATTTTTGGCTATGGAGGGCAAATTTTGCGTCAGTTTAGCCAAAAATGATGAAAAAAGGTGTGCCGACCATTTTGGCACACCTTTTACAATTGGCCGTACTGCCTACAATCACTTGTTCTTCAGCAGGTCGCGGATTTCGGCGAGGAGTTCCTCTTGCGTCGGACCGGCGGGAGCGGCAGGGGCTTCCGGCTCGGGTTCGGGTTGTCTCTTCAGTTTGTTGATGCCCTTGATGACCAAGAAGATGGACAGGGCAATGATGATGAAGTCGAAGATGACTTGCAGGAAATTGCCCCACGTCAGGCACAACTCAGGCTTCACGACGGTTTCGCCTTCCATGACGGCCTCGCGGATGACCCACTTCCAGTCGGTGAAGTTGAGTCCACCGGTGATGGCGCCGATGAGCGGCATGATGATGTCAGACACCAACGAGCTGACGATTTTTCCGAACGCGCCGCCGATGACGACACCGACAGCCATGTCCATGACGTTGCCCTTCATGGCAAACTCTTTGAATTCTTGTAGAAACTTACTCATAGCGTAATAGTTTTAGATTAAACATTTGGTTTCTCACCGCAAAGGTAGGAAGAATTTGGATTGAAGCAAGAAAAAAGTGAAAAAAGAATCTTTCTGCCCATAGATTACAAAATCGAAAACGACTGTCTATAGATTCCTTCAGGAATGACATAGACAGTCGTTTTCTGTGAAATCAAAACTCCGAAGTGAAGTGGAACGCAATGTCGGGGTACTTCTCTTGCGCCATCTGCAAAGCGTAGGGCGACTCGGCGAGGAACACGTCGCGTCCGTCCTTGTCCTCGGCCAAGTTCAAGGCCTTACGCATCTTGAAATCAGCGAGTTGGGCTTCGTTGTCACTCGTAATCCAAGCGGTCTTGTAGAGCGAAATCGGCTCGTAGCGGCATGAGGCGTTGTACTCGTGCAGCAGGCGGTATTGGATCACCTCAAACTGCAACTCGCCCACCGTGCCGATGATCTTGCGGCCCGTCATCTTGCCCGTAAAGAGCTGGGCCACGCCCTCGTCGGTAAGCTGTTCCAAGCCCTTGGCCAACTGCTTCGACTTCATCGGGTCGGCGTTCTCGACATAGCGGAACTGTTCGGGCGAGAAACTCGGTATGCCTTTGTAGTTCAGGATTTCGCCCTCGGTCAGGGTGTCGCCGATCTTGAAGTTGCCGGCATCGTAAAGGCCCACGATGTCGCCCGGATAGGCTTCTTCGAGCACCGACTTCTTCTGCGCCATGAACGCCGTCGGGTTGGAGAATTTCAACTCGCGGCGTTGGCGCACGTGGAAGTAGTTCTTGTTGCGCTCGAAGCGTCCCGACACCACACGCACAAAGGCGATACGGTCGCGGTGATTGGGGTCCATGTTGGCGTGGATCTTGAAGACGAAGCCCGTAAACTTCTCCTCCGTCGGCTCGATGTGGCGTTCCTCCGTGTCGCGACCGATGGGCGTGGGTGCAATCTCGATGAAGCAGTCCAACAACTCCTTCACGCCGAAATTGTTCAAGGCGGAGCCGAAAAACACGGGGCAGATGTCGCCGTTCAGATAAGCCTCGCGCGAAAAACCGTCATAGACGCCTTGCACGAGTTCGGTTTCGTTGCGCAAAGTCTCAGCATCCTCGCCAATCATCTTGTCCAAGTCGAGATTGTTGAGGTCGTCGAAAGCGATGCCTTCCGTAATGTGCTGCTTGTCAGAGTTAAAAAGATAAAGACTCTTGTCGTAGATGCTATACACGCCCTTGAACTTCGGTCCCATGTTGATGGGCCAGCTCAATGGCGTGAGCTTCAAGGCAAGTTTCTGTTCGATTTCGTCCAACAACTCGAAAGCATCCTTGCCCGGACGGTCCATCTTGTTGATAAACACGATGATGGGCGTGTTGCGCATCCGGCACACCTCGACCAATTTCTCCGTCTGCGACTCGACGCCTTTGGCCGCGTCGATGACCACGATGACGCTGTCGACCGCCGTCAGGGTGCGGAAGGTGTCTTCGGCAAAGTCCTTGTGGCCGGGCGTGTCCAAGATGTTGATTTTGATGTTCTTGTAATCGAATCCCATCACGGAGGTAGCCACCGAGATGCCGCGTTGCCGCTCGATTTCCATCCAGTCGGAAGTGGCGGTTTTCTTGATCTTGTTCGACTTCACGGCACCGGCCACTTGGATGGCACCGCCGTAAAGCAGCAGTTTCTCGGTCAAAGTGGTCTTGCCCGCGTCGGGGTGGCTGACGATGGCGAATGTTCGCCGACGGTTGATTTCATCAAGGAATGACATATATTATCTTGTTTATCAAGAATTTGAGAATTACAGAATTTCATTTCGCTGCTCCTTTCGTCTTCTTGAAGTGACAAGAATGAGAGAGAATCGCAAGCGAATTGAGGGTACAAAAAAAGCAACCTTTTGGGTTGCTCATTTGAGCGGTCCGGACGAGACTCGAACTCGCGACCTCCTGCGTGACAGGCAGGCATTCTAACCAAGCTGAACTACCGGACCAACCAGAAAAAGAACTCTATTGCTTTGCTTTGCGGGTGCAAAAGTACAACCTTTTTCCGAACCGACAAGCATTTTTTTCGCAATTTTTTGGATTTTTTTACATGACAATTTGTATGAATTTGATTTTCAATAAATTGAAACAAACCGTTATTTCAAAATTCATTCCTTTTGGAAGCCGACTTCCATTGCGCCGTCGGCGATATTATAATAAGGTAGGCCCAATTCCCGCGCTTGGGTAGTCCATTTCTCGGCCAAATAGGGCGGCACCGAGCCGTCGATGAGCAACAATTGTGCAACAAATGCGTTTTTCACGGACTGCACATCGGGTTTTTGCCTTCCACGAACCAACAGATAATCGACCGGCATGCGATACGAAAGGCTGTCGACAGTGCGATAGGCATCGTCCCAAATGGCCAAAAGTTTGCCGTCGAAGGAAACAAGATTCGACTTCTTGCGCAGATAACAGCTCTCGAAATCTTCCTCAAAACCAAGGGTTTGCGGATGCGGCGACAGATGCCGCTTTGCCCACGCACCTTTCAGGCTGTAATCCACCGTGCCCTCATCGGCCATCAAAGAAGAATCGGCCAAAAGGAGGTGCTCCCCTCCCATAACGAAATCTATGGCAGTATGGTTGCGCAGACTGAAAACCGTCATACCGTGCTGATTGTCTGAGGCATACAATCGTATCGTCACCGACACCATCACCAACAGCAAAGCCGAGAGTATCCACAGCAGCATACGGCGTTTCCGCAAGGCGACCATCAGCAAAAGCAACACAAACGCCAACAGCAGCATTGCAAACTCGAACTCGCTGACATACAATCCTTTCACGATGGAGAAAGGCAGACTCTCGACCCACGAAACGCCCTTGTTCATCACATAGATGGCGCCCCAAACCAAGTAACCGACAAGGGTGTTGAGGTAGGGAATCCACGACACCAAAAGCAACACCATGCCACTGATGACCACAATGAACGAAATCGGGGTCATGAAGAGGTTGCTGAGCCAGAAATAGGAGGTGAACTGGTTGAAATAGAACAAGGTGAAAGGAATGGTCGCGACTTGTGCGGCCAATGCCACCGCCGTGATTTCCCAAGCCTTGTCCAATAGTTTGTTCTTGATATACAGCAAGTTGTAGATTGGACGTTGCAGCACCACGATACCGATGACGGCGGAATAGGAAAGCAGGAACCCGATTTCGAACAGGTTGTTTGGGTTGACGCAAAGCAAGATGAACGCCGACGCCGCCAACGAGTTGATGATAAACCCTTTACGCCGCAACAGCTCGCCCACGATGACGAAAGTGATCATCAGCGAGGCACGAAGGATGGAAGGCGAGAGTCCGGCGATGAGGGCGTAGAACCAAATCAAAGCGAGCAAAAGCAACTGTTTCAGCGTCTTTTGCCATTTCTTGCGGTTGAGGAAGCCCAAGAGGAAACTCGCCAAGAGATAGATGATGCCGACGTGCATCCCCGACACGCAAAGGATGTGCATCGAGCCTGCTGCCACATAGCTTTGGCGCACCTCGTCGGCAAGGATGTCGTCGTAGCCCAAAAGGATGGCCGCCGCCACGCCAAACTCGTTGTCGCTCAACCCGCTACGTTGCAATGAAGCCAGCAAGATGTCGCGAAAACGATAGGAAAACGCATACAACGGATTGGCGTCGTTCACCTCCAAACCAATCCAGTCGTCGCTTTTGAGGTAGACCTGTCCCGTGATGCCCTTCCGCTGCAAATAGGCCCGATAGTCGAACTCTTCGGGGTTCTTGGGCGCACTCACCTCGCGAATGGGCGCAGGAATGGCCATCAGATCGCCATACCTCAAAGGAAAAGCCGTGTCCGACTTGGGGAAATACGCCATCACCCTGCCCGAAACGGGTCGCGAAGCCGCACTGTCGCCAAATTGATACTCCAAATCCAGCACCGTCCGAATGGAATTGGGACGCTCAGTGGGATAATCGTAGACACGCGCCACATAATAGCGAGCGCCTGCTTCGTGGTTGCGGAAATAATCCTTCTGCACCTCCGCATCGTGAACCTGCACCAAGGCATAACCAGCCATGAAGAGATAACACGCCATGACGGAACCGAAAAGCCATTGGGTGCGATAAGCCTTCAAGACAAAGGCCGTCACCGCAGCGAAAGCGAACAACACGAGCGCAACAAGAGCCAAAGCCAGCGGGGAAAGGCCCATGTCGGGCAGGCAAACACAACACCAAATGCCCAAAGCCAAGGGCAACAGCATCCTCACAAACGGGTATTTGCTCCAGTCCGCCATTGTTCAGTCCATCTGGACACCTTTATTCTTGATTTTCAACTAATTATTCGGCTTCAATGCCTCGCAAACGATTTCGGCGGCTTGTTCGGAAGCGCCCGCGTTGCCGAGACGGTCTTTCAGTTCCTCGTAATCCTCAAGTAACCGCCGTTGACGCTTGCCGTTGTGCAGCAGCAAATCCATTTCCTTGACGAGGTTGTCTTCCGTCAAGTCGCTTTGTATCAGCTCTTTGACCACCTCCTTCTCCATCACGAGGTTGACCAACGAAATATAGTTCACCTTGATCATCCATTTGGCGAGGCGATAGGAGAGCCAATTCGCCTTGTAGCACACCACCTCAGGCACGGTGAACCATGCCGTTTCGAGCGTGGCCGTGCCCGAAGTGACGAGCGCGGCACTGGCGTTTTGCAGCAATTCGTAGGTCTGGTCGACGACCAAAAAGGCATCCGAAACGCCCATAATGCTCTTATACAGCGACTTATCTATAGACGAAACACCGGCAATGACAAACTGGTATTCAGGGAAATGCGGCACCACCTTCAGCATCACGGGGAGCATCCGCTTGATTTCCTGTTTGCGGCTACCGGGCAAGATGGCGATGATTTCGCGCTTCTCGCCGAGGCTGTTCTGACGGAGGAAGATGGAGCGGTTGGCCGTGCCGAACTTGGCCATCTCGTCGAGCAAGGGATTGCCGACATAGGTCACATCCACGCCGTAACGCTTGTAGAACTCCTCCTCGAAAGGCAAGATAACCAGCATCTTATCCACCGAGCGTTTGACCTTTTTCACGCGGCGGCGTTTCCATGCCCACACCTGGGGCGAGATGTAATACAGCACCTTGAAGCCTTTCTCGTGGGCGAAATCGGCGATACGGAAATTGAAACCCGGATAGTCCACCAAGATTACGGCATCTGGCTGATATTCAACAATATCCTTCTTTACTTTCGAGATATTGCCCAACACTTTGCGCAGGTTGACCGCCACCTCGATGAAGCCCATGTAGGCCATGGTACGGTAATGCATCAGCAGGTCGACACCCACACCCTTCATCCTGTCGCCGCCGCAGCCGCGAAACTCGGCCTTCTTGTCTTTCTTTTTGATTTCGGCCACCAGATTGGAGGCGTGAAGGTCGCCCGATGCCTCACCCGCTATGATATAGTATCTCATTGGTTCACAATTTATTAAACAAGAAAAAACACCAATAGCATCCCCACCACCGTGACGGCGAGGACGCCGCGCCCCATCTTGTCGAGGTCCCATTTCACCAACATCATCCTAAACAGAATGACCCCAGGAATGAAGGCCAAAAGATAAGGTGCGCGAGTGGAGAACCTGCCGAGGCTGTCCCACGGAATCAGGCTCAGCAAAAGGAAAAACAGCCCGAAACTGGCTGCTCCCACCAACAATCCAAGCCAAAAATTATCCTTGATTTTCATGGTTTTATGCTAATTTGTTCGTACTTCTTCATCGGTTCTATGCACTCATGTGCCGTCCAGTCGAAACAGGTGGGCACGAGCGAAACATAGTTATGCTGCAAGGCCCAAAGGTCGGTGTCAGGCGTGATGTCGTCGCTCTCGAAAGTGCCTTCGAGGTCGAAGAACTGTTGCCCGTTTTCGTCGTATTGCTCCTTGAAAAACTCCACCCAACGGCAAGCCGCCTGTCGGCACACCTTAATGCCTTTCAACGGCTCTTCGCTCCGTTTTGGGAAGTTCACGTTGAGGCAAACGCCTTTGGGCAGACCTTCTTGCAGCACCTTCTTCGTGATTTCGAGGATGGCGGTGTCGAGATGGTCGAAGTCGGCGTCGGGGTCGAGGCTGAAGAGGCTGTAACCGATGGCCGTCAAGCCGTTCATGCAGGCCTCGATGACTGCGCCGATGGTGCCGGAATAGACCACCGTCGTGGCGGCGTTCATCCCGTGGTTGATGCCCGACACCACCAAGTCGGGGCGGCGCGGACACAGTTTCTGGTAGGCCAGTTTCACGCAGTCGACGGGCGTGCCGTTGCAGCGGTACTCCTTGAAGCCCTCCTCCTCTTTGACGAGGCGGACATAGAGCCTGTCGCGGATGGTACACGAATGGCTTTTGGCCGACATCACCTCGTCGGTCGAAATCAACACCACGTCGCCGAGGGTGCGCATCAGCGCGACGAGTTTCCGCAATCCTTTGGCCGCATAGCCGTCGTCGTTGGTAATCAGTATTTGAGGTCGGTTATCTTTCATTATCATAACTCATTCATTACATCATCCAAGCCAATCACTTCAACTCTTGGAAAAACACAATATCTAAGAGCGTCATAATGAGCATCTTCCGTAACAATAAATTTTGCATTTGATGCAACGGCACAATCCACAAACTTATCATCATCAGGATCGGCAACTATCACCCGAAAATTGTAATACGGAGTAACAAAAAGCGTATCAGGGTTATTAGCGATCACGTCAAGAGCCAGTTCCGCAAACTTCGCACTAGTATATCGTCCGAGTATTTCGACATACTCAAACAGGATTTCCGTAGTGACGCACAACACATTTCGCCCGTCGAAAAAAGAAAGCCACAAATCATGGTATTTGCTTCGACGGGATATGCACTGGATGAGGCTATTTGTATCAAGCACCAACCGAGCCATCTCAATTCAATTGAGCGTGCAAATCGGTTTTACGAATTGCATCCAACGTAGCCTGATTCAAAATCCCAGCATCCCATAAACGGTCGGCCTCTTCGTCCAGTTGTTTCATAAAATATCGTGTAAGTACCATTTGCACTTCACTGGCAAACTCCTCGCTATTGTTGAAAGAGAACAACTTCAACAAATGCATTTGTGTCGGATTCAAGGTTGTTGCTTCCATAGCAGTATACATTTAGATTGCAAAAGTAGCAATAAAAAAATGAAAAACACCTAAAACGTTCAAAAACCTTTCAAAGTCTGATAAAGTTTTCGTGTCGGCAGGCCCATCACATTGTAGAACGAGCCTTCCAATCCGCTGATGCCCACATAGCCGATCCACTCTTGGATGCCGTAGGCACCCGCCTTGTCGAAAGGCTTGCAATTGTCTATGTAATAGTCGATTTCGTCTTGCTCCAAGTCGGCAAAGGTCACATTGGAGCGCACGGCGAAAGCCTCGGTCTTCTCTGCCGAGCGCACCGTGACGCCCGTCACCACATAGTGCGTCTTGCCCGAAAGCATTCGCATCATACGGACGGCGTCTTCCCTATCCTTTGGCTTGCCCAAGATTTCGCCTTCGCAAATCACGACGGTGTCGGAGGTAATCAACAGATAATTGGCGGGGAGTTCTTTGTCATTGAAAGCCAAAGATTTCCGCAGGCTGAGGTATTTAGGCACTTCGTCCAAAGGCAAATCCGCTGGATAGTTTTCAGGTGTTTCCTTGGTCAGAATGGTGAAATCAATGCCCATGCCTCGCAGCAGTTCCTGCCGGCGCGGCGACTTCGACGCGAGGACGACTTGGTATTTCTTCAGGTTGGAGAGCATATAAATAAGGTGTTTGCGATGCAAAGATACGAAAAATGGAGAAGCATTCGCTCCTCCATTTTTCGTTTCAGAATGCTTGGAATCACAGCAGCTTCTTCTTCAAGGTCTCGATCATGTCGACCGTCATCTTGTCTAAGTCGTACTTCGGATTCCAGCCCCACTCCTTGCGGGCGCAGCTGTCGTCCATCTTGTTCGGCCAGCTGTCGGCGATGGCCTGACGGATCGGGTCGAACTTGTACTCCATCTCGAAGTTCGGATAGTACTTCTTGATGGCGTTGTAGATGATCTCCGGGTCGAAGCTCATGGCCGTCACATTGAACGAGTTGCGGTGCACAAGCTTGGTCGGGTCGGCCTCCATGATGTCCACCATCGCGTCGAGAGCGTCAGGCATATACATCATGTCCATGTAGGTGCCCTTGCTGATGGGGCAGACGAACTTCTCGCCCTTCACGGCGGCGTAGTAGATTTCCACAGCGTAGTCGGTGGTGCCGCCGCCAGGCAGTGTCAGGTTGCTGATCAAGCCCGGAAAACGGACACTGCGGGTATCCACACCGAAGCGGGTGAAGTAATAATCACTCAACAGTTCGCCTGTCACCTTGGTCACGCCGTAGATGGTGTTCGGGCGTTGTATGGTGTCCTGCGGCGTGTTGTCGTGGGGCGTCGAGGCACCGAAAGCTCCTATCGACGATGGTGTGAACACGGCGCAGTTGAAGATGCGGGCCGTTTCGAGGCAGTTCACCAACGAGCCGATGCCGACGTTCCAGCCCAGCATAGGGTTCTTCTCGGCCGTCGCCGAAAGGATGGCAGCGAGGTTATAAATGGTGTCGATGTTGTAGCGTTTCACCACATCGACGATTTGCATGATTTGCGTCGAGTCGATTCTCTCGAAAGGACCGTTCTCAACAATCTCACCAGTCAAAGGGCGAAGGTCCGAGGCCACCACGTTTTCGTTTCCATAGGTAGCACGGAGCTTCTTCACCAATTCTGTTCCGATCTGTCCGCCGGAACCGATTATCAATATCTTTTTCATTTGAGTTTGCAGTTTTGAGTTTGCAGTTGGCAGTTGGTGTTTAACTGAAAACTACCAACTGCCAACTGGTAACTATTATTTCAAGATTCCAAGTTCCTTGCCGATCTTCACGAAGGCGGCGATGCACTTGTCTAAGTGCTCGCGCTCGTGGGCGGCGCTCACCTGCACGCGGATGCGGGCTTGGCCCTTCGGCACCACAGGATAGTAGAACCCTGTGACGAAGATGCCTTCTTCCTGCAACTTGGCGGCGAACTTCTGCGACAGCGGGGCGTCGTAGAGCATCACGGCGCAGATGGCGGATTGCGAAGGCTTGCAGTCGAAGCCGGCCTCGGTCATCTTCTTGATGAAGTACTCGGTGTTGGCGTGCAGCTTGTCTTGCAGCTCGTTGGTCTCGGTCATCATCTCGAACATGCGGATGCCGGCGGCCACGAGGCCCGGAGCCATCGAGTTGGAGAACAGGTACGGACGGCTGCGCTGACGCAGCATGTCGATGATTTCCTTACGACCCGTGGTGAAACCGCCCATCGCGCCACCGAAGGCCTTGCCGAGGGTGCCGGTGAGGATTTCAATCTTGCCGCGCAGGTTGTAGTGCTCCGTGACGCCGCGACCCGTCTTGCCGACCACGCCGGCGGAGTGGCTTTCGTCGACCATCACCATGGCGTTGTACTTCTGGGCCAATTCGTAGATCTTGTCTAGCGGGCACACGTTGCCGTCCATCGAGAACACGCCGTCGGTAACGATGAGGCGGAAGCGGCAGCCTTGCGCGTCTTGCAGTTGCTTCTCAAGGTCGGCCATGTCGGCGTTGGCATAGCGGAAACGCTGGGCTTTGCAGAGGCGCACGCCGTCGATGATGGAGGCGTGGTTCAAAGCGTCGGAGATGATGGCGTCATCAGGGCCGAGCAGCGGCTCGAACACACCGCCGTTGGCGTCGAAGCAGGCGGCATAAAGAATGGTGTCTTCCGTGCCGAAGAACTCGGCGATCTTGGCTTCCAATTTCTTGTGGAGGTCTTGGCAACCGCAGATGAAGCGGACGGAGGCCATGCCGTAGCCACGGGCATCCATGCCTTCCTTGGCGGCGCGGATCAGTTCGGGGTTGTCGGCGAGGCCGAGGTAGTTGTTCGCACAGAAGTTGAGGCACACCTTGCCACCAACCATGATTTCGGCGCCTTGTGCGCTCTCGATGATACGTTCATGCTTATAAAGGCCATCGGCTTCGATCTGAGCCAATTCCTTCTTCAGATACTCTTGAAAATTGGTATACATTTTATTGAAGTTTGAAGTTGTTCAGTTGTTTAGTTGACGCGGGACACGAGACTGCGGGACGCGGGACATTTCGGCACTTCGACAGGCTCAGTGAGCGCCGCGCGCAACTTTGGGCGCAAAGGTACGAAAAGGAATGATAGGTTGGAACGATTTTCTACAGAAATTTCTATTGGTATAAATTTTCGATTGAATCGTAAATCTGTACGAAAAAAAAGGCGATGAGAAAACAAAAAAAATCCCCCCGACCCGAAAGTCAAGGGGATTCTATTTTTATGGTATCGGCTAAAGCCGAGAAATCTGTCAAAAATCTATCAAAAATCTGTCTAAAATTCTATAAAATATTGATTTTGAAAAGATTTTATTTTGATTTTGTTGGATTTCTTGCCGTAAGGCAATCCCATATTATCTTGCGAAGCAATTCCATTTACTCCACCACCACCTTCTGCACCGTGCCTTCCTCGGACTTGAGGAAGTAGATGCCCGGGCGGAGCGTGAACGTGTGCGTCCCGTTCGCGGAGTGGCTTGTGGCGACGGCTTGGCCGAGTGTGTTGAAGACGGTCAAGGCCGAAGCGCCTGCGACGGTGAAGGTGCCGTTGGCTGGGTTCGGATAGACCTTGAAGGCCTCTTGCATGGATTCGCCTACGTCGAGGATGTCGGCGGTCATGTTGGAGAAGGCCATGTCTTCCAAGTCACGCTCGCCTTTCGCCGCGAAGACCGCTGCCACGGTGCCGTAGCCCTCGAAGTCGTTGGGGTCGTAGGCATACACGTTGGTGAAGTTGCCGACGTCCATGACGTGGTTCGGCTCGCCGTCCACCACGTCGTAGATGGAGTAGTAGATGACCGTGTTCTTTGCGGGGCTTTCCTCCTCGTAGGGCGTCCATTGGAGGATTTCGCCGCCGCCGGTGCCTTGGACGTGGTCGAGGTGGATGGTGCGCTTCCAGTAGCTGGGGAGCGGACATTCGTCGCCGTCG
>FLNV01000790.1_pt1 | contig 19323 bp, 13 predicted proteins | sample 1140351 | NCBI WGS metagenome assembly FLNV01 (sample SAMEA3878207, study PRJEB12797) | bioreactor metagenome | biome: Moose rumen | place: Sweden | collected 2011-10 | reverse complement strand
GTGTATATGCCGTCCACGCGTGTGCCCTTCAGCATCACGTCGGCCTCTATCTCTATGCCGCGCAGGCTTGAGCCCGTGTCGGTGGTGAAGTAGGGGTTGCCTGTTCCTGCCGAGAAGATGCACACCTGACCCTGCTCCATGGCCTCTATGGCCTTCCACTTGGTATAAAGCTCGCCTATGGGCTCCATCCTTATGGCTGTCATCACGCGGGTCTTCACGCCCACTGCCTCGAGTGCCGACGACAGGGCCAGCGAGTTGATGACCGTGGCGCACATGCCCATCTGGTCGCCCTTGACGCGGTCGAAGCCGCGCTGCGACCCGCTCAGTCCGCGGAAGATGTTGCCGCCGCCTATCACGATGCCTATCTGCACGCCCATGGCGTGTATTTCGCTGATTTGTTCTGCATACTCCTGCAGTCGTTGCGGGTCAATGCCGTAGCTCTGGTGGCCCATCAGGCTCTCGCCGCTCAGCTTCAGCAGTATTCTCTTGAATTGTGCCATTTTTTTAGTTTTTTTTGTTATGTGTTTTTTCTGAAATGTCTGGGTGTTTCTAGTATTTCTAGTATTTCTAGTATTTCTAGTATTTCTAGTATTTCTAGTATTTCTAGTATTTCTAGTATTTCTAGTATTTCTAGTATTCCCTAGTATATCTAGTACTTCTAGTAATTCTAGATTATGTCAATTGGACTGCTGCGTCACCGCCACGAAGTGGTTGCTGGTGGGGTCGAGTCCGTGTTCGGCAAAGACATCCACTATATGCCGGTGCAGCTCCGAATAGACGTCGGGCAGTCGGCGTGTCTCCACGGTATAGGCGTTTATCTCATAGTGGGTGTAGAAGTCGTCGAGTGCAGTATATAGCACGAATGGGGCGGGCTGTCGCAGCAGCAGCGTACAGCGTCCGGCAGCCTCAAGCAGGTAGCTCTCCACCGTGGGCCGTGGCACGTGGTAGGTGAAGGTGAAGTCAGAGTGGACTATCGTGCCCTGTCCTTCGGCTGTCGGTGCGGTGTAGTTGACCGTCTCCATCGACAGTATGCTGTTGTTTGGTACCGTCACGATGTTGTTCTTTATGTCGCGCAGGCGTGTCACGAAGGTGTTCTTCTCTATCACCGTGCCCTCCTTGTCGCCTATCCTCACGAAATCGCCTATCTGGAACGGCCGCATGTATGTTATGATAATGCCCGAGATGAGGTTGCCTATCGAGGCCGTCGAGCCCAGCGAGAACAGTGCGGCCACAAATATGCTGACCCCCTTGAACACGCCCGACTCGCTGCCGGGCAGCAGAGGCCAGATGACCACCAGCGAGAAGGCCACGATGAATATGCGCACTATCTGGTATGTGGGCTGTGCCCAGTCGGGGTAGAAGCGGTCCATGTGCAGGCGTCCGCTCTCTATGTCGTCGGCAAAATGGCGTATCACCCTCAGCAGCCAGCGCACCACCCACACTATCACTATTATCTTCACCAGCGACGGCAAGAAGCTGACGCACGACAGGAAGATGTCGCGCAGCGGCTCCCACACGTAGTTTATCATCTGCCACGTTATGAGTTCCGTCTCGGGGAATATGCTGAACAGCAGAGGCAGCGACACCAGCAGCTGCGTCACCACCAGCACGCCCTGTAGCAGCCGCGTGGCTATCAGCGCTGCGCGCACGGCCTGCTGCGCGCTCACCATCTGGTAGCTCTTCACTATCAGGGGCCGTATCAGCCCCTTGCGGTAGGCCGCCAGCACGCGGTTGCGCAGGTAGCGTATCAGTCGCGATGTCAGCATGAACAGCACTATCTGCAGCACCACCAGCAGCAGCGCCAGCAGCATGCCGTGCAGTTTGGCCTGCAGACCGTATTCGGCCTGCAGCTTCTCTACCTCTATTTTTATCACATCGCAGTAGCGGTGGGCCAGCTCATGCCGCGTCGTGCCGTTCCACAGGGCGTCCATGTCGCTCACGTGCAGCAGTACGGCCTCGCCATACATCACGTCCGAGGTCAGCTCGCTGTCGAACACGTGTATCGAGTCCATCTCCAGACTCAGCAGCTTGCCCAGTTGCAACACGCGGCCGCGCACGTACTCGGCCCGTGCTGCCGGCGTCTCGCCGCCGAGCGAGGCGTAGAACGTCAGCAGTGTGTCGCCATCTACCACCACCGGTGTGCCGGGCGTTATGCGTCGCATGGAGTCTATGCGGTGCTGCTGCACGGCCTGGCGCAGCGAGTCCTCGCGCGCCGAGGTCTCGCTGTTGTACAGGCGTTGCTGCAGTGCCAGCTCGCGCATCTTCAACTCGCGCAGTTCCTGTTGCAGCGAATCTACCAGCTGCAACGTGCTGTCGGCTGTCTGTGCTCCGGCTCGTGTCCACACGCACAGCAGCAGTGCCGCCATATATATAATATTAATGTGTAGGCGTTTCGTCATGGATTTTTCGTTTGGGCATCTTCGGCTGCAAATTTACGGTTTATCGGCGAAAAAGCCAAGGAAAAGTTTGTAAATCGCACAAAAAACCGTAACTTTGCCGCGCAGACTGATGTGACTACTATGTCGTATTGTAAAAAATGGCATTCATGCCGATAAGACTTAGTCGTTACAGTAATAGGCGGCCTGCGTTAGAAAACTTTAACACAACTATCCACCTATAGAATTGAATATTTTCGAACAAAAGACAAATGGCTGATAAAAACGCAATTCTGAGGCGCCTTTTCTATAGGGCTGTACGTCAGGCGGTTGGCAAAAATATTGCCTTTCTGCACTGCAACGGAGGCCCCGTTACACCGCAACGGAGGCCCCATTGCAATGTAACGGAGGCCCCGTTACACTGCGATAGAGGCTCCGTTACGATTCAAAAGGGGGGCAATTTCGATGGCGCAGAAGTTTTGTTGGCGCACACAGGAAAATTGGCCCGTAGGTCTGTGGGATAAATTCCCACAATTGGCAGTTTTCCCCTCTCTAAAAGTGCAGAAAACTCTTGCAGTTGTCTAAACTCATAAACTCCTAAAAAAATAATGAAAGACTTTCTAAAGTACACCCTCGCCACTGTTTGTGGCATTGTTCTGACCACCACGGTGGCCTTCCTGCTCATGATTATCTCCATCATTGGCATCGCCGCCAGCGAGGCAGGCAGTAGCTCGGTCAGCATAGACAAGGGCTCGGTGCTGACGCTGCGCCTGCGCGGCATAGTGAGCGACCGCGCTTCCGAGTCGAACCCCTTTGCCGCGCTCATGGACGGGGCCGACATGGAGACCTTCGGTCTGGACCAGCTGACCAAGGCCATACGCGCCGCCAAGGCCGACGACAATATACGCGGCATCTATCTCGAGATGGGTCCGCTGGCCTTCGACGGCATGGCCGATGCACAGGCGCTGCGCCGCGAGCTGGCCGACTTCCGCAAGGGCGGCAAGTGGGTAGTGGCCTACGCCGACCAGTACTACCAGGCGGCCTACTATGTGGCCTCGGTGGCCGACCGCGTGTACATGGCCCCAACGGGCATGATTGACCTGCACGGACTGGGCGGACAGCGCGAGTACCTGAAGGGCCTGTTCGACAAGATAGGCGTCAGGTATCAGGTGGCCAAGGTGGGCAAGTACAAGAGTGCTGTCGAGGGATATATCCGCACCGACATGAGTCCCGAGGACCGCGAGCAGACCATGGCCTACCTGAACGGTATATGGGACATCATGGCCAAGTCGATAGCCGAGAGCCGCAAGACCACGCCCGAGGCGCTGAACCAGCAGCTGAACGACAGCATAGTGCTGTTTGCCTCGACCGCCGACTACCAGAAGGCCAAGCTGATTGACGGACTGATGTATCCCGGACAGCTGAAGAAGGAGATAAAGAAGCGGCTGGCCCTTGACGACGACAAGGACATACCGCAGGTCACGCTGAAGGATATGCTGGCCGCCGCTCCAAAGGAGGACACCGACGGAGGCAAGGTGGCTGTCTATTACGCCGCTGGTGCCATTGTCGATGAGCTGCCGCAGTCGGGTCTCTTCGACGGGGGCGAATACATCGTTGGCACAACGACTGTCAGCGACATCAACGACCTGGCCAAGGACGACGACGTGAAGGCCGTGGTCATACGTATCAACAGCGGCGGCGGCAGTGCCGTGGCCTCGGAGAATATATGGCATGCCATAGGCGAGCTGAAGGCCAAGAAGCCCGTGGTGGTCTCGATGGGCGGCGTGGCGGCCAGCGGCGGATATATGATGAGTGCGGGCGCAAGCTACATCTTCGCCGAGCCTACCACCATTACCGGGTCGATAGGCATCTTTGGACTGATACCCAATTTCTCTGTCCTTGCCACCGACAAGCTGGGCATCAGCTTCGACGGCGCGCAGACTCACCGCTACACCACCTTTGGCGAGAAGCTGACGATGGGGCGCGACAACAGTCAGGAGATGCAGTTCATGCAGACCTACGTTGACCGCGGCTATGACCGCTTCCTGACCATCGTGGCCGAGGGCCGTAAGATGAAGAAGGCCGACGTACACGAGGTGGCGCAGGGCCGTGTGTGGCTGGCCACCGACGCGCAGAAGATAAAGCTGGTGGACCAGTTGGGCTCGCTCGACGATGCCATAGCCAAGGCTGCCGCGCTGGCCAAGCTGGACCAGTATCACGCCGTGAGCTATCCCGAGCCCAAGTCTTGGTATGAGGAACTGCTGGCTTCGCAGGTACAGGACAAGGGCAGCTATCTTGACGAGCAGCTGCGCCTCTTCATAGGCGACGAGACGGTCGAGCAGCTGCGACTTGTCGGCGAGATGCGCCACCAGAGCATGCTGCAGGCGCGCCTGCCGTTCTCTGTCCGGACAAAATAGACAAATAGACATTTAGACAAATAGACAAATAGACAAATAGACAAATAGACAATTAGACAAATAGACAATTAGACAAATAGACAATTAGACAAATAGACATTTAGGCATTTGGACATTTATATTATGGTGGAGAGTACAGAATCGCTAATAGCGGAGATAGTGGAATGTGCAAAGGAGGTGAGAAGTAAGCTCACGCCTGGCTTTGAAGAAATGGTGTACAAGAATGCAATGTGTGTGGAACTACAAGAGCGTGGACTGGAATATAACCGTGAACTGCCCTTTACCGTGACATACAAAGGGCATGTTGTGGGCAGCTACCGCGCCGACCTGGTGGTGGAGAACAGAGTCATAATTGAGCTGAAGGCCATCAGCAATTTGACGGTTATCAACGATGTACAACTGGTAAACTACCTCACTGCAACAAACATCGATGACGGTTTGTTAATAAACTTCGGTGCAGACAAACTGGAAATACGTCGCAAGTATCGCATATACAAAAAGCGTACAACAGACAACAACGTAACAGCCTAAACGTCTAAATGTCTAATTGTCTAAATGTCTATCTGTCTAAAAGTCTAATTGTCTAAATGTCTATCTGTCTAAATGTCTAATTGTCTAAAAGTCTATCTGTCTAAACGTCTAATTGTCTAAAAGTCTATCTGTCTAAACGTCTAATTGTCTAAAGGTCTATCTGTCTAAACGTCTAATTGTCTAAAAGTCTATCTGTCTAAACGTCTAATTGTCTAAATGTCTATCTGTCTAAACGTCTAATTGTCTAAAAGTCTATCTGTCTAAACGTCTAATTGTCTAAATGTCTATCTGTCTAAACGTCTAATTGTCTAAAAGTCTATCTGTCTAAACGTCTAATTGTCTAAATGTCTATCTGTCTAAACGTCTAATTGTCTAAAAGTCTATCTGTCTAAACGTCTAATTGTCTAAATGTCTATCTGTCTAAACGTCTAATTGTCTAAAAGTCTATCTGTCTAAACGTCTAATTGTCTAAATGTCTATCTGTCTAAACGTCTAATTGTCTAAACGTCTAAATGTCTAATCGTCAAGTTCTCAAAACATGGAGGGCGATCTTATCCATATCAACGAGTGGCTGCTGCCCCTGAGCTGGCTCTACGGTCTGGGCGTCGGCACCCGAAACACGCTGTTCGATGTCGGCGTGCTGAAAAGCCGTGCCTACGACGTACCCATCATATCTGTGGGCAACATCACTGTTGGCGGTACGGGCAAGACACCCCATGTGGAATACCTGATACAGCTGCTGCGCGACAAGTGTCGCGTGGCAGTGCTCAGTCGCGGCTACAAGCGCAAGAGCCACGGCTACCTGCTGGCCGATGAAGACACCCCCATGCAGATGATAGGCGACGAGCCCTTCCAGATGAAGCGGAAATACCCCGATGTCAGTGTGGCTGTCGATAAGAAGCGCACGCGGGGTATAGAGCGGCTGACCACCGACCCGCAGACCTGCGACACCGATGTCATACTGCTTGACGACGCCTTCCAGCACCGCTATGTCAAGCCCGGCATCAATATTCTGCTGGTCGATTACCACCGCCTCGTCATCTACGACCGCCTGCTGCCTGCCGGACGACTGCGCGAGCCGCAGAAGGCGAAGAACCGCGCCGACATCGTCATCGTGACCAAGTGTCCGCGCTCGCTCAAGCCCATGGAGTACCGCGTGCTGACCAAGGCCCTCAGCCTCTACCCCTACCAGCGCCTCTTCTTCACAACCTTTGCCTACGACCGGCCGCAGCCGCTCTTCTCGGCACCGCCGCTCACCCTCGATGCCGTGGTGGCTAGTCCACACCTGCTCATGGTCACGGGTATAGGCTCGCCGCGGCACATGGAGAACGACCTGCGGCAGATGGCCATCGACCGCCATGGCGGCGACACGGCGGCGGCACCGATCATCACGCACCTGTCCTTTTCCGACCACCACAATTTCAGTCGGCGCGACATTGCTAAAATTAATAATGTGTATGCAGGACTGCCTGCCGACACCGTGGCCGTCACCACCGAGAAGGACGCCGCCCGCCTGCGCCACTGCGACGGGCTGTCGCCGCAGCTCATGGCGCACCTCTATGTGCTGCCCATCAAAGTCCAGTTCATGCTCGACCAAGAAGAAACGTTCAACGAAAATATTATAGGCTATGTACGAAAAAATTCAAGAAACAGCATCCTGGCTCAAGGCAAGGATGACCACAGCTCCCGAGACCGCCATCATCCTGGGAACAGGCCTCGGACAATTAGCTTCCGAGATAACTGACACGCTGGAGTTCCCATATTCGGAAATCCCCAACTTCCCCGTCTCTACCGTCGAGGGTCACAGCGGCAAGCTCATCTTCGGCAAGCTCGGCGGCATTGACATCATGGCCATGCAGGGCCGTTTCCACTACTACGAGGGCTACTCGATGAAGGAGGTAACCTTCCCCGTTCGCGTGATGTACGAGCTGGGCATCAAGACGCTCTTCGTCAGCAACGCCGCAGGCGGCATGAACCCGGGCTTCAAGATTGGCGACCTGATGGTCATAACCGACCACATCAACTTCTTCCCCGAACACCCGCTGCGCGGAAAGAACTTCCCCACCGGCCCGCGCTTCCCCGACATGCACGAGACCTACGACCACAGCCTCATCCGACTGGCCAGCGAGATAGCACGCGAGAAGAAGATACGGCTGCAGTACGGCGTTTACATGGGCGTGCAGGGACCCACCTTCGAGACACCTGCCGAGTACCGCATGTATCGCGCCATGGGCGGCGACACGGTGGGCATGAGCACCGTGCCAGAGGTCATCGTGGCCCACCACTGCGGCATACGCACCTTCGGCATAAGCGTGGTAACGGACCTGGGCGGATTTGACAATCCCGTCGAGGTGAGCCACGAGGAGGTGCAGGAGGCTGCCGACAAGGCCCAGCCGCTCATGACCGAGATTATGCGTGAGATGATAGTGCGCTCGGCTCAGGTGGAGAGCCGTAAGACAGAGCTGTTTAACACCGACCACCCTACCGACCTCTTCAAGCAGCAGTAAGCCACTATGGAAATAGCAAAGCTGGGCGAGTTCGCCCTGATAGACCGTCTGACCAGCGACCTGCAGCCACGCAACGCCAGCACACGTACCGGCGTGGGCGACGACTGCGCCGTGCTTAGCTACCCCGACACCCGCGTGCTGGTCACCACAGACCTGCTCATGCAGGGCGTGCATTTCGACCTGACCTACTCTGACCTGGAACACCTGGGCTACAAGGCCGTGATGGTCAACCTGAGCGACATCTTCGCCATGAACGGCACGCCGCGGCAGCTGACCGTCTCGCTCGCACTGGACAAGCGCTTCAGCGTAGAGGACGTCGAACTGCTCTACCGCGGCATGCGCCGAGCTGCCGACAAGTGGCAGGTGGACATCGTGGGTGGCGACACCACGCCCTCGCTCACCGGCCTGTGCATCAGTATTACAGCCATAGGCGAGGCACGGCCGGAGGACATAGTCTATCGCAGCGGAGCGCGCGACACCGACCTCATCTGTGTCTCGGGCGACCTCGGCGCAGCCTACATGGGACTACAGCTCCTGGAACGCGAGAAGACGGTCTATTACCAGCAACTGAAAGAGGGCAAGAAGGTGGACTTCCAGCCCGACTTCTCCGGTCGCGAGTACCTGCTGCAGCGTCAGCTCACGGCCGAGGCTCGCGGCGACATCATAGCGCGGCTGCGTGAGGCTGGCGTCAGGCCAACGGCCATGATGGACGTCAGCGACGGACTGTCCAGCGAGCTGATGCACATCTGCAAGCAGAGCGGCGTGGGCTGTCGCGTATATGAGAAGGAGCTGCCCATCGACTACCAGACGGCCGTCATGACCGAGGAGCTGAACATGAACGTTACCACCTGTGCACTCAACGGGGGCGAGGACTACGAGCTACTCTTCACCGTGCCCATAGGCGACCATGAGAAGGTGGCACAGATGGAAGACGTGCACCTCATAGGGCATATCACGCGGCAGGAGCTGGGCCACGTACTCGTTACGCGCGACGGACAGGAGTTACAGTTGAAGGCCCAGGGGTGGAACCCGCTGGCCGATGACCACTCATGACTTGCGAGATAGTGAGTTTGGCGTGAAGGGGCGTAACGGCTTTTGCAACAAATTAGTTTTTTTCGATGTACAGGAAAAAAAAATATAATATTTTTTGCAGGTTTACAATAAATGTTTAACTTTGCAGCCAAATTCATGTTTTGTACGGTCGCGAGATTAACAAACAATAACCAAATAATTATCAATACATATTAATTAAACATTTACACGATGAACAAGAAAATCTTTAGCAGATTACTCATGGGCGCCGTAGCTGCGGTCACCCTGAGTACTTCGTTCGTTTCCTGCAAGGACTACGACGAAAATCTGTATGCAGATCTCTCTAAAGAGATCACTGACCGTAACAAGTCCCTCATGGACGTGTACGATGCAGAGATTGCTGCTCTCAAGGGCAGGCTGGATTTCGTAGAGGACAGCCTCGCCAAGGTGGTGAGCTGCCGCTGCAGAACTGATGCCGAGTGGCTGGCATGGCTGAACGCCAATGGCTACATCACTGATTCGCAGCTGCAGACCTATCTCAGCCAGTATGCCAAGCTGACCGACCTGCCTGACCTGAGCGGATATGCTAAGCTGACCGACCTGCCTGATATGTCGCAGTATATTTCTGCCAGCCAGCTGGCCACTATGCTCGGTTTTGCTGACGGCCAGATTCCCGCAGGCTTTACTTTTGAGCAGATTTTCAGCGACTACGTTACCCAGATTGTCAATCAGTACACCTATACTGACTCTCTGCTACGTCTGAGCGTGGACAGTCTGAAGGCGCGCGTGGAGGCTTTGGAAGCTGACAATGAGACGCTGCACCAGACCGACACCGAAATACTGGAGCGCCTCTCCGGTCTTGACCAGTCTATCATCAACCTCAATGCACTCATTGAGCAGAACAAGACGGACATCGAGGCTGCCAACACCAGGATCGATGCTCTGAACAATGCCATCACGACCATTAACGAGCGCCTTGGCAATCACGACGTTCGCCTCGACTCTATCGTGGCTGCACTGCAGGACATCAACCAGCAGATTGAAAGCAAGTACAACGAGCTGAGCAACTCTATCAGCACTCTGACCGATCAGGTGTCGCAGCACAATCAGAAGATAGCAGACCTGGAGGGCAGGGTGGCTGCCAACGAGGCTGCCATAGCCAGCTTGCAGAACCAGCTCGCCACCAAGGCCGACCAGACCGAGGTGGACGCTCTGAAGGAGCAGTTGGCCGCACTGCAGGAGAAGGTGAAGGCCGACAGCACCGTGCTGGACCAGCTCATCCGCGACCAGATTGCCATCGTGCAGGAGCAGCTCGACCAGAAGGCTTCGCAGGAGGCTGTTGACGCCGTGAACGGACGCGTTGACGATCTGGAGGAGCGCGTGTCTGGTCTGGAGGATCGCACCAACGCCATGCTGACCAAGCTGGGCGACCTGGAGGAAGCATACCAGGCTGCCGACCAGGCTCTGAGCGACCGTATCGACGCACTGAACAACCAGGTTGCTGAGAACACCAACAAGATTGGCGAGCTGGACCAGAAGGTGACCGAGCTGCAGGGCGATGTTGAGAAGATTAAGACCTATCTGAAGTCTCAGGTCACCAGCGTGGTGGTCGAGGGTACCTACAACAACGTGTTCGGCTATGCCAACCTGCCCGTGGGCCTGCAGAGCAACATTCTGGCTGGCTTCTACGGCGAGACTACTCGCGACATCGAGTTCCCGACTGCCGACGAGGCTCTGGGCGATGGAGAGGGTGACGTCATGACTGCTGAGGATTTCATCGGTCTCGGCGGCGAGAGCATCAGCGGCTACTACACCAAGGGTGCCGGTGGCAAGCTGCTCAACGATAAGAACAAGGGCGTGTATGTTGGTAAGCTCTACGTGACCGTCAATCCTTCTGGCGTTGACTTCAACGGAAAGACCCTGGGCCTGCAGAATAGCCGCGGCGAGGCTGCCACAGCTACACTCATGCCGCTGCAGAAGGCCGACGACGTGCTGCTGACCTTCGGTATTGGTAAGACCCGTTCGGTGGCCAACGGCTTCTATCAGGCTGAGGCTTACGTGCCTGAGTCGAAGATTGGTGATGCCAAGATCTCTATGACTCCCGAGATGAAGAGCAACCTGAAGGACGTGCTTAACTCAATCAAGAAGTCTATCAAGAAGCGTCAGATCATCAACAAGGTCAGCCTGACCGACCTGGCACAGGCCACCTACAAGCAGATCAACAACCTCTTTGGCGAGGCATACGCTGCCAAGGCTACATACGAGGACATGGATGGCAACGAGCAGAACGTGCTGTCGGGCTACGATGTGGCCAGCCGCGTCATCGCTCCCCTGTCGTTCGAGTTCCTGCACGAGCGCAGCGTCAAGCTGCCGAAGATCAGCGAGCTGGAGCAGCTGAAGATTGCCGACCTCGTTAAGATTAAGGGTATAAACATTGATACTACCAACATCAATTTCAAGCGAGTTGAGTTCAACGACCTCGACACTGTGAAGGTTGAAGTCGAAGTCACCGTACCCGTGCCCGACACTGACAATGTGCAGATAACAGCTACAGTTAAAGACAATGGCAGCACCGGTACCGGTACTGGTCACATCGAAGGTGATGGCACTACACAGATCGTTATCGTTGATGCTGTGACTTTGGAGCTTAACATTGAGGCCGATGTTACTGATGTGAATATAGGTACTAAGGACTCTACCATGACCTTCACCGTGCCTGTGCCTCTGGATGCAGTCAACAATCGCATTCGCGACCTCGTGAACGGTGTGAACGACAACGTGACGACTCTTATCGAAAGGATTAAGTCTGCCATCGGACAGGTCAACGGCGCTAATGTTGTTGATTTCGGCAATGCACAGGGCAAGGTTGACGACATCATCAACCGTGTGAACAAGATTATCCGTCGCGTCAACGCATGGATCACTCGCGTCAACGACTTCATCAACCACGCCAACGGCTATCTGCAGCCCGTGCTGATGTACGACGCCACCGACGGCTACATGCACCAGGTCAGCCAGGTCAAGCGGATACCTACACCGCTGAAGCTCAATGCTGCTGGCAACGGTCTGCTGCTGACCCCGACCTCTCGCTCGGCCGAGCTTGTGGCTCCCGCCTTCAAGAAGTTCGTGGCCGTAACCAACGTATGGGACAAGAACGGCAACACCGTGGCCAGCGCCAAGGAGAAAGCCAACGCCGTTGACTTCATGAACGAGGTGCTGCCCGGCGACCGCAACGCCGTGGTCTTCGCTCCCGAGGCTACTCCCGGCTACACCTACGAGCTGGTCTATCAGGCCATCGACTACCAGGGCCATGTGCGTACTGACAAGTACTACATCAAGGTTGTGGAGTAATTCTCCCGGTTTTGGAATAACGTTTTACTGACATTAAAAAAATAAAGAAGATATGAAAAGCATTAAGACAATCCTGTCTGGAATGTTGCTCATGGGCTGCCTCACAGCGGCAGCCCAGGAGCCGGCCGCCAAAACCGTTTACGATTTCCAGCCGCACTGGTACCTCCAGCTGCAGGCCGGTGGCCAGCACACAATTGGCGAGGTGGACTTCAAAGACCTGCTTTCACCTAACGCACAGGTAGCCGTGGGCTACAATTTCACCCCCGTCATCGGCGCTCGACTCAACGTCAACGCATGGCAGAGCAAGGGCGGACTGAAGGCCTACGGACTGGACAAGAACTGGAAGTGGAACTACGTGGCTCCTCAGGTGGACCTGACTGTCAACCTGACCAACCTCGTGGCTGGCTACAAACCCACACGCCTGTTCAATTTGGGCTTCTTCGCTGGACTGGGCGCCAACATCGCCTTCAGCAACAAGGAGGCACAGGACGCCAAGGCTTCGTTCATCGCTGCACGCGCCGCAAGCGAAATCTCTGATCCGCGAATGGTCATCCCTGCCTATACTCACGAACCTCTGGAGTATCTGTGGGACGGCACCAAGACCCGCCTCGTGGGTCAGGTTGGACTGACTGGCGACTTCCGCCTGAGCGACAAGGTGAGCATCGGCCTCGAGCTGAGCGCCAACACCCTGAGCGACCACTACAACTCTAAGAATGGCGGCAACACCGACTGGTACTACAACGCCCTCGTCGGTGTGAAGATCAACCTCGGCGACACCTACAGTACTCGCGTGGTTGAGGCTCCCAAGCCCCAGATCATTGAGAAGACCATCATCAAGGAGGTTCCTGCCGAGCAGCCCCAGGTGCAGCAGCAGCTGACACAGACTGCCACCAACGCAGCCGCCACAGTTGATGTCATCCGCCGCGAGATCTTCTTCGAGATCAACACCTTCAACATCAAGAAGGCCGACGAGCAGAAGGTGCAGGACATCGTGGACTTCCTGAACCAGCATCCCGCTGCCAAGGTGACCGTTACTGGCTATGCTGACAAGGGCACAGGTAATGCTAACATCAACTATCGCCTGGCCGGCAAGCGTGCCGCCTCTGTGGTGACCATGCTGAAGAATAGGGGCATCAGCGCTGACCGTATCGTCTCTGTCAACAAGGGCGACAAGGAGCAGCCGTTCCCCGTCAACGAGAAGAACCGCGTGAGCATCTGTGTGGCCCAGTAAGCCCGCCGTCATGCTCCTGCGTTCAGGACATAATTAACAATGAAAGTCTTTGGCAGGTGGCACACAACACCCCTGCCAAAGACTTTTCTCTTAACCAGGTATTAGTAACTTCTATGAAAAGGATATTTACCCTCTCTGTTCTCGCCACGCTATCAGTGTCAGCCATGGCCCAGGTGCAGCCATTCGAGAACGGCTTCTACCATGCTCGCAACGTGGGCACAACGCGCTGGATAACCATGCGCGATAACTACTCCAGTGGACTCAATACCCGCACCACGACCTACGACGTCAGTGCGCTCTGCACCTTCCGCAGCTACAGCAACATTGTGTCCGATGCTGGCTCGGTGGTCTATGTGGCAAAGCTGGGCACGGGCTACAACCTCTACGCCCAGGGCGCCGACGTGTATAGCTTCACCAATGGCTTCGTTGTCTATCTGGCCAATGGCTCGGTGGCCAACTCCTACATTCTGTACAGTCGCTACTCGGGCGTTGAAGCCCACCTGAACGATGCCTCCAGCTATCGCGAGGAGGGCGTGGTCAGCACGACTTACAATTCCAGCAATCCCGACAACGAATTCTGGTACATCCAGCCTGTCAGCCAGGAGGACGAGCAGTACTTTGGCGTGACACCCACGGTGCAGATAGGTAACGACTATTATCAGACCCTCTACACCTGGTTTGGCTATTCGTTCTACTCTGAGGGCATGTCGGCCTGGTACGTCAAGCGTGTGACCGACGACGGCTATGCCATCATTGCTCCCGTGGAGGGCACCCAGATACATGGCGCCACACCTGTCATCATCAAGTGTGCCGGTGCAGAGCCCTCTGACAACCGCCTCACCCCCGTCTATGACACGCAGAGCGGCCCCGCCGACAACAAGCTGACCGGTGTCTATTTCTGCCACGACGTAGGACGTCTGGGCCTGCAGATCGAAGGTCCCCACCGCGTGGTTACCGACTTCGACCCCGCCACGATGCGCGTACTGGGCAAGACCTCTGACGGTCGCTTAGGACTGGTCAACGGCACTGAGTGGGTCAAGGCCTCGTACGACAGCGACAAGGAGGTGACCTACTATCTCATTCCGGCCAACACCTGCTATGTTTCCGTCAGCGAGTCGGCTCCTGCCGAGCTGCCTCTGCTGACCGAGGAAGAGTATGTCAACCTGGCCGTCACGAGCCTGCATGCCGACGACGCTGCCAAGGTGCAGGGCGTCTTCACCCTGTCGGGCCAGCAGCTGAACGCCACCGGCGAGACCACTGGTCTGCCAGCAGGTGTCTATGTCGTCAACGGCCGTAAGCAGGTTGTTCGCTGAGTAGTGTTGGTCTATTCTACTTTACCTCCACATCTCCTTACTCCTCAACTACTGAATGAAGGACTGTTTATTGATATTGAGCGGTGGTGTTGACAGCACCACCCTTCTTTACGACTATAGTGACCGTATAGCCCTCGCGCTGTCGTTCCACTATGGCTCAAAGCACAACGCGCGCGAGTTGCCTTTTGCCGAATGGCACTGCAAGCAGCTCCATATCAACCATTGTGTGGTGCGGCTCGATTTCATGCCGGGTCTGCTGCGCAGTTCGCTGCTCCAGGGCGGCGAGGATATTCCCGAGGGCCATTATGCCGATGCCAACATGCGCTCTACCGTGGTGCCCTTCCGCAACGGCATCATGCTGTCTGTGGCCGCAGCCGTTGCCGAGAGCGAGGGACTGCCGTATGTGATGATGGCCAACCACAGCGGCGACCATGCCATCTATCCCGACTGTCGGCCTGAGTTTGTGCGCAGCATGAGCGCCGCCATCGAGGCTGGCACCTACAACGGCGTGCGCCTGTTGGCACCCTATACCGACATGACCAAGACCGACATTGTGCGACGCGGCAAGCAGCTCGGCATTGACTACAGCCGCACATGGAGTTGTTACAAGGGACTGGCCCACCACTGCGGTCGCTGCGGCACCTGCGTGGAGCGTCGCGAGGCTTTTGCTGCCGCCGGCATTGACGACACCACCGTTTATCAGCTGACAATTGATAATTGATAATTGACAATTGACAATTGATAATTGATAATTGAGGTTTGATTGCGCTATACTCTGTTATTGCCTGCTGATGACATGCTGCGGCACGCGGTTGCGCAGCGGCGACCTGGTGTTTGTGTCGCCCCGCAATGCCAATGCTATAACGGCGGTGACCCAAGGCGCCGCTCAGCGTCCCATAGACCATGTGGCCATCTTCGACGGTCGCATCTTCATAGAGGCTGTGCCTGCCAGAGGCGTGTGCGTCACTTCGGCCGACTCCTTTTATGCAGCACACAGAAACGACATGCTTTGCATAGGCCGACCGAGCCGCCGCGCAGACCTGCGGCAGTCGCTCGACAACGCACGTCGCTACCTCGGACTGCCATACGACAGTCTCTACTCCGACACCGACTCGGCCATCTATTGCAGCGAACTGGTACAGAAGAGCTATGTGGGCAGAGACGGACGGCAGCTGTTCCCCACCATACCGATGGAGTTTCGCGACAGTACGGGGCAGATTCCCGCTTATTTTATTGAATTCTACCATAGTCGGGGCATGGACGTGCCCGAGGGCAGGCCAGGCAGCAATCCTGGCCAGCTGTCACGCCACCCCGCAATAAAAATGAAAGACAGATGAAGAAGTTTATACTCATGGCAGCCCTGTGTGGCTTTCTGTCGGCAGCGGCCGACGAGTATGTTACCGCTGGCGACGGTACGGTTTACAATTTCGACAGGCTGGCCTCGATAGCCGCGAGCGGCGTGCATTCTACTGGCGGCATGGTCTATACGCTGACGAAGGACGTCACTATAGCCCAAGGCGACAGCTTTGCCATTGAGAATATGGTCAGGGCCAACCTGGCCGACGGCGTGCGCCTGACTTTCAAGGGCGGCGCACGGCTGCAGCCCACTATGGGCATCGTGGCACCGGTGGAGAACGCCGACGGCACGGTGAGCGCGCCATACGGCATTGTTATTGACAACGACAGTCATCCCACCGACATCTCAGGCTTTATCTTCTACGACTGCGGCCTGCGTAGCATGGGACATTGCGGCCTGAACGTGAGCAACTGCTCGTTCATAGGCCACAACGGCGTGTCGGGCTCGGCAGCGTTGCTCATGGGTGCTGATGGAGCCGCCTTCAGCGTGCGTGGCTGCTATTTCGACGGTTGTCAGCGCTCGGCCATCGGCGGTGCTGCCAACTACCGCAATTCGGTGGTGATAGAGCAGTGTACGTTCACGCAGAACGGGCAGGCCAACCGCAACGCGCCGCAGCTGAACCTGACCGTGGCCGACTCGGTGGTGGTACGCGGCTGCATTCTGCATGGCGACAGCGCCATGAACCAGGTGGGCGGCATCGTGGTGAGCAACCTGATGGGCTTCAGCGGCAGCTATACCACGCTGATAGAGGACTGCGACATACGTGACCACCGCTTCGGCGTGGCCACATATCTGAGTCAGAACGCCACGCTGCGACGGAACCAGATAGTCAACAACCGCTTCGAGCAGAACCCCATGAACGGCGGCAGCGGCATCAACGTGTATGACCCCTACGGACAGCAGCAGACTCACATCGAGGGCAACCGCATCGAGGGCAACCTGTGGGGCATTACCATCATAGGCGGTCAGAAGGTGAACGTCGGCATGACCGGCGTGGCTGCCGATAGTCCCGACTACAACCCAGGCCAGAACACCTTCCTCGACAATGGCTTTGACGGGCAGGTGTATGACCTGTACAACAACTCGGCCAACACCGTCTATGCCCAGGGCAACTACTGGCTGACTGCCACGGAGCAGTCGGCCGAGGCCATAGAGCAGTGCATATACCATCAGGCTGACGACAGCTCGCTCGGGCAGGTCGTCTTCAGTCCTTGGGGTGTTGATCCGACTGCGGTGCCCAGCCTCTGTGTTGATGTCGATTCAGATGCCAGGACATACACTTTGGACGGCCGTAGTGGGCGTGGCTATCGTCACGGCATTGTGCTGAAGCGCGTTGGCGGACGAATGAAAAAGGTTGTTATCAGGTAGATGGCAACTATGAGCAGATAGCATAGTACCACGTCGAAGGCAGACGGGTGCAGACCGCCAATGCAGGCACCGGGCCACGCAGCAATGCGCCCGATGCCTGCATTCATTGTGTGCAGCAGCCAGCGAAGCAGCGGGGCGGTGAGGTGGAGTAGGGGGGGTAGAATGACGGACGGCAGACCTATGCACAGTATGCCGTAGGCTAACGGTATAACTAACCAGTTGACCGCGAGGAAATAGAGAGGCAGCTGACCGAAGTGGTAGGCCATGAGCGGTGCGGTGCCTATCTGCGCAGCCACCGACACGGCAGTGAGGTTCCACACCACCGACAGCGCCGCGGCAGCCATGCGGTTGAGCGGTTCGGGCAGCGGCTCCATGCGCTCTTGCAGTGCCGTCAGCCAGGGCTGCAGGCTCGGTACTATGCCCAGTATGCCGGCCACGGCGAGAAACGACAGCTGGAAACCCACGTCGCATAGCGACAGCGGACTGGCCGTGAGTATCAGCAGCGCCGCCAATGACAGCGAGTTGAGCCCATTGCTGTCGCGCTTGCCCATGCGCATCACCACATACACCGACACCATCGTTGCAGCCCTGACCACGCTGACAGGCAGTCCGGCCACGAGGGCAAAGCCCCACACCAGTGCCAGTGTCAGCACACCTGCCGGCACCACAAAGCGCCGCTGCCTCACCCACAGCAGCATGAACCACGCCACAATGCTCAGGTGCAGTCCGCTCAGGGCCAGCACGTGGCTGGCTCCGGTGTCGCTGTAAGCCTGTCTGACGCGCTGCGGCAGTTGCGTCTTGTCGCCCAGCGTCATGGCCCGCAGCACGGCAGTCTCAGCGGTGTCTATGGACAACTGGCCGTAGCGCTGCAGCAGCCCGTGGCGCCAAATCATGAAGCGCAGGCGCAACCGTTGCGTGGCCGAGAGCTGGCGTAGCAGTGCCTCGTTGCCGCCGGTGTCAACCTGGCGGCTACTGACGAAGGCTGTGCCCACGTAGCCATGTGCCAGCAGATACTGTCGGTAGTCGAAGTTGCCACGGTGACATTGTCGTGGGCGCTCTATGCGGGCGGTGATGTGAAGCAGTCTGCCTGGTGCGAGCAGCCGTGGGTCGGTGTCGCTGCTGAAATACAGCCTCAGCTTGCGACCCTCGCCGTCTAAGGTTATTGCGTCAGTGCTGACGCTGCGCTCCGTCTGTCGTGGTTCAGAGCTGATGACCACGAAATGTTGCGCTGCCACCTCCGGCCACGCCACATCTAAGCTCTGTCGCTCCATCAGGCACAGCAGCGCACCCGTTAAGGCCACGCTGCCGCCCGTCAGCAAGCTCTCTGCCAGATGGCGCAGCTGGTGAGGACTCGCCGCGGTCTTGTCGCGCCGCGGCACAGACAACCATGTCAGTGCGCCAGCACAGGCCAGCAGCAGGCCCCACAGCCACCATGGCGACATTACGGATGGCAGGTGCAGCCCCAGCGCGATGCCGAGACTGAACCAGATGGCTATACGTAGCAGGGGAAACAATTGGGATTGAAGATTGAAGATTGAAAATTGAAGATTGCGGATTGAGGATTGGGGATTGGGAATCCGTAATTCTAAATTCTAAATTCTTAATTCTTAATTCTTAATCAAGGCTCTGGCTATCCGAACAGCAGCCGTAGTGCTTCCTCCACCTTTCGCACGGGGTGCAGCTCTATCTTGTGCCTACCGTGCCCCAGGGCCTGCATGTTGTAGTGTGGCAGGATAATATGGCTGAAGCCCAGTTTCTCCGCCTCGGCCACGCGCTGCTCAATGCGGTTCACCGGCCGCACCTCGCCGCTCAGTCCCACCTCGCCGCACAGGCACCAGCCC
>FLNV01000254.1_pt1 | contig 19352 bp, 16 predicted proteins | sample 1140351 | NCBI WGS metagenome assembly FLNV01 (sample SAMEA3878207, study PRJEB12797) | bioreactor metagenome | biome: Moose rumen | place: Sweden | collected 2011-10 | reverse complement strand
TATTATACATACGTTACATTTAGTGCTTCATACGTTTTGGAGTGTTCTTTTGACAACAGTCTATTTGATGGTAATTTTCATGTTGAGGAGTGAGAAAGCAGCTACGCTGATTCTTCCTTCGCGTGTGAGTTGGTATTGCTTGATTTTGTTTCGGATTTCAGGGTTGTCGAGAAGACTGACCATTTTGTTTATACGGTTTTTTGGTGTTCTGAGGGAACCGTGGTATTGCGAGAGATCGATATATTCTGTGTAGTTTTCCTTGCCATCTTCGGTGCTGACATATTGACCCTTAACGAGGGAAACAAAAAGAGCAAGAAAAGCAAGTGTGACTCCACCTCTGGCTTTAGCGTGGATGATGGATTTCGTGCCACCGCACTTAGTGAATATATCAAATAGAGTCTTATCAGTGTCGAACGAACATACCCTCTCATAAAACAACTTAGCACATTCCTTGATGCGGACTTTGATAGCCGAATTTTCATTATGGAGGATGTGTTCCCCGGTTGTCTTATTAATCATGTTCCATGCAGTCAGATATTGTTTGAGCATAGCAGTCTGGTCTCTCAGAATCTTTATATCCATGAGGCAATCTAGAAAATAGTCCTCAACGACCAAGAAATCACGTAAAAATTCATGGAACGTGTGTACATAGTAATTGGAATACTTTTGTTGAATCATGTTCAGCTCGATCTGTACATTCCAGAGCCTCCAAAGAAGTGCAGTCACCATCTTTGTTTTTATATCCATATTCTCATCGCAATCATCTTTGATTTCGGACAATTCCTTCTCGATAGACTTAAGGATGTTGGTAGCCTGTTTGATGAAGAGGTCGTTGGCATAGATAAAATTACGTATATCGTTCAGTTGCTTATCAGAACCACACTTGGCATTGAGATATTTTTTGTCTGTGAGGTACTTTTTGAATTGAAGCGTGAATCTGTTTCCGAAAAGGAGTGAATCGAAAATTTGCTTGTATTTATCGATTGTAACAATTGTTCCATATTTGTTGTTCCATGGAGCGAGTTCCACTTCCGGAGTTACGTTCTGACAGTGATTCCCGATCATGATATTGAAACAGCAATTCAGGAGGCATGATCCCCGTTGCATGATTTTAACATCAGCCAGGAATCCGGCTTCCGTATACTCCGGTAAAACATTGACGACAAATGATGCGATCGAGAACTTTTCACTAATACAAAGACCTTTTGATTGTTCCCCGTTCTCGATTTGAATAGCCCCGATATTATCCGTTTGAAAATTCAAAGAAATATTCAATTCACAGCCCCTTGAGAGAGAAGTAGGCATGGTGTGTTCTTCTCGAAGCCTGGCATCGGTCTGGCTTTGTTGAATTTTCTTGCTGACAAATTCCATTTCTGATTCATCTTGAGTACACACAAAAACTTGGAAGGGTACTCCTTTAGTTACGTTATATGGAGCGTAAACCGTTAGAATTATATTATTAGTTTGTGGCATATAAGATTGCATTTATATATTCCCAAAATCCGATATCAAAAGGTATTGATGACCTTATTGCTTTTATATGTGCAAAGTTACAATAAATTTGATATCAAAAAGTTGTTATGTTAGAATAGGCATCTCATATGTTATAACTAATAATCAGGCATTTATAAAAAAACATCCCAATAAGACATCTTCTTATTGGGAAAACTTATAAAAAAAAGAAAGAATGGATTGGCCGAGAAATCTTTTTCTTATTGTTTTATTCAAGTCATAAATTCACTAATAATCCGAGCAATCAATTTCCAGGACAAGTTAGCAATTGAAGTGCTAAGGACGATATATATAGGTTTTCATCCTCAAAAGAAGAAAAGCCGCCACACTGACGCTCCCTGGCTTGGTCATCTGATATCGTCTGAGTGCATCTCTCACTTCAGAATTTTCGAGAAGCTTAACCGTGTTGTTAATTCTAAGTTTCTGCATTCTGGCTTTTGCGACAGAATTAGTATCTTCTAAATGTATATAATCCAGCACATTAACTTTCCACCTATTTGTTCCATAGTCCAAGCTCTCGAACTCTCCTATCGTCATGGCAATGAGCAAGGCCAAAAAAGGCATAGTGACCTGACTATTCGTTTTTGTATGAACGGTCGACTTTGTTCCTCCTTTCTTGAACAGTTCAAACAGTTCGATATCTGTGCCATTATCAAGAGTACGCTGAAAGAAATCAGTGGCAAGCTGCTTGATGCTCTTTTTGTATTTAATAACAACTCGTAAATTTTCTTTTTCGGCCTCATTGTCCAAGCAGTTAATTTTTTTGATCAATTCGTTAATTTCACAAATAGTATCCAACATAAAGACTTGGTCGTTTATCAGAATCATATCCATTACGAAATCGAGAAATTCGGGCTCAAACAAGATGAATTCATGTTCGATTTCGAAGAAGGTTTGTCCACGTAAATTATTGAATTTAGTCAAAAGACGATCGTATTCTTGGCGGACATAGCATGAAAAGTTCATCATATTAGCGATGAGTCCAACGGAAACGTCGACATCAGTAGATACATTATTGTTGATTCCGACCAACTTATCCTCACATACTTTTAATGACTTGTCAAAGGTATTGAAAAACATTTTATTGGAATAAACAAAGTCCCTGACCTTATTAAGCAAGGTATATAACTCACTCTTATTTAATGTTTGAATACGATTTAAATCAACTCTGTCGAACTGTGAATTGACAATGTTTTTAAAAAGTTTAGCATTTGGTATTCGAGCATAAGCCTGGAGAATTTGCAGCTCATCATCGGGCATGATCATCTTATCCAAAGACACCTGAGCCGGATTTTTTATCATTTTGTCGCCGATGTTGATTGTGAAAGAGCAGCTTAAGAACTGAATGCCGTCGTTAGACAATTTGATTTCAGCAGATAAAACATTACCTTTGAAATCAGGTAAGATTTTGAGAAGAAAAGGCTCGACAATAGGGCCGGTTGAAAGATAAAAATACCTGTCCTCACTGCCGTTCAGCAACAAAACAGAGGATGAGCTAGAAGTTTTGACGTTCAATTTGGCTACGACAGGAGAATTCTGTTTCAGAGGAAAGAAAATCTCATGGTGTTCAAGTTTTATTTTCTTAGCCATCCAATCGTTAACCATGAGATTGATGGTCTGGGTGTCAGAGTCATAGTAAAAGAAAAGATAAATCCAGAAAGCATGGTTTTTCACAATTTGGCTGGGCGCATAGAGAGAAGTCATTCTCTTGCCCAACAAATTCATATAGATATCAGAAGGGTCATCTTCAGAAATGTCACCCAGAATACGGTTGAATTCATCGGATGCCCTTGCATAAGCAGTGTTGTAGTCAATGTCAGGGTTATTCCTTAACATCTCGATAAGATAGGGATAGATAATGACCCTTCTTAACAAAGGCACATTATTCAGAGCCACTTGAACGGTAGCATCCGGACATTTTTGTTTGACACTATGCAAGTAAAGTGCAGAATTACAGAAAGCAAGGTCAATAACCCCATTAAAATCAGAAGGGATGGCTTTCAGGAATTCATCCATGGGAAATGTATTGTCCTCAAGCACCAGAGCATCAGAAGAGATGTCATGATGGGCAACAATAACTACAATGTCGAATGACGGAATCTCAGCTAAGTCTTCGGGAAGGATATGGTTTCTGACATCGACATTCAGTTGTATCAGCTCAGTCAAACATTCCTCAACCGCCTCCTTGTCCTGTTCAAACTCCTGAGTAGAAGGCAATGATAAAAGAAACAGGATTCTCTTATTAGGATTCGCATTTGATTTCTCCATAAAAACGAACAATTAATACATTATAGATCACATTGAAAACCGCGGGAATCATCCCCTCTCAATATCAATCAGACATTCAGTCAGATGGAGAAATCTTATGCATCTAATCTATCAGCTCAGAGCGCATAAGACGCATTGATGAGCAAAGAAGAAGAAGCGATATGATATTTCGCCCAAGTGACTCCTACCTTGAATTTCTTGAGTGAGAGTCCAGCCCCGACAGAGAACCCGGTCCAGTGACTGGAATCCTGGACTTTCATTTCGTATCCCCTTCTGAAATTGTATCCCAGAGCGATCCAGGTTTGCTGTGAAGGAAAGACATCCGCACCGATAGAGACATGATTAAGGAAGCGCTTATTGGATGAGAGTTCCTCTCCCGTCTGATTATAATAGGACTTTCCCCACCTTGTGAGGTCAGCAATGCTGAGATTCAGTCTAATAGGTGCATTCGCAATTTGCTTGCTGCATCCGAGTACGAGATTGAATGGCAGTTTCTGGGTATCCTCATATAATGCGTCCACCTGTCCACCGAGATTCTGTGCAACCAGTCCGATAGACAATCCTCGTTTTTCATCGTAATAATTGAGTCCGAGGTCGACCGCCAGTCCGACAGAAGAGTAATCACCATAATTAGACATGAGCACTTTTCCCTGTACACCTCCCGTGATTTGATCAGTGAACATATATGTGTATCCCCCCTGCACATTGATGTCATTCGCACTGAATTTTCCGAGTTGTTCAAAATGCTCGTTAGTCTGCGTCATCTCACCATAATTGAGCACCTGAGCTGCGACAGCCCAATTGCCTCTTTCTCCCCACTGTCTGGCGAAAGCGGCAGAGAGCTTCATAGAGCCACTCATGTAAGACATGAAGTCGAAGTTGAGTGTGTTGTGCGACACATTAGAGATGAGTGCCGGGTTATCGAAAAGGAGAGTGATGTCATCCTCGATGAGTGCCACACCATTTCCTCCGACGGCGGCCGAGTGAGCCGAAGTAGGAATATTGAGGAATTCGTAAGCCGTGGTACCAGTCTGCGCGTAAGTTCTGCAGGAGAGAGCCGCAAGCATGAATAAAAGTAAAAATCTTTTCATCTAGTTTTTAAGTTCGTTGTAATATTGGTTGAGTAGCTGATGCGCTGCGATGAAGGACGTCATCTTACCTTCGAGTACATCCTTCTCCATCTGTGGCAACATGTTCTTGATATTCTTGTTATGGAAGAATCCGTTTCTAAGCTGCTCATTAATGCTCTCATACATCCAGTATTTTGACTGCTGGTTTCTCCGATACTGGAAATATCCATTTTTCTTCACTTTGTCGATATAATCAAAAACCATGGAGAGGACCTCGTCGACACCCAATTCATAGAATCCTGAATAGCAGAGTACTTGAGGCGTCACTCCGCTTTCCGGCATCGGGAAGAGATGCAGGGCATTACGGAACTGCGTAGCGGCCAGATGTGCCTTGTCGACATTGTTACCGTCCGCTTTATTGATGGCGATTCCGTCCGCAATTTCCATGATACCGCGTTTGATTCCCTGGAGTTCATCGCCCGTTCCTGCCAGCTGAATGAGCAAGAAGAAATCGACCATAGAATGGCATGCCGTCTCACTTTGTCCGACTCCGACGGTCTCAACAAAAATATTGTTATATCCGGCAGCCTCACATAGGATGATGGTCTCACGAGTTTTTCTGGCGACGCCTCCGAGAGATCCGGCAGTAGGCGAAGGTCGGATGAAAGACTTCGGGTGGACAGCCAGTTTTTCCATTCGCGTCTTGTCTCCCAAGATGCTGCCTTTAGTTTTCTCGGAACTAGGGTCGATGGCAAGCACAGCCAATTTTCCCCCATAGTTTTCCAGCAGATGAATACCGAAAACATCGATAGAGGTACTTTTTCCCGCTCCTGGCACACCACTGATACCGACTCTGACAGAATTTCCGGAGAACGGCAGACACTTCTCAATAACCTCTTGAGCAATTGCCTGATGTTCAGGCAGAACACTTTCCACGAGCGTGACCGCCTGACTTAAGACCGACACATCCCCCTTGAGAATCCCTTGTACATACTCATCAGCATTAAGGAATTTTTGTCTTTTCTTCCTCATCTTCCTCAGATAAGGATTGACGATAGAGGGTTGTTCGACTCCCGAATTGACCTGAAGTCCTGCAAATTCGCTGCTATTTTCCGGATGTTCCATTCAGATATTGAATAAAGTTAAAATAGATATACTATATATAACGGAAAAAGAATGTAGATATTATTAAGTAATCGTAAAAAAATAAGTTGCCTTGTTATGATGAATACGAAAAGACAGAGAGTTTGAAGTTTGAGGTTTATTAGCATGATTCTCGGCAGCACTCGGCATAATTGAAGCGAGCTTCATTCTGCTCTCGCTTGCACGAGAATTGAAGTTTGAAGTTTAGCCATCCGGACAGGAACGGGGAAGACAGAGAGTTTGAAGTTTGAGGTTTGAGGTTTGAGGTTTAGCCATCCGGACAGAAAAGGGAGGACAAGGGAGGATTTCACCTGACCCTTCCAGCTGCATAAAAGTACTTACTGTAATAATCGTCGTTGAGGTCACTGACGACAACCCCTCTCAATGAGCTGGCATGAATAAACTTGTCGTTTTTCAGATAAATACCCACATGACTGATTTTCCGCTCTTTATTGATAGCGAAGAAAAGGAGGTCGCCCTGCCTGATAGATGATTTGCCGACTCTGACACAATTTTTGAAGAACTGTCCGTCGCTAGTCCTTTCAAGACTTTTGTTATATAGTTTTTTGAATACCGCAAAAGAGAGACCCGAGCAATCCGTTCCGGTCTTGTCATTGTTTGCATGCTTATAAGGCACTCCGACCCATGATGCAAGTTCGCGAAGTAACGTCAAATCATCATTACTGTCGATGTTGACACCGAGTCTATGTTCAATTTGCGAGTTAGCATAAACAGCATCAGCAAAATCATGTGAAGACAGAGCGCTGCCCGACAAGTCATGACGAGGAGAATCCGGCGGCGTCTGCAGAGCCATCTGACGCGGGATTGGATCTGGAGAATTGCCGGAGACAAGAACGTTTTTCTGAGTTCCACATGCAACTAAGAGAAAAACGCAAGCCATTGATAATATGTAGCCATGGTAAAGCCTCATGCCTTATGAATAAAGTACTGTTCAATCTCCTCATACACCGACTCATCATCTTTCTTACCGTCCTTGATAATCTTACCGTTTTCAAGCAGAGTGATTCTGGTGCAAAGGTCAAAAGTATGTGTGAGATTATGACTGGAGACGATGACGGTTGCGCCCAATTCTTTAGAGAAGTCCTCCAAGACTTTTTTCATAGCCAACTGACTGCTGGGGTCGAGAAAATTGAAAGGCTCATCCAATATCAGCAACTGCGGATACGAGATCATGGCTCCGATAATCCCTACCTTCTGCTTGTTTCCCGCAGAAAGGTTTCTTATCAACTTATTGGTACCCAGAATCTCTCCGTTCATGATATGCTCAAACTTGTTGATTCTTTGCTCATATTCGCCTTTGTTAATGGCGTGCACCTTGCAGATGAAATCAAAGTATTCGTCGGGAGTGAGGAAATCAATGAGGAATCCCTCGTCGATGAAACCTCCTGTGACGTTCTTCCATTCTTCAGACTGAGAAGTAACAATCCCATTGATGGCAGCAAATCCTTCGTCGGGCTTGATCAGGTCCAGAATAAGGCGGAAGAGGGTGGTCTTTCCTGCACCGTTATTGCCTACCAGTCCGATGATTTCGCCATCCCCCACATTATAGGTCTCCACATCGACGGCGATTTTTTCTCCGAAAGTTTTTTTCAGATGATTTATTTCGAGTTGCATAATTAAGTGTTATTGTAAGCTTTTAAGATTGTTGATTAAATTCAGTTTACTAATTAAATGTTTACGATTTAAAATCATAAAAACAAGTAACACGATAGATTCAGCCAGAAGCAAAGAGAAATGAAGGAGTACGAAGATTTCACGAGGGATACCAATTACTTCCTGGTTGACCTGAACCCGTCCATATTGGCATATCTACGCTTCATGAATCTCTTATAAATATTCTTAATCCAGAAATCTGAGAAAAGAGTTCCGGTGAGTCCTAAAACAAGAAGAATAATAGAAGCAGTCTGAGTGTTGAACAAACGCAGGAGTACAGTCATAATAATCATAGGCACAAAGAGGGCGGCCATAGAGACGATGGCCTGCGTCTTGGAGTTTTGCCCTTTAGAAATCATTTGTACGTTCAGAGGCATAGTCTGCTTATTGTAAACCGCCTGCTGAAAGAGGAACGGGAAGACACACCCAGACACAAAAAAGAGGCATCCAAGAATTTCGACCAGCAGGAGTTTCTCTTTGATCACCGGCATGATAGAAAAGATGAACGGTATGAGCAGGAGTGCGCAGTTATAGTAATACTTAGCTTTGAGCAAGTAGAATACCGACTCCTTCCTCGACATAAGAAAATCTATATAGTTTCCTTCCGGGCACATTATGTTAGTAAGAGTAATCGTACCGAGGCATGCGAAACAATAGACGCAGATGAAGCATTCCATAAAAACAGAGTCGTCGTATACATCAGTGAACGCAAAAAGAACCGAGAAAAGGAGTACGCAAATCATTCCGATGACAAAAGACTTTCTGACTACCTTATTTCTCTTGGTAGATTTGACCTCGAGCTTCAGATACTCTCCGATGACACCGAATCTGTCTAGCCATTTCATCTCATTCTTCTTAACCACCACCGTCTTTTCATTGTTTGAGATCTCATCATACACACATCTTATCTGAATGCGCCTGCAGACAAAGAAAAGAGCTAGAATAAGAGCGATGACGATGAGGAATCCGACAGGGTTAACTTGGCAGAAGGTCCTTCCAAGCCAAACACACGGTTTAAAGAGCCAGTCGTTTCCAAATTCAGCAAAGATGCCTGTGTACCCCAGAATAGCGTAGACAGCAAAAGGAATGAGATAGACGAACGCATTATTTCTGGCCAGCGTTCTCCAGATGAGGAACCAAAGTCCGTTCATGGAATAGAGCAGCACCCATCCGACGTTGTATGCCAAGAATCCCGCTGCCCCATAAAACCTTAGTACAGCAAAGAAAGAGAAAGGTATCCAGAAGAACAGCCAGAAAAGATTGTACGAGCTTTTCATGATTCTGACGATGAATACATCGAGTGCAGTTTTCTGGTTGATCGGCATGATTTTATATGGTTTCAGTCTCTGAACGGGCGTTTCCTGGAAAGAAAGTCTGACAAAGAAATCGAAAGCCAAAAAGAGAACCATAGAGCCGTCGAGCAGGTCAAATATCTCATAGCTCAAGTTGTCGATTTGTCCGAAGACAAAACCGAAGAACATGAGATATCCCGCCCAGAAAGCGGCAAAGATATAGACAAAGACCTTCATGAACTTGTTTTGTTCAACAAGCGGGTGTCTTTTGTTAGCAAGTTTCTCGTTCTTGCTGAGTAGTTTGTATAACTTATAGAATTCGCTCATAGACTCATCAGATATTTCTCAGCTTCCATAGCCGCCTTGCATCCGGATCCAGCAGCAACCACCGCCTGTCGGAAGACAGGGTCAGCTACGTCCCCCGCTGCAAAAACTCCAGGCACGTTGGTTTGAGTGGAATATCCCTGAGTGATGATAAATCCCGCATCATCCGTGTTGACCCACGGCTTGAAGATATCAGAATTGGGATTGTGTCCGATGGCAAGGAAAAATCCGTCGATAGGCAAGTCGTAATGCTTCTCATCCGTTTCACCCCTTCGGAACACAAGATGAGCTCCCTCTACCCCATTCCCTCCATATAGACCTTCCGTATTGGTTTCGAAGAGGATTTCGATTTTCCCATTTTCCTCCACTCTCTTCTGCAGAATCTTAGATGCACGAAGGAAAGGCTTTCTGACGATGAGATAGACCTTAGCAGCCAGGCCTGCCAGATAGAGAGCTTCCCCGCAAGCGGTGTCTCCTCCTCCAACAACCGCCACGACTTTCTTTCTGTAAAAGAATCCGTCGCAAGTAGCACAGGCACTTACGCCTTGTCCCATATATTTTTTCTCGTCTTCAAGTCCGAGGAATCTGGCCGAGGCCCCCGTAGCGATGATGACCGCGTCGGCCTCCACTTGTGAGTCGTCGTCGAACCAGAACTTGTAAGGCTTCTCAGAGAGGTCCGTTTTCACACAGATATTCGGTCTGACATCCACGTTAAACTTATCGACCTGCTGTCTCATCAGTTCCATGAGGTCAAAGCCAGAGATATCTTCGGGATGACCAGGAAAGTTTTCTACAGCATCCGTAATGGTAAGCTGTCCGCCAGGCTGAATGCCCTCATACAAAACTGGGTTGAGATTCGCTCTAGAAGCATAAATGGCCGCAGTGTATCCTGCCGGTCCAGAACCGATAATCAAACATTTGACATGTTCCATGATAAGGCATTAATTTAGTTATGGGCAATTGATGGGTAAAGCCCTGGTTAAAGAAAGATTATCTGAGATCGATGATTTCCGCATCGGGATATTTTTTCTTGTCAAACGAAAAAGAGCTGTTCTTATACGCCTTTCCCGTCTTAAATGAATTGAGCACGATATCCATCTGCGACTTCTTCATGACGACAGAGAGGCTGACGGGCTGATAGGAATTTTTCATCAGTTTCAGAATGACATACCTTACATCCTCGTTCGCCTTTTTGGGAGTCAGTTTGACTTCATAGGTGCTACCGGCCGCACTTTGCAACGATGCATTATATTCCTGGCTATAAGAGTTGATGAAGAAATAAGGGTTATTGGAAAGCATGTCGGATCCTGAGGGCTCAGTCACGTTGACCTCCTCGTTCTCTTTCACGTACGTCCACATGGTTTTTCCATTGAACCAAGTCTTGTTACCTTCGATAAGATTCACATACTTGTTTTTCTGCATGATGATTCCACCGGTGGCACTTCTTTTCTTTCCATCTTCTGTGTAAGTGATTGTATACTTAGACTCTACACTTCTATGGCTTTTGAACTTTTGCGAAGCAGTTTTCATAATTGCGTTCGCATCCTGCGCAGAAACAGGATTGAGCGAACAGAAAAAAGTTCCCAGCAAACATATTAATATACGGATTCTCATATTACAATGCTAATGATAAAAAAGTACTAAGAATTAATTCCATGTGCAATAAGGATACTGTCGAGGGTAAGGAGGTCGGAAATAAGTACTTCCCTAGGTTTTGATCCTTGCTGTGGTCCAACGATTCCCGCTTTTTCCAACTGGTCCATGAGTCTTCCCGCCCTGTTGTATCCTATAGAGAATTTTCTCTGTATGGCCGAAGTAGAGCCGGCATTTGAACCGACCACCATTTTTGCGACATCCGCGAACATGGGGTCGAGATGATTCATGTCCACCTCTTTGCTCATGGATCCGTCGCCATCCTCCATCGGCGGTTCCGGCAAGTAAGTCATCTCCGGGAATTGCTGCTGTTCGGATATAAACTGGCAAATCCGTGTCACTTCCGGGGTGTCGACAAAGGCACACTGTACACGTACTGGGTCCGCATTCTGCAGGTAGAGCATATCACCCTTACCGATGAGCTGGTTGGCTCCCGGCCTGTCGAGAATGATTTTAGAGTCGATACCAGATGTCACCCTGAAAGCCACCCTGGCGGGGAAGTTGGCCTTGATTGTACCTGTGATGATATTGGTCGTAGGTCTCTGAGTGGCAATAATCATGTGAATACCGATGGCACGAGCCAGCTGTGCGATACGGCAAATCGGGAGTTCGACCTCTTTTCCCGCCGTCATGATAAGGTCACCGAACTCATCGATGATCACCACATAATAAGGCATGAACTCATGCCCCTCCAAAGGGTTGAGTTTTCTCGCCTTGAAGAGTTCGTTATACTCCTTGATATTTCTCACCTTGGCTTTCTTGAGCAATGCATATCTGTCATCCATCAGTTTGCAAAGCGCCTTCAGCGTCTTGACCACCCTGTCGTTGTCAGTGATGATGGCATCCTCCTCATCCTCAAGCTTAGCCAGGAACTGGTTGGCAATCGGTGCGTACACACTGAATTCCACTTTCTTAGGGTCGACCATGACGATCTTAAGCTCAGAGGGATGCTTTTTATAGAGAAGAGACGTGACGATGGCATTGAGTCCTACAGACTTACCCATACCGGTAGCACCCGCCACGAGCATGTGGGGCGCCTTAGCCAGATCGACCATAAAGACCTCGTTAGTGATGGTCTTTCCCAAGGCACACGGCAATTCCATGGTGGTCTCCTGATATGTCTTGCTGTTGAGGATGCTCTCCATAGGTACGATGCACTTTTTCTTGTTCGGCACCTCGATACCGATTGTACCCTTACCCGGTATAGGCGCGATGATACGGATACCCTCCGCAGCAAGGCTCAGCGCGATGTCATCCTCGAGGTTACGGATTTTGGTGATTCTCACACCTTCCGCAGGAGTGATTTCATAAAGAGTGATGGTCGGTCCGATAGTAGCCTTGATCGAGTTGATTTCCACTCCAAAGCTTTTGAGCACATGAATGATCCGTTCCTTGTTCTCGTTTTGTTCCTTGAGGTCAATCTTCGGCGTGGAGTCATCGGCACTTTTCAGAAGGCTGAGAGGAGGATACTTATAGAATTCGAGATCGAGTTTCGGGTCGTAAGGAGTATCGATATTTCCTCTCTCGATATTTCCGTCTCCCTTTTCCGTTTTCGTGGGGTCCTCAATGATGAATTGCGGATCAGTTTCCTTTTCATCCTCCGCATTCAGTTCTGGCGTTTGGGGTTCATCCTGTTTAGGCGTCAGATTATTGGCTGGATTATCCAGGTTTCCGTTGACGATAGTAATTTCCTCCGCATCATCAACCTGTCCAGCCAGCCGGTTGTTATTAATCCCGGTGTCACCGATTTCCTTGTCGCCATCCTGAATCGCGACCATATTACCATCCTTATCGAAAAGAATGGTGCTGGACTTAGGCTCAGTGTAAGTGGTTTCCTCCGTCGGCTCCGGTGTGTTGTTGGCAAAAGCCAGTTTTGCTGTACCAAATCCGTTGACCTTGTTTCTAAGTTTCTCAGCCAGTTCCCTCAGCTTGTTGATTCTCTCCACCCTGAGCATTTTGGTCACATAATCGATAGTTCCCTTGCAGAAAAAGACGAGGAAAAGAATGATAGATACTATAATAATAATGTATACCCCCACATTTCCGATTTGGTTGACGAGCATATGCTGAAGAGATCTTCCGTGGGCGCCTCCCAAAGAAACTACCGAACTGCTGTTAGGAGAAAAGACCGCCATTACGAAGCTCATCCAAATCATGGCAACAGCGGAATAAAGGAAAATCTTTAGCAGATTGAACTTATATGACCCGATGAGGTGTAGCGCAACCAGTACGAGGAAGAAAGGAATGAGGTAAGATGCGAGTCCGAACGTCCCATTGAAAATATAGACAGCAGAAATAAGTCCTAACTTACCGCACGCATTCTCCACCTTTACATTGTCGGCAAAGAGCGCAGTACTGTTAAAGTTAGAAGGTTCATATCCTAGGTTTCCACAGTCGTCGCTTCCAGAAAAGAGGAAAGAAGTGAACGCAACCATAAGGAAAAGCGCAATGAAAAGCAGGAAAATCCCGGATGAGAATGAAATAATCTTTTTAGTAGGGATTTCGTCCTGTTTCGTTTTTGAGTTTCCTCCCTTCTTTTTCGCCGTGGCATTCTTAGCCTTGGAGTTTGATTTATTCGTAGCCATATAATGCAAAATCAGAAATTAAGTCGAATGAATGTTATTATGATTTGCAAATTTAAGGATTAAAAACGAAAAATGCAAATTTGTAAAGTACATTTTTAAATTTTTACAAATGTAAATGACAAATTTCAAAAAAAACGATAAAAAGTAAAAAAAAATAATTAAATTTGCTGAAATTTAAGAAAAGCAGGGTAACCAAAATCCCGACAGAGAAGTCAAAAAAGACAAAAATAACAGATAACACAGTCCAAGCCACATGCCACAAAACACTCAGCCAACGTCAGAACGCATCATCCTGGGCATCGACCCCGGCACCCGCATCATGGGTTATGGAGTTCTGAGGGTATTAGGGAATAAAGCAGAACTCGTCGCCTTAGGTGTAGTAGACATACACCAGACAAAAGACCCTTACCTTCGCCTAGGCTATATATATAAACGGATGATAGGTATCATAGACTCCTATTTGCCCGACGAATTGTCGATAGAAGCCCCGTTCTACGGTAAGAACGTTCAGTCGATGCTGAAACTGGGCCGTGCCCAAGGTGTAGCGATAGCCGCGGCTATCACCCGGGACATACCGATTTCGGAGTACGAGCCGAAAAAGATCAAGATGGCCATCACAGGGAACGGCAACGCATCAAAAGAGCAAGTAGCCGGTATGCTTCAGCGCCTGTTGAAGATCCCCGATGATGACATGCACCAGCAGCTTGACGCCACCGATGCCCTAGGTGCCGCTTATTGTCATTTTCTTCAGATGGGTGTTCCGAAAAGTGACACCCACTTCAAATCCTGGAAAGAATACGTGACCAAAAACTCAAACAAGGTCCACTCAAGTTCACAAAAGGAGCCTTAAATTTGTGTATGTCAAAATAAAAGCGTAAATTTGCTTGTTTTTTTCATAGAACAAACAATATTAGGATAAAAATGGACATATCAGTAATCGTTCCTCTCTACAACGAAGAAGAGTCATTGCCCGAACTTCACGCATGGATAAAGCGCGTGATGGACGCTCACAAATTCAGCTACGAGATTATCTTTGTGAATGACGGCTCCACCGACAAATCATGGGAAGTCATAGAGCAACTATCTTCCGCGAACCCCGAAGTACACGGCATAAAATTCCGTCGCAACTACGGTAAAAGCCCCGCCTTATATCATGGTTTCAAGGACAGCCAGGGTGAAGTTGTCATCACGATGGACGCAGACCTTCAGGACAGCCCTGACGAAATCCCCGAACTCTACCGTATGATAAAAGAAGACGGATACGACCTAGTGAGCGGTTACAAAAAGAAACGTTACGACCCGCTGTCCAAGACAATTCCGACAAAGCTTTTTAACGCCACCGCCCGTAAAGTGAGCGGAATCAAGAACCTGCATGACTTCAACTGCGGCCTGAAGGCTTACCGTAAGGACGTTGTAAAGAATATCGAAGTATACGGTGAGATGCACCGCTACATCCCCTATTTGGCAAAGAACGCCGGTTTTGATAAGATAGGCGAGAAGGTTGTTCACCATCAGGCCCGAAAGTATGGTAAGACGAAATTTGGGATGAGCCGCTTCGTGAACGGTTATCTGGACTTATTGTCATTATGGTTTCTCTCTAAATTCGGTAAACAGCCGATGCACGTTTTCGGTCTATGGGGCTCCATCATGTTCATCGTAGGCTTCATCGCCGCCATCGTCGTAGGTGTGAGCAAACTCTGGGCAATGCATCATGGCGGCAGCTACCGTCTGGTGACCGAGTCCCCCTACTTCTATATCTCCCTGACCATGATGCTTTTAGGCAGCCAGTTGTTTATCGCCGGCTTCTTAGGCGAGATGGTAAGCCGTAACTCCTCAGAGCGCAATAAATACCAAATAGAGAAAAAGATATAAGATGAGATTACGATTCTCTTCCATATTTCTTTTATATTCCCTCGCTTTGTTCCTACTGGGATGCTCAGCGAGCAATTGTCCGTTGGAAAACACGGTCACCTGCAATTATGGCTTTTATGACTCCGAAGGCACAGCCGTGAATTACAATGACACCATCACCGTTACGACCTTGCTTCCCGGCAAGAAGACGGTATACATATACCGCCAACTGGGCTATCAGCCGGTGACATTAGACCATCAGGACTCAAGCTATATAGAGAACGGCTACAGCCAGACGATATCAGTGGTTCGTCGTGACACAGTCCTTGTAAACAAACAGGCCGGTGGCAATAGTCTGAAGCTGCCGATGCAATACTACTCAGCCAACGACACGATAATCCTGTCCTATTCCAGCATATCGAACAAGGACACGATTTACCTTAGCCACGACAGTTATTCATACGTAGACTTGCCCGAATGCGGCACCCACCGTTTCCACACACTGACCGGAATCCGTTGTACATACAGCGGTATATCGTCAATCGAGATAAGCAACCCGAAGGTAAACTATGACGGTAACGAAAATGTCAAAATATACTTTAACGGCACGGCAGAGTAGCCATCCTGCGCTTCTTCTGCTGATATTCCTTTTTTCCGTTTCCCAATTCGCCTTCAGCCAGGGTAACGTGCTGGAAAAGGAACAGCCGTCACAATACATAGAGATTACAGACGAGAAGCCCAAATTGGACTTTTTCCAGGGTTTTTCGTTGTCCGCCGACTTGTTTCCCTTAGGTCAGAAATTGCTGTCGGACTACGGCGGTTTTGAGGGCGGACTGAAACTGAATCTTCTGAACACCTACTTTCCGACAGTAGAGGCTGGTTATGGAATATGCGACCACACCGACGGAAACACCCGTATCCTATACAAAACCTCCGCCCCCTACTTACGTGCCGGCATAGACTTCAACCTGCTGAAGAACAAGCTTCAAGACAACCGATTCTACGTAGGTGCCCGTTATGGCATCTCAGTCTACAAGTTCGACATATCCGGTCCTGAGATGGTGGACCCCGTATGGGGCGGTTCCGAACCCTTTTCCTATCATGACATCAATACGACCAGCCACTGGCTTGAAATCGTAGCCGGCGCTCAGGTGAAGATATACAAAGGCTTCCACATGGGCTGGACCGTCCGCTTCAAACATGAGTTGAGCAGCAGTAAGAATGACTATTCCCAGCCCTATTACATCCCCGGCTACGGAACGACGACGACCGGCAGTTGCTGGGGTGCGAGTTACCACCTGATATTCGACTTGAATTGGGGCAAAAAACGCGGACGCCAAGTCAACGTAGACATCAAAAATCCGGAGGCTCCGCCTCCAGCCCAGCCATCCAAGGAGTAATAAAGATTCCATTCCGTTGACCAAAAGTGATTTACAATACTACTTTATGCAGACAGTCACATGGTAATGAATCCCAAGCAATTTATCAAGTTGAATTATATCCACACCAAATAAATAATGTCACACTTAAAACTGCAAGAATCCTACGATCCCCATCCCCGGAAATGGTGGCATATCCCCCTATTGCTGATACTGATAGCGGGCACTGTATATATCGTAATCTCCAACCGTAAGAACTCCGGCTCATGGCAAGGTGACGAGGGTTTCGTTTTCGGTACGAGTTACCATATCAAATATCAGCACTCAGATGACCTGTCCACAGGCATCCACGAGACGCTGAAAGACGTTGACAACTCATTATCGACCTTCAACGACAGCTCCGTGATAACAGCCATCAACACAAACCGCTCGGATGAGCTAGACGACCGTCTGCTGAAGATTGTGACCGCATCACAGTCAATCAGCCAGTCCACCCACGGCTCCTTCGACATCACCGTCGCTCCCCTGGTGAATGCCTGGGGTTTTGGTTTCAAAAATGCAGAGACCCTAGACTCCGCCCAGATAGACAGCATTCTGGAATTTGTCGGTATGGACAAAATACGCATAGACGGCCGCCACCTATATAAGTCAGACCCTAGGACGATGCTGGACTGCAACGCGATCGCCAAAGGATATGGAGTAGATGCAGTAAGCGAGTATCTGGAACAGAGCGGTGTGAGCAATTACATGGTAGAGATAGGCGGTGAGGTCCGCGTCCGTGGCAAGAACGACAAAAACGGCTTATGGCGTATAGGCATCAACGAGCCTGTAGACGACTCCTTGTCCGTGGTGAAAGACCTTGAGAACATCATAGAGGTTGAAGACATCTCGATGGCCACCTCCGGGAACTACCGTAACTTCTACATCAAAGACAACAAAAAATATGCCCACACGATAGATCCGAAAACCGGATATCCCATCCAGCACAACATCCTCTCTTCCACAGTTCTGGCAAAAAACTGCATGACAGCAGACGCCTACGCCACCGCCTTCATGGTTTGCGGCCTTGACAGTGCAAAGTCCATCTTGTCGCGTACTCCAGGGCTGAAAGGCTACTTCATATACAGCAAATCCGACGGGAGCCACGGCGTATGGCACAGTCCCGGCTTACAACTTAACCACGACTAGCCGCTCATGAGAGACTCAATGTTTGAACGCCTCCAGAGTCTTCCGTTACTGTTAGGCCTGGGCGTACATGACTTGATGACCATCGTAGAGAAGGTGAAATTCGCCTTTGACAAATACTACGACGGCTACACCATCGTGAACCAAGGTGACCGTTGCGACAAGATTATCTACGTGCTACGTGGCGAGCTGTGTGCCTTCCGCAGAAATGACGCCGAAGGAATGCATACCTATGAGTATTTCACCCGCGAGCCCTACATCATAGAGCCTCAGAACATATGGGGCATGCACCAGAAGTACGAGCGTACGTATTCATTCACAAGTGAAGGCAGCACCTGCTGCATAGAGAAGCGTCAGCTGACCTATCTGATATCGAAATACGAGATAGTGCGCACCAATTTCCTGAGTCTGATTTGCAACAAGCTTCAGTCCTGCAACGCCCTCCTTCGAGAAGGCATCCCCTCCACCACCAGCGGAAAACTGATCAAATACATCAAGAACAACAAGGTGGTCCACGACGGAAGGACAGTGATAAAAATCAAGATGGACCAACTGGCCAGCCTGATTTCAGACACCCGTCTGAACGTGTCGAAGGTTCTCAACCAATGGGAAAGCCGTGGTATCATAGAGCTTAACCGCGGTGGTTTCAAGATAAAAGACGACACGATTCTTTTCAAGTAAAAATAACGGTTCACACAAACAGCAATTCCTTCAAAAAACAGATAAAAATACAACATCATACATTACAATGAATCCATTCCTATCCCCATATTCCACCCTACACGGAGCAACCCCCTTTGACTTGATCACCCTTCCTGCTATAGAGGAGGCCGTGTCAGCCGGAATATCAGCACATAACCAGGAGATTGAATCAATCGTATCCAATCCTGCTTCTCCCACATTCTCCAACACGATAGAATCCTTGGAGCAATCCGGAGAGCTGCTGGAGCGGAGCACCACCGTTCTTTTCAACCTGCTGAGCGCAGAGACGAACGACGAGCTGGACAACTTGTCGGAGCGGGTATCGCCTCTTCTCAGCGCCCACTCCAACGAGGTTCTTCACAACAAGGCCCTGTTTGCCCGGATCAAGAGCGTTTATGACACCTATCATTCTGACGAGAGCCAGCTGAATTCGTTAGGTACCGAAGAGCGGCAGCTCTTGGAAAACACCTACGACAGCTTTGTGCGCAACGGTGCCAACCTTGACGAGACTTCCAAAGGCCGTCTGGCAGAACTGTCCAAAGAGCTGAGTTTGCTGGGGTTGAAATTTTCCCAGAACCACCTTAAGGACCTGAACGAATTCAGTCTTCAGCTGACAGATGCCTCCGATTTGGAAGGACTCCCCCCCACCCTGACAGAAGCCGCCAAAGAAGAGTCCGCCAGCCGTGGCCTTGAAGGCTGGACCATCACCCTTCA
>FLNV01000253.1_pt1 | contig 19364 bp, 13 predicted proteins | sample 1140351 | NCBI WGS metagenome assembly FLNV01 (sample SAMEA3878207, study PRJEB12797) | bioreactor metagenome | biome: Moose rumen | place: Sweden | collected 2011-10 | reverse complement strand
TAAGTAACAGTTAAAAAATAAGTTGCCTCGTTTTTTTATGAAGACGAGAAGACAAGAAGACGAGAAGACAAGACGATAGTCATCTGACGGACATACATAAAGTAAGTCCCTACAGTCAACATAAGGTGAGGCAAGTTATTTTTTTTACATCACTAAAAATAATGCGAAAAGTTCAAAAACACAAAAATAAACGCTCATGGTACAGATAAAATGCAAGAACAGCGGCGAGACCCGTTCTTTTGAGTTCGGAACGATGCTGACCGACATATATGATGCCTTTGGCCTGCAGTTTGCCCACAAGCCGATATGCGCGCTGGTGAACAACCGGCTGGAAGGTCTCCGCTTCCGTGTCTTCAGCTCCAAGACAGTGGAGTTCCTGGACGTGGACAGCGCTCCCGGCAGGAAGGTCTATATGCGCTCCCTGACCTTCGTACTCTACAAGGCCATACGCGACCTCTACCCCGGAGGCAGGCTGATGGTGGAGGCCCCGGTGTCCAAAGGCTATTTCTTCAAGCTGTGCCTGCCAAAGGCCGACGGAGGGTGTGAGCCCGTGACCTTGGAGATTGCCCAACGCCTGAAGCAGCATATGCAGGAAATCATTGCGAAGCGCGTACCCTTCCACCGGCTGGAGGACGAGACGGAAGCCGTCGTGAAGCTGTTCCGCGACGGCGGACAGGAGAACAAGGCGAAGCTGATAGAGGGTCTTGGCAACCTGTACAGCCACTACTACAAGCTGGACGACACGATTGACTATTACTATGGGCCGCTCGTGCCTTCCACCGACTACTTGTGGAGTTTCGACCTGGTGAAATACTATGACGGCGTGCTGCTCCGTATCCCTCAGGAGGACGGACGCTTCCCCGAAATCGTGAAGCAGGAGAAGATGCTGAACGCCTTCGCACTGGACCACCAGCTGCTGGAGAAAATCGGTGTGTCTACGGTCGGACAGCTCAACGAGCTTGTCCGTAAGGGCTATGCCACGGAGGCCATCATCATCGCAGAGGCCTTGCAGGAGAAGCGCATCAGCCAGATTGCGGAGCAGATTGCTGCACGAAAGCACGTGAAGGTGATTCTGGTGGCAGGACCCTCGTCAAGCGGTAAGACCACGTTCAGCAAGCGGCTGTGCGTGCAGCTGATGACTTGCGGCATGAAGCCACGGCTGATTTCTCTTGACGACTACTTCGTGGACAGGGAGCTGACACCGAAGGACGAGAGCGGAGACTACGACTACGAGTCCATCTACTCCCTCAACCTCGACCTCTACCACCGGCAGATCGGACAGCTGCTCAAGGGGGAGGAAGTGGAGCTTCCGTCCTATAACTTCGCCATGGGCAAAAGCGTGATGAGCGGAAAGAAACTGCGGCTGGAGGACAATATGGTGCTGGTGCTGGAAGGCATCCACGGGCTGAACCCGCTGATGTCGGAGGGCATACCCGAGGACGAGAAATTCCGTATCTATATCTCCGCCCTGACGGCCATCAAGCTGGATGACCACAACTATATCCCTACCACCGACAGCCGGCTCATCCGCCGGATTGTGCGCGACAGCCAGTTCCGCGGAGCCAGCGCCATCGACACAATCGCCCGATGGCCGAGTGTCAGGAGAGGGGAGGACAAATGGATTTTCCCGTTCCAGGAGAATGCCGACGTGATGTTCAACAGTGCGCTGATTTATGAGCTGGCGGTGCTCCGCAATTTTGCCATGCCTCAGCTGGAGGCGGTCTATGAGAACCGTCCCGAGTACGGCATGGCCAACGCCCTGGCCAAGTTCCTCAGCTTCTTCGAGCCCATCAGCGACAAGGCGTTGCCTCCCACATCGCTGCTGAAGGAGTTCCTGGGAGGTAGCTCGTTTAAGTATTAGTTTAAACTTTGAGATTTGAACTTTGAGATTTGAACTTTGAGCCATGCGGACTGACACCCGACACGGGGAACCTTAGTAGGGCAGCAGAAGGAACTGCCACACTGGAGGACGCAGGGCTGTGCTTGGCTTAATATGCATAAATAATATGTTGGAATGCAGGAAAGAATAGAGAAAATCAGTAGTTTGCAGAATGCCCGCGTGAAGCAGGTGGTGGCATTGAGCCAGAAGTCGTCAGAACGCCGGAAGCAGGGACTGTTCGTTGTGGAGGGCATGCGCGAGTTGCTGCACTGTCTTCATCAAGGCTACAAGGCTGAGTCCTTGTATGTGTGTGATGATGTGGCGCATGATGACGCTGAAATGAAGGAGTTGCTTGGCCTGGCGGGCGAGGGCAACGTCTGCTGTGTGACGGCTCCCGTGTACGGCAAGATGGCCTACCGTGAGGGCACCGAGGGAGTGCTGGGCGTTATTCATGCCCGCTCTGCCAGTCTGGAAGACCTACCGTTGGGAGAGAGACCGCTGGTGGTGGTGGCTGAGGGGGTTGAGAAGCCCGGCAATCTTGGAGCAATCCTGCGCAGTGCTGATGCAGCCAATGCGGATGCCGTGATATTCTGCGACACCCCGACCGACCTTTACAATCCGAACGTGATCAGGGCAAGCATCGGCGCCGTCTTCACGGTTCCTTGTGCCGTCGCGACATCCGAAGAATGTATCCTGTTCTTGAAATCGAAAGGTATACAGATTCTGACCGCCCAGCTCCAGGACTCGGAACTGTATTATGACACCGACATGACCGCTCCCACCGCCATCGTCATGGGGACTGAGTCAACGGGACTGACGGACCAGTGGCGCAAAGCGGCCGACCGGCATATCCGCATTCCGATGCTGGGCAGCCTCGACTCTCTCAACGTGTCGGTGAGTACGGCGATACTGCTTTTCGAGGCGGTGAGGCAGAGAAATTAAATTCAGATTCTTTTTCATCAGTATGGAAGAATATAAACAAATGATATAAACGCTTCTGACTCAGGTGGAAGATGAGGTAGTTGAGTTCAAAACAGCTGAGAACCAATATGACCGAGATAAACTTGGGCGATATTTCTCAGCTTTGAGTAATGAGGCCAATCTTCGTGACAGGGATTTTGCGTGGATGGTGCTGGGTGTTTCTAACGATAAACAAATAATAGGTACTAAGTTTCTGGAATCAGATTTGGCTATTCAGGGGCTAAAACATGAGATAGCAAATAATGCAACTGGTAATCTGACCTGTGGCTTACACCTTTGATGGTCGGACAGAGGAAGAATTGTTTCAAGATTTGGTTGAAGAAGTTAGAGCATACATTGTAAAATAGAAAGATGCCATGATTGAGATGCTTTTAACGATATGATTATTTATTTGATGATTGTGCTTTTAACTATAAAGTGTTAGTCGTAGGGCGTTTTCTTACATCTTTAATATAATCACAAAAAGGATGAGCCATAGCTCATCCTTTTATATATCGATAGCATAACTTTCGATTAGAACGGAAGGTTCTCGTCGTCGCCCTGTTGAGCAAAGCCCTGTGGCTGCACCGGGCCGCCTGCGGGCTGTGCTGGAGCGGCAGGCTGCTGAGGATAGGCAGGCTGCTGAGGATAGGCTGCTTGTGCAGGCTGCTGAGGCGGGAACGGCTGAGCGGCGGGAGCCTGTGACGGTCCGGCAATGCTGCCTGCGGCGGGAACCGGGTTTGGAACCGGGTTGTTCGGATCCACTCTGTCTACTCGCCATGCACGTATGTCGTTGAAATATTTGCCTTGGTATTCTCTTGCGTTGATGTCGAAGAAGACGTTCAGTTCCTCTCCAAGCTGAATGTTGAATTGCTTGATCTTGTCCTCCCCGAATACGTTGAACATCATTCTCTTCGGATACTGCTCATGCGTCTCAATCACGTAGTCCTGCGTCATCCATGGATTGCCGGTTGATTTTGCCACACCACTTCTCGGCTCAGAAATGAAAATAACTTTTCCTTGTAGTTCCATTTTGTCTTTTATTATTCGTTTTTAGGTTTAAATTTGAATTTATAGTGCGAATTTACGAAAAACTTCTCTAAAAAAATAATTTTTATTGCGTTTTTTTCAAAAATGTGGAAAACATTTTATATCTTTGTATGATAATTGACGTTATCGTTAACCTGTAGATAAAAACATTCATCCAGGCAACGAGAAATTACCCCGTGGAAGAGGGGCAGATTGTAAAAGAAAAATAAACAAAAATAACATACTCATGAGATTTCAAGTATCAAGCACTGCGCTTTATGCGCGTTTGCAGGCGCTCAGCCGAGTGATCAACCCCAAGAGCACGTTGACCATCCTGGAGAGCATCCTGTTTGAGGTAGAAGAGAGTCAGTTGAAGATGACGGCATCGGACAGCGAGACAACCCTGGTGTCGGTGATGGAGCTGGACGATGTGGCTGGCAGCGGACGTTTTGCCATCAAGGCATCCACGGTCATCAACGGTCTGAAGGAACTCTATGAGCAGCCCATCACCTTGGACGTGAACGAGGAGACCTTCGAGGTGAAGGTCACTTATCAGAATGGTAAGAGCAGCTTCATTGGCCAGAGCGCCGACGAATATCCGCTTCCGATGGGTATTGCTGAGGATGTGCAGTCCATCACGATCCCGGGCGAGATCCTGTCCAACGGTATCTCCCGCGCCTTGTTCGCCACAGCAGACGATGAGCTGCGACCTGTGATGAACGGTATCTACTTCGACATCACCGAGGATAGCATCACGTTCGTGGCCAGCGACGGCCATAAGCTGGTGCGCGACCGCAACACCAACGTGAAGTCCGGACAGTCCACTTCCTTCATCCTTCCGAAGAAACCGGCAAAGATGCTGAAGGACATCCTGGCAAAGGCGGAAGGCGAGGCGGAAATCCGCTTCGACGAGAAGAACGCAGAAGTCAAGGTGGACGGCTACACGTTGTCATGCCGGCTGATTGTGGGACGTTATCCGAATTATAATAGCGTGATTCCCAGCGACAACCCTTACCACGTGACGGTGGACCGCGACGCGATGATCGGCGCGCTCAGACGTACTATGGTGTTTGCCAGCACCAGCACTTCCCTCACGAAGCTGCATATGGAGAACAACAGCCTGACTATCTCCACTCAGGATATCGACTACTCCACATCGGCTGAGGAGCATATCCTCTGCGACTTTACGGGCAACCCGATGAGCATCGGATTCAAGGGCACATTCCTCCTTGACATACTCAACACCATGGAGTCTACCAACATCATCCTTCAGCTGGCTGACCCCAGCCGAGCAGGAGTGGTGGTTCCTGCCGAGCAGGAGGAGGGCGAGGACCTTCTCATGCTGCTGATGCCAATGATGCTGAATGAATAATATTTATTTACAATTTAGTGATGTCAAAAAAATAACTTGCCTCACCTTATGTTGACTGTAGGGACTTACTTTATGTATGTCCGTCAGATGACTATCGTCTTGTCTTCTCGTCTTCTTGTCTTCTCGACTTCATAAAAAAACGAGGCAACTTATTTTTTAACTGTTACTTAAGAAATTTAGATTTACGATTCAGAACTTGAGGATTGAAGAATTTGAGGACTGATTCCAAGATCTATTTGGCGATTATTGATTTTGCCGATTTTAGGTCGTAAATAGTATATACATTATAGGAATGGAGGATTTCCTTATTCGCTGAGGGGGTTCTTCATTCTTTTGTTTTCCATTGATAAAACCTCTTATTAACAATATATTGCGAACTCAAACGTTATAGAAATATATGAAACTGAAACTGACTCGTCCTTTGATTTTCTTTGACCTGGAGACCACAGGCCTGGATGTGTCGAAGGACCATATCTTAGAGCTGAGTTATATAAAGGTCTATCCCGACGGCACCGAGCAGAGGAAGACCCTACGCTTCAAGCCTACCGACATGCTGGGAAATGTGGTACCGATACCCCCGAAGACGACGTTGGTCCATGGCATCACGGACGCCGACGTGGCTGACTGCCCTGCCTTCCGTGAGTGTGCCGAAAGTTTATATAATGACGTGTTTAAGGACTGCGACCTGGCCGGATTCAACTCCAACCGATTCGACATACCCTTGCTCGTGGAAGAGTTTCTCAGGGCTGGAGTGAACGTGGACATGAGCGGCGTGCGTGCCATCGACGTGCAGAATATCTACCATAAGCTGGAGAAGCGCAACCTGGCTGCAGCACTCAAGTTCTACTGCGGAAAGGAGTTGGTGGATGCCCATCATGCATCTGCCGACACGGAGGCGACATACGACGTGCTGCAGGCGCAGCTCGACCACTATCCTCAGGACTTGCAGAACGACGTGGCTTCACTAGCCGAGTTCTCTGCCATGGGGAAGAACGTGGACCTCGCAGGACGTGTGGCGCTGGACGAGGAGGGGAAGGAAATCTTCACATTCGGCAAGCACCGCAACGAGCGAGTGGAGGACGTGGTGAGGAAGGACCCGAATTTCTTCAACTGGATCCGTCAGGGAGATTTCCCGCTGAACACCAAGCAGGTGGTGGAGGCCCTGAGGCTGAAGTACAAATAGTTTTTTTGAGTTTAGGGTTTAGAGTTTAGAGTGAGGTTAGTTTGGGATTAGGCAGAATGGGTAGAATGGGCAGAATGGGCAGAATGGGTTGAATGGGTTGAATGGGCTGAATGGGTTGATGGCTGACTCTGATTAATTTAATGTAAAAACGAAAGATAAAAATGCTGAAAGGAAAGAAAATCGTATTGGGCATAACCGGCAGTATCGCAGCTTATAAGTCGTGCCTGATAATCAGGCAGTTGATAAAGGTTGGAGCCGAGGTGCAGGTGGTGATTACGCCGGCTGGCAAGGAGTTTATCACGCCCATCACGCTCTCGGCACTGACGAGCAAGCCTGTGGTGAGCGAGTTTTTCGCCCAGCGCGACGGTACGTGGCATTCTCATGTGGCGCTGGGTCTGTGGGCCGACGCGATGCTGATTGCGCCCGCCACTGCTTCCACCATCGGCAAGATGGCGCATGGGGTGGCAGACAACATGTTGATTACCACCTACCTGTCGATGAAGGCCCCGGTGTTCGTGGCACCCGCCATGGACCTGGACATGTATGCTCATCCTTCCACTCAGCAGAACCTGAAGACACTGCTGTCGTATGGCAACCATATCATCGAACCGGGAACGGGCTTCCTCGCCTCACACCTGGAAGGGAAGGGCAGGATGGAGGAGCCGGAGGTAATCGTGAAGGTGCTTGACGAGTTTTTCGAACAGCAGTCCGCCGGCAGCGGTGATTTGTCGGGAAAGAGGGTGATGATCACCGCCGGTCCCACATACGAGAAGATAGACCCAGTCCGCTTCATCGGCAACTACTCATCGGGCAAGATGGGCTTTGCACTGGCGCAGGAATGTGCGCGTCGCGGGGCGAAGGTGGAGCTGGTGCTCGGTCCCGTGGCGGTGGTTCCGCAGGATTTGCATGCCAATATCCACGTGATCAACGTGGAGAGTGCTGCCGACATGTATGAGGCGGCTACAAAGGTGTTTCCTGATGTCGACGCCGGCATTCTCTGTGCGGCCGTGGCTGATTTCACACCGTCGGTCACAGCGGAGAGCAAGATCAAACGAAAGGGCGAGATGACCATCACGCTGCAGCCCACCCAAGATATCGCCGCCGCTGTGGGGCGTATGAAGCGCAAGGGGCAGGTGCTCGTGGGATTTGCCTTGGAGACCGACAACGAGCAGGTGAATGCGGAGCATAAGCTGGCGAAGAAAAAACTGGACTTCATCGTGCTCAACTCACTGAGAGACAAGGGTGCGGGATTCCGACACGACACGAACAAGATTACCATCATCCGCAAGGACCTGACCACCATACCATTCCCGCTGAAGGACAAGACGGAGGTGGCGAAGGATATCGTGGATGAAACCGTAAATAGTTTGAGGTTTGAGGTTTATTAGCATGATTTTCGGCTGCACTCAACATAGCTCAAGCAAGCTTGGCTCTGTGTTCGTTTGCACGAAAATTGAGGTTTGAAATTTTGCCATCCGGACGGATTTTTACTTTGAAATTTGAGGTTTATTTCGATAATCAGAATTTACAGAACAAACGATAATAAGTCATGAGGAGGTTGTTATTCATGATGATGACGGCTTTGCTGTCATTATTCTCCATTGAAATGAACGCACAGGAGCTGAACTGCAAGATCAAGGTGATCCACAGTCAGATACAGGGTACGAACACGAGTGTGTTCAAGACCCTTGAGACGGCATTGAACGAGTTTATGAACAACCGTGCGTGGACGGATCTTCAGTATAAGGAGGAGGAGCGCATCGACTGCACGATGAACATCACCATCAAGCAGTACAAGCCTGATGAGAACGCGTTCGTGGGCGAGTGCCTGTTCCAGCTGAGCCGTCCGGTCTATAACTCAAACTACAACACGACGGTGTTCTCCATGCGCGACAACAACTTCAACTTCAACTACCAGGAGTACGACCAGCTGGAGTTCAACCTCTCGAACATGAACAACGAGCTGACAGCCCTGATGGCCTATTACGCCTATCTGTTCATCGGGCTGGATCTCGACACCTTCTCCCCGCTGGGAGGAACGGCCGTACTGAGTATCGTGGAGCAGATTGTGAACAACGCACAGACCTTTGGCAGCGCCGGGTGGAAGGCGTTCACCGACGACCGTAACCGCCATGCCATCATCAACGACTATGTGGAGTCGTCGATGGAGCCTTACCGACAGCTTCAGTACAAATACCACCGACTGGGCCTGGACGAGATGACGAACAACGCAGACCGAGGACGCACCGCCATCACCGAGTCCATCGAGCTGTTGAAAGAGGCACACAGCAATAAGTCGCTGAGCCAGCTTCCTGCCATCTTCTCTGACTACAAACGTGACGAAATCGTGAACGTGTATAAAGAGCACGGCACAGCGAACGAGAAAGAGAAGGTCTATACCATTCTCAGTGATTTAAATCCGTCGCAGAATAAGTATTGGGACAATATAAAGAAGTAGTTTAAAGATGAAAGTTTAAAGGGATTTAGTCAAAATAGATAAAGCCCCAGACCGCATAGAATGTGAGTCTGGGGCTTGTTTGTATGCAACTTTGTGATTGTGTGTGCGCAATCTGTTGACTGACTTTTTTTTATTTCAGGAAGTCGTTGAAATACTGGGTGATTTTTTTGTGGAGGTGTACGCGGTCTGTACCCATCATGTTGTGCTCATCGCCGGGATAGGTGAAGAGGTCGGGGTAGGTGTCGGCGTCGATGCAGGCGCGGATGAAGGAGAGGGTGTGCTGCGGCACACAAACGGGGTCGTTTCCTCCGTAGATGATGAGCAGCCGGCCTTTGAGGTTTCTTGCCTTGCTGAGGCAGCTGGCCTGGGCATATCCCTGGGGGTTGGACTGCGGAGTCTCCATATACCGCTCTCCGTACATCACCTCATAGTATTTCCAGTCGATGACCGGTCCGCCAGCCACGCCCACCTTGAACACGTCGGGATAGGTGGTCATGAGGCTGGTGGTCATGAATCCTCCGAAACTCCATCCGTGAACGCCGATGCGGTCTGCATCGATATATGGCAGGGACTTGAGGTAGTCAACCCCCTTGAGCTGGTCTTTCATCTCCTCCACGCCGAGGTGCTTGAATGTGGCCTGCTCAAATTCCAGTCCGCGGTGCTCGCTTCCCCTGTTGTCGAGGCAGAACATGACGTAGCCGTTCTGCGCCATCCAGATGTCCCATCCACGAACGCCCCAGTGGCGCGTGGCGTCGATATTGTGGGCGTGCGGTCCTCCATAGACGTAGATGACAGCCGGGTACTTCTTCGCCGGGTCGAAGTCCGTAGGCAGGATGAGCCGGTAGTAGAGGTCCGTGACCCCGTCCGCCGCCTTGAGCGTGCCCGTCTTGATTTCCGGCACGTTGAAGTTGTCCCATGGGTCACGTGAGTCTATGATGGTTGTCCGCTTTCCGTTGCTGGTGTCTACGATGTCCTGGCGGTGTGCAATCGGTCCTTCCGGCATGGCCCATGCGTCCATGGCTGTGGTTCCGTCCTCGGAGAGTGTGGCGTCATGCCATCCGCCAGTGTCGCCCAGCGGTTTGCTTTTTCCGTTCATGTCGACGGCATATAGTGCGCAGCCGATGGGGTCGGCCTCGTTGCTGGTGAAGACGACGGACTTCTCTTTCCGGTTGAATCCCAGCACGTCGATGACCTCGAACTGCCCTTGAGTGAGTTGCCGCTCGAGTTCCGCCTTAGCCTGCTCGAGGCGGTAGAGGTATATGTGGTTGTAGCCGTCGCGCCGCGTCTCATAGATGAAGCGGCTGCTGTCCCACGGCAGGAACTTGATGGGCTTAAGCGGCTCGAAGTATTTGGCGTTGTCCTCCCTGAAGAGGGTGGCCACAAATTTGCCGGTGCTGGCGTCGTACTGGTCCAGCTTTGCGTGCTTTTGGCTTCTGTCCAGCTCGATGAGGAAGACGTATTTGCTGTCCGGACTCCATGCGATGTTGGTGAAATAGCGGTCGGTGGGGTCTCCGGCATCAAGATATACGGTCTTTTTGCTTGTCATGTCGTAAACGCCTACCGTCACCTTGTGGCTGGTCTCGCCCGCCATCGGGTAGCGGTCGGGTGCAGCTTGTGCGCATCTGCTTCCCTCTTCCGGTTCGAGGTTGAGGTCCACCTGAGGGTAAGGGCTGACCATGCTCTGGTCCATGCGGTAGAACGCCAGCTTGTCGCCCTTGTCGCTCCAGAAGAGTCCTGAGCTGATACCGAACTCATCGCGGTGAACCGACTGTCCGTACACCATGTCTGAGGTGCCGTCGGTGGTGAGCTGCTGCTCGTTGCCGTCGGCGTCGCAGACGAAGAGGTTGTGGTCGCGTACAAAAGCCAGGTTGCGCGAGGCTGCGTGCCAGTCGGATGCGGCATAGCTCTCGGACAGCGGCTGCGACCACACCGTCTTCCTGGCCTTCCAGTCTACCAGCGCCTGCTTTCCTTTTCCCTTGAGCAGCACGAGCGGCTCTCCGGGGTAGGGGAAGGTGGCGTAGTAGAGGTGCTGAACGGAGAATCCGGCAGTGGAGAGCGCAGCGTTGGCGTCAGAGAGGGTGAAGAGTGTCTCCCCTTCGTCCAGCGGGCTCTTCTTGTTGACCAGCGAGCAGTGGTCGAGGTCGAGCACTACGCACTCCTCTCCCCAGAAGGCAGTGTATTTCCGTTTGGCGACGGAGCTCTGGTAGAAGGTGGAACCTCCTGGGATGAGGTCGTCGATGGTGAAGTTCCGCTTGATTTTAGCCCTGACCGGCATATTCCTGTTTTGTGACATCATAGAGATAGGAAAAATTGCCAAAATGATGGCAAAAGTAAATTGTCTGATACCCATAATTGTGTATATTTTTCGCAAAATTAGTGAATTTTTACGAAAAAATGCATTTTTCCATACGATATTAAATAATTTTTATTAGTTTTGCGTTAGTTTTTGAATAACATTCATTTTTTTGTATTAACTAAAATCGAGAAATTATGAAGAAGTATTTAGCAGAATGTATCGGTACCTTCGTACTGACATTCCTCGGCTGCGGAGCAGCCGTAAGTTTAAATTGTGGTTCAGACACAGCTTCTGTTGTTGGTACTGCAATAGCATTTGGTCTTTCTGTAATTGCTATGGCCTATGCAATTGGAGGTATCTCTGGTTGTCACATTAATCCCGCTATTACTTTAGGTGTGCTTGTAAGCGGAAAAATGAGCTTTAGGGACGCTATTGGCTATTGGGTTGGTCAATTCGTTGGTGGTATTCTCGCAGCTGCAGTACTTTATTTCTTAGTTGATGGCTTGGGAACAGTATTGCCAGATGGTTGCACCCATACAGGTGCAAATGCATGTCAGGCAGGTATACCAGTTGCTGCTGGTCTTGTGGCTGAGATTGTGTTGACAGCGTTGTTTGTATTCGTAGTTCTTGGAGCCACTTCTAAGACCAACGGTGCTACTAATAACTTCGCCGGCCTGGCCATCGGTCTTTCATTGATCCTGATTCACCTTGTGGGTATCCACTACACTGGTACATCAGTGAATCCTGCTCGTTCTCTTGGTCCGGCCTTGTTCCAGGGTGGAGTTGCATTGGAGCAGATTTGGATTTTCATCGTAGGTCCTTTTGCTGGTGCACTTATTTCTGCTGGACTTTGGAAAGTTGTCAGCATGGACAAGGAGGCATAAGCAATTCATTCAGAATCTATAAAAAAACAAGAAGGACACCGCAGTTGTGCGGTGTCCTTTCTGTTTGGGTACGTTTGGCAAGAGTAATGTTTAATGATATCTCCTAGCTCTGACAAGGCTGTGGCTGACCTTCGAAGTATGGCTGATAACGAACTCAAATAGCCTCTATTGACCTTTCCTATCAAGCAAAGTTCCTAAAATTAGTATAAAACAATGTAGATTGCAGATGCGAAATTCTCTTGTTTGCAATTCTTTTTGTATCTTTGTGGTCAGAATTTGAAGATTCGTTATCTGATAGCAAAAGAACATGGAACACATGGTGTTATAAACTTCTGCTGGAAGTATCTCACGACTGATTAAAGAGGCTACAGAGAAGAAATGGATCAAGCCACTTGACCCGACAACAGCGCGACGCTATATGAAATACATCCCATTCTGGGCTTAGATTTAATTTGCCTGTAATTTGCCAGCTTGACGAAGAAGAGCAGGGAAATACTTTGTTTAAGGGCTTTGAAGGGTATAGATTTAATTTGCTTGTAATTTGCCAGAATAAGAATAACATAAGGGGTGTTCTAATAATTCTGATTTTTGAATGCTCCTACAAACTGGTAGTTTCGTTTTGTTACACAGAATTCTTTCACGATTGCCTATGGCAAACTTCCTTCGCCTCAGTAATGCTCAAGCAAGCTTGGCATTACATTCATAAAATCCAAAATCAATCCGACATAATATATAGGACACTCCTTGAAACAAAAAAACGGAAGGACACCGCAGTTGTGCGGTGTTCTTCTTGTTTTTTTGCTTTTTTTCTTTGCTATGTTTCAATATGACAACAATTTGAAACATACGTTTTAGGCTTTTTCGGGAAAAGTGGGTAACTTTGCAAGCGATGGGGCTGAATGGATCGGACAGGATGCACTGAATGGGTTAAATGGGCTGAATGAGCTTGCCGGGATGAAATTATTCACTAAATAACATGATAAGGATGAAGAAAATTGTATTTGCTTTTGTTTTGCTTGCCGGGGGAATCCTTTCTGCAGCTGCTCAGCAGCTGCCTTACCAGAACCCGCAGCTGAGCGCCAGGGAGAGAGCCGAGGACTTATGCTCGCGCCTGACGCTGGAGGAGAAGGCACTGCTGATGCAGGATGAGAGTCCGGCAATCGAGCGGTTGGGAATCAAGAAGTTTTTCTGGTGGAGCGAGGCGCTCCACGGTGCGGCGAATATGGGCAACGTGACGGTGTTTCCTGAGCCCGTCGGAATGGCATCGTCGTTCAATCCCGGACTCGTGGAAAAGGTGTTCGATGCCACGAGCACCGAGTTCCGTGCCCAATATAACGAACGTACCCGTCAGAATAAGGGTGCTCAGAAGTTCTATGGCCTGTCGGTATGGACTCCTAATGTGAACATCTTCCGTGATCCCCGCTGGGGCCGTGGTCAGGAGACCTATGGTGAGGACCCCTACCTGACGTCGGTGATGGGATGTGCCGTGGTTCGCGGTCTGCAAGGCCCTGAGAGCAGCAAATACCGCAAGTTGTGGGCCTGCGCCAAGCATTATGCCGTCCACAGCGGCCCGGAATACACGCGCCACACAGCCAACTTGACCGACGTGAGCGTCCGCGACCTGTGGGAGACCTACATGCCGGCCTTCCAGAGTCTGGTGCAGGACGCGAAGGTGAGGGAGGTGATGTGTGCCTATCAGCGGCTGGACGATGAGCCTTGCTGTGGCAACGCTCGGCTGCTGCAGCAGATTCTGCGCGACGAGTGGGGATTCCAGTATCTGGTGGTGAGCGACTGCGGAGCCGTCTCCGACTTCTATGAGAACCACAAGAGCTCGTCCGACGCTGTGCATGGCTCTGCAAAGGCAGTCGTGGCAGGCACCGACGTGGAGTGCGGGTTCAACTACGCCTATAAGAGCATACCTGATGCCGTACGCCGTGGCTTGCTGAGCGAGAAAGAGGTGGACAAGCATGTGATACGCCTGCTTGAGGGACGCTTCGACCTCGGGGAGATGGACGACCCGTCGCTGGTGGAGTGGTCGAAGATTCCATATAGCGCGATGTCGTCGAAAGAGCATCAGCAGCTGTCGCTGGACATGGCTCGTCAGACTGTCGTCCTGCTTCAGAACAAGGGTAATGTGCTGCCGTTGGCCAAGAATAAGGAGAAGATAGCCGTGATTGGTCCGAACGCCGACGACAAGCCCTTGATGTGGGGCAACTATAACGGCACGCCGAACCACACCGTCACGATTCTCGACGGCATCAAGACGAAACAGAAGAAGCTTGTGTATTTCCCTGGCTGCGACAAGACCGATGACAAGGTTCTGACCTGCCTGATGGAGAGCAACTGCCGTCAGGACGGCAAGGCAGGACTGCGTGGACAGTTCTGGAACAACACGACGATGGACGGCGCACCTGTTGCCACCGAATACTATACGACCCCCGTGGCTGTGACTACCGCCGGCATGCATAACTTCGCCCCTGGTGTCCGACTGGAGGAGTTTTCCGCTTTGTATGAGACGGAGTTCACCCCTACGGAGAGCGGCGAGTACGTGGTGGCCGTTGAGAGCGTGAGCGACTTCTCTGTGTCCGTCGACGGCGAGGAGAAGGTGAAGGAGCACACATGGCGTACCACTCCCACCCGCACCGCTTTCATGGCCGAGGCAGGCAAGAGCTACAAGATTGAGGTCCGCTTTGCCCATGTGAAGACCTGGGGTGCAAGCATGAAGATCAACATAGCGAAGGAGCAACCGATAAATTATGGCAATCTCATCCAGCAGCTCGACGACGTCAAAACGGTGGTGTTCGTGGGTGGTATTTCGGCTGGTCTGGAAGGCGAGGAGATGCCAGTGGAGATTGACGGATTCAAGGGTGGCGACCGCACGCATATCGAGTTGCCCAAGGTGCAGCGTGATTTCCTGTGGGCACTGAAGTCAGCCGGCAAGACCGTGATATTCGTGAATTGCTCAGGCTCCGCCATCGCCTTTGAGCCGGAGACGCTCAGCTGCGACGCTATCCTGCAGGTGTGGTATCCCGGTCAGGAAGGCGGAACGGCCATTGCCGACGTGCTTTTCGGCGACGTGAACCCCAGTGGCAAGCTGCCCGTGACCTTCTATAAGCGCAGCGACCAGCTTCCCGACTACGAGGACTATTCGATGAAAGGGCGCACCTACCGCTATTTCGACGACCCGCTGTTCGCTTTTGGCTACGGACTGAGCTACACGCAGTTCTCCGTAGGAGAGGGACGGCTGGACAAGAAAGGCGACGGCTATTCACTGACGGTTCCTGTCAGCAACACAGGCAAGCGGGACGGAACGGAGGTGGTGCAGGTATATATCCGCGACCTCTCAGACAGCGACGGCCCTCTGAAGTCGCTTCGCGGATTTACCCGTGTGGACGTGAAGGCTGGCCAGACCGCAGAGGCCCGTATCGAACTGCCAGCAAAAGCCTTCGCATTCTTCGATCCTCAGACGAACACGGTTCATGAGAAGGACGGAGAGTTTGAGGTGATGTACGGAACGAGTTCACGAAGCGAGGACCTGAAGACGCTGAGGGTGAAGCGGTAGATGAAAAGTGAATAGTGAAAAGTGTATTTACTGATTGGTGATGATAAAAGTCCTTACGACTTCCTTAGTAGAGTCGTAAGGACTTTTTTTTGCATAAGTTGATGTCGTTTTTTCAACGACTTTTACCTCTTTTTATGCTTTTTTTGTACTTAGTTAATATGGTCCGTTCTTCCCGTAGATGTTCTCGCATTTGTGTTTGCTAATCTGCAGGTTGGTCTCCGGGAAGAACTCTGCGAGAAGTGCATAGAGTTCAGGGTCGAGCTGCTTGAGCTCCTCGCGTGTGTTGCACCAGTTGTGCTTTCCGTCGGGTTTCTCCATCTCTGCGTTGACGTTGAACCAGTCCTGCACGGCCTCTGCCCAGTATTCCTCGATGGTGGACGTACGGTAGGTGTTGTCGATGATTCCGCTCTTCATGGCCTTGTCGTAGAGTGCCTGCAGCCGTTTGTTGAAGTCGGGCTGCACCTGTATGATGCCGATGCAGTGGATGGCGTGTGAGAACTCGTGTACGAGAATGTCCTCAGCATGGTATTTGTCAATCTGATAGGCGAGTATGTTCTCCTCTGCGCAGCTGGTGAGCGGCTCTTCCACCGTTCCTCCTAACCCTCGTGCGCGTACGTCCCAGTTGAGCGACGTGTCGTTGACGAGGTAGTGGTGTTCAGGCAGGTCGGTGGTGCCTTCATACCTGGCCATGATGGCCACACGGGCGTCAGACTTTATCATCGTGTCGAGAATCTGAGGGTCGAGCATGCAGGTCATGGCATAGAGCGTTCGGTGTGCTGCCACGAAAGCGGAGTCTGGCACCCTCGATGAGGATATGAGTGGCAGTCCGTTCACGTCGACGTACTTTTTGTAGAAAGGGTCGAGATGGAGGGAGTCGGGCGGGGTGGTGACCACGCACGGCGGGATGTTGAGCGTGTCGGCTGTGGTGTCGGATGCCGTTGTTTCTTTCTTTTCGGGGCATGCTGTGAGCGTGAGGGCCAGCAGCACTGCTGTGAAGATGTAAGTGAGTGATTTCATATCAGTAGTTCTTTAGTTAGTATTTTTGAGGTTCTTACTTGCAAATTTATGGTTTTTTCCTGATTTATCAAAATAAATGGCTTTTTTTCTGAACGATGAGAAGTTTGCATGGAAAAAAACGACAGTTTGTTTTGCAGAGCAATGAAGATTTCGTAATTTTGCATCATCAATCTAAAAATCAAAACGACATGAGAACAAAATCAATTTTTGGTGTGCTCGCTCTGGCGGGTGCGATGATGCTGATGGGTTGCGAACAGAAGAAGTCGGATGCAGCAGGCAATGAAGTAGCTGCCGACAGTACTGGTGTTGAGTCTGTGGCAGTTGCAGACTCAGCCGCAGCAAACAGCGACGGTGTTGAGGTGGCGGCTGGCAGCGACCGTGTGCGCGCCGTGAAGGACGGAAAGCCCTTTACTGGCGAAATCTGGTCGGAGGACGGCAAGACCTACGTGATGAAGTTCAAGGACGGGAAGTCCTACGAGGGCATCCTATACCACAAGAACGGGAAGCCGGCCATGGTGGAGGCCGAGAATGGCAAGTGCTACGACGAGGACGGCTCTGTCCTTACCGCTGAGGAGTTCACCGTGAAATACTACAAGTATCTGGAGGAGTCCGGCAGTCAGATAGAGGGTGTGTTCGCCAAGATGAAGAACATGAAGTAGGATGAGAACTTTTAAGTGAAAAGTGAAATCTTGGAGCAGCGAGTGCAAAGTCAAACTTGTTTGAACTTTGCCGAGTCGTGACAAGATTCTACGAAGTGAATAGTGAAATCTTGGAGCAGCGAGTGCAAAGTCAAACTTGTTTGAACTTTGCCGAAATCTCCGATTGAGCCGAATACAATGTCAAGCTTGCTTGAGCATTGTTGAGGCGTAGGAGATTCACCGAAGGTAATCGTGACAAGATTCTAAGAAGTGAATAGTGTATTTACTGATTGGTGATGATAAATAGTCCTTACGACTTACTCAGCAAAGTCGTAAGGACTGTTTTTTAATGACTTTTACAAAATTTTATGTCATTTTTCCAACGACTTTTAACTCCTTTTATGCTTTTTTCTAATGAAGTTTTCAGTTTCATTGCTTTTTTACCCGGAAATACCAGCCACAAGGTTTATTGCATTATTTTGAAGGTTATTCAGGATTTCGTGTGGTGATTAATTATATTGTCATCTGCTGTCCCTTTTTTTCATTCCGACAGGACATCGGCTGGGATAGTGGGCGTCTCGCCCGCACATCTGACAGGCGAAGCACGGTCAAACAATGATATAGGATCTTCTTCCACACATATTCCTGAAGTACCATTTTGAATTACGCCAAAATAATCTTTTTCGTGAGAAAGTAAGCGGAAAGATAAGAATAAAAACAAGATTCCGCTGGTTTATTAACGAAATCAGCGGGATGGGGCCAAAGTTGGGTTAGGGAAAGAAATTGGAATGACGGCCGAATGTTCAATTACACACCCTGCCGCCGCTCCGATCTTTTAGTTTCTATGCTGTGAGTTTTTGGGCTGTTATTGCTTGGCAATAATGTTGATTATGGACACGATGTCAGAGATGTCCACGTTGCCATCTTTATTGACATCACCAAGCATTGAGCCATCTTCATTATTTGCCGATATTTGAAGCGTTTTGTATGCTGTAGGAGAATTTATATATCCTAATTTTGTTGCATACACGCTGACTGTATATGTGAAATTCAAATTAATCTCGGAAGATTCAAAAGTTTGTATGTCATCGCAGGTGATCTCAGAAATAAATGTTACACCTTCGGTGTCGCAACTATATGATATTTTACCATTAGAATAGTTGATTGTTGGCGTTTTACATATCTTCTCTACGTAGTCTTCATCTGTTAATGGGACAATAGAACCGAACCCCCATGCTCTGTATTTAACAATAGATTCTGTCGGTACATGCAATATGGCATATTGTACATAAGAATTATCAAAAATTTTTTTCGAACAATTAGGAAACTCTGAGCAAAGACAGTATACATCTTGCAGACTTGAACAATCGGCGAAAGCAGACTCCCCAATTGATACTATGCTCTTGGGTAATAATATGTATTTTAAATTTGAACATCTAATGAAAGTTGCGTATTCAATAGATGTAATACCTTCAGGGATGGTTATTGCTTCTAGTGACGAGCAATCTGAAAACGATGAATACCCCAGCTTTTCAAGGCTTTTTGATAAAATAACAGATTTTAAACTTTCGCAGGAACGAAAAGCAAAAGGTTCAATCTCTCTTACACTGTTAGGAATAGATATGGAAATTAGACTTTTACAACTATCAAAAGCATATGATTTTATTATTACAATGCTTTCTGGTAATTTTATCGATTCAAGATTTGTGCAATTGTAAAAAGCAGAATTACCGATGCTAGTAACTGTATTAGGAATTGATATTGAACGTAGTTGCTTAAAATTATAAAACGCATCTCTTCCAATATCTGTTACTCCAGATTCTATATAGATTTCTTTTACGATATCCTTATAATAACGCAGTGGACTTTTTTCTGAAGAAACATCTCCCATACTACCATTACCTGTTATTTTTAAAATGCCTGTTTTACTATCAACAGACCATTGACAACTTCCAATTGTACCTTCACTAATTGTAGCATTTGCTACAAGCGATATTGATAATAATATCGATGTAATAATTTTTCTCATAGTTATAATATTTTAATAAGTTAAAGTTGATTGTTTTATTGATTTTTCATTAGTAAA
>FLNV01001075.1_pt1 | contig 19383 bp, 17 predicted proteins | sample 1140351 | NCBI WGS metagenome assembly FLNV01 (sample SAMEA3878207, study PRJEB12797) | bioreactor metagenome | biome: Moose rumen | place: Sweden | collected 2011-10 | reverse complement strand
TCCTCATCATCCCAGAACTTCTTGGGAGCGGCGGGAGCGATGTCAGCCTCGTCGTCTGCGAAGCCCTGACCGTTCTTCTTGCCGTTAGCCCAATCGTTGTCCTGCTGCTGCGACGCGTTGACCATCAGTGTCTCAGTCTCAACCTTGACGATGCCCAGTACCGGTGCCTTATATTCTTTCTTCATTGTACTTCCTTTTATTAAATGAACTTTTAAATTCTGTATCTTGTAGGGACTTACTTCATGTATGTCCGTTATCTCAATCTTTTCAGTATGCGGACATAGATAAACTAAGTCCCTACATTTTTATCCTTCCCCTTACTCCCCACCCCTTTAGGGGAGGGGTTGTGGGCGGGGTAAGTTAACGTTATCGTTAACGTTAACGTTGATTATTTACTTCACAACCATCTTCACGCCGTTGATCACATAGACACCAGCTGGAACAGCTACGGTGCGAGTATCGCCGGCACGCAGGTTGCACTTGTCAACAGTGATACCGCTGACAGCATGGATAGTGACATCCTTGTCTGCGCGAGCCATCAGAGTGATCACACCCTTACCAGGAATCACTGCCAGGTCAGCATTCTTCTGCACCTCGTTGATGCCGGTCGTACCGGAGTTCTCGTTCTCACCGAAGACGATGTAGAAGCGTGTCATCTTAGCGGCCGAGCCGGAGGCGGTATAGTCATAGAAGGCACGGAACGGCAGGATCTTCAGCGACTTGCCTGAAGTAAGTGTCTTACTGTCGAGGAAGTAGTTGTTACCGAAGTAGAATACGGTCTCACTTGCAGTTGAGGCATCAGCGATCTCCTTTCCAGTAAAGGTACCCGTGTTCGTGAAGCTATAGTTAGCATCCTCGAAAGTACCTGTGGTGGCTTCATCCTTGAAGACTCCGTCATCTGTCGTTGCCCTTACCAGGGAGCCTTTGGTGTGAGCCTTGAATGAGTCCTCGCCGGCAGTCTGCAGGGTCACGATATACGGTCTGTTAGCCTCACTGTTCCCCGTGATTTTCGTGAAGTAGGCATCAGCATAATAGTCATACTTGCTGCCTTCCTTTACAGACAGTGAGTTGTTGCTGTTCATCGTAGAGAGCGTGAACGGTGTACCCTCATTGTCATCGTTCTCATGAACACCTTGTTCATTCACATAGATTGTGAACGGAAGAACGATGGTGGCATGGGTAATCGGATCATATCCTGAATAAGTGATTTCACGATCATACTTAGCATAGTTGGCAGCGTCAACCTGGATGTCGTATGGTGAGAAGAACGGTCTCTTATCAGCAATCACGATATCCTTACCGGCGCGGAAGGAACCACTGACTGTCTTGTAAGCGAAGTTGTCCAAAGTAGAGGTGGTGTTCTCCGGCAGGAATACGAGGGCATTAGTACCCAGACTCGTCTTCAGGTCAGCCAATGTCTTGTCTGCCGAGTTGATGATAGAGTAGAGCTCGCTGCCATCAATATACAGAATTTGGTCAAGATCCTTCGGAGCGTTCACGTCGTCAGCGGTTCTCTCATCAATAGCTTCGAGAATCTCCTTAACACTCAGATATCCGGTCACTTCTTCTCCTGTGTCTGGATCTTTGGTCTTCAGTGTCAATCCCCACATCGACTTGCTTTGTGTGGCATTGCTGTCATCCGTATAGAAGGTCTCGTCATATATCTTTGTCCATGTCAGGTCTGGCGTATAGCTCTTGGCTACCAATTCGATGTCCATGCGATAGAAAGCATAGTTACGATGCTGCCAAGCTGTGGTAGGAGCGATGTTGTAACGGGTCTCGTCAGCTGTAAATACATAGTAAGTACCACTCTTTTGTGCCTCGTCAGATGCCTTCAGTTTACAGTTAATAAACGCACCGGTATCACTGCCACCATCGGGATCCTCTGATCCAAGATAAGCTGCCACAGAGAACGGAGTCTCCTCCAGATAACCGGTTCCTGTACTGTTGTTGCCCAAGTCCTCAGCATTGTTGAATTTAAAGCGGATATTACCTGCGGTAGAGGTAAGAATCTTTGATGTATAGGATGCATCTGGATCGTATACGCTGTCATAAAGACCATCATTCCCGTTACCGTTAATGGGGAAGAAATAATCAGAAGTCACGAAACTATAACGTCCGAAGTGAGAGTTGCTTCCGTCAGGATAGGTCGCATCGCCATATTTGCTGTACAGATCGGAGAAGGTGAATGTCAATTCGGTATCTGCATAATCCGATGGTATGTAGAATGTAAACGCTCCACCACTCACGGAGAAGTCATTAGCCGTGAACGACTGTGCCAACTGCAACTGATCATCCGGATCATGACATACGATATCCATCTTGTCGATGTATGGATTCAAAGCCTGCATCAGCAAGGTTACTGATACAAGTGCCTGCTTGCCCTCCTCGAGGTTGGCGATCTCAAACTTAACGGCATCGTTGTTGAGGCCGTCCAGCTCCAGGATACCGCCGGCATTTTCCTCGGTGACATCCTTCGTCAACTCAACGGTTGTACCTGTCTTGTCATAGACATTCAGCGTGTAAGTACCAGGAGTGAAAGCAGGAACTTCGATGGTTTCTGATTCAACTATCCTAACAGAAGCTGCATTTTGGGTATTATTTCTTTCTACTCTAGGGTTTCCGTTGTCTCTTATTCTAAGATAATACCTTTGATTGGCAGTCTCGTTATCCCAGCCTATGTAAGTAGTGCCATTACGGGTAAATACAATCAGATTGTACCAGTTGTCGCTTTCGGAACTGGTTGTCAAAGTTCGAGCATCTCCACTACCTGTACAGGATAGATATCTCTTATTGTTACCGCTTCCGAAATACGGAGTCATGGTATCGCTGTCATAATACCATACATATTCGTTAGTTGTAAATTGCAACTGGTCATTCAAATAGTAAGTTGTTCCATTTCTTGTAGCTTGAATACGACAAGTGTTCTGTGTAATAGTACTACTCTCAGTAGCAGTTCCCCATAGGTAATTAAATCTTGCACCTACGATACGGTAGCCCACTGGAGCTTCCAAACCTGACTGGGTGTGAACCTGGATCGGGGTCTCTGCATAATAGGTGTCATTGCCGAATGCATAGAGAACCTCTCCATCTACCCGAACTGGATAGATATGTTTTTCCTCTTCACCTTCTGTCGGTATGCCGTCCTGAACAGCATCTGCTTGATAAATATAGTTATATCCAGTAAGGTCACGAACATTATTGTAGTTGTAAGCAAAATATCTCTGTCCGTTCTTTTCCTCAACTTTCATATCACCAACATCTATCTTACTTGTCTGGAAAGGAGCTGTCACAACACTTCTTGCCTGTCCAATTTCCTCAGGCTTAACATCTGCCTCGAATGTGCCCTCTGCAGTAAACCATACCTCAAAAGATTTGATGGTAACACCATAAAAGTAATTGTTGCTATTACCTCCGGTCAATCTGAAATATAATTGATTGCCCATATCAGTGTCGGTCACGCTGTTACGTTCAACGACATACTCTGTGTCACTATTGCTAGTACCCATCTGAGCACTTTGTGCATATGCGCTACTGGTATTATAGGTATTATCTGTCTCGTACATTCTCTTTTGAACACCTCTATATGTTATACCACTAAATGTGACGTTTGCGAGATTGTTCAACATAACCAATTTGTAACCAGTAATTCTGTAACCCTTAGGTAATGACAAAACACAATAGAGGTCAGCAGCTGTACCACCTGCAACAACAAGATTAGAGTTTCTAACATTAATATTTCCGGCGGGATTAGCTATTTCCCCAGCTTCCGTCAAAGTTGCCTCGTCTGATACCGTGAAAGTCAGAGGTAACTGTTCATGACGCCACATGGCGGACCAACCATTTTCAAAACCCTGCTCGTTACCACTGGTCAAAGCGGCGATAAGGCTTCCCGACGTCGGACTGATCGTCACATTCTGCGCAAACGTGTTGCTCACCCCCATGACTAACAGGGCGAGCATCATAAAAAGTTTTGCTTTTTTCATTTTCATTTGTTTTTATTTGTTTGTTAATATTATTATCGTTTAACTCAACGCTTGTCGCAATTGTTCATTCCCCACCTCCATCCCCCCAATCCTTTCCTCAGTGAGGTCCTGGAAGTCCGTCTTGTACTTCTTCAGTGGTGACGGGAGCCATCTCTTTCTCAGGCTCAGCGGCAGATCCTTTCTCAAGGACGAAATTCACGAATGCAAATTATTCTTAAAATAACTGCAAGAAATTACCTTTTCAGTGGATGCTTCCGTAAAAACTTAGTATTCAAATTATTACGACATTCAACACTGTTGGTATTACGCCCATTTACGACTTATTTTCCCAAAGGTTGTGATATAAAGATGTAACAAATGTGAATAACACAAAAATAAGTTAAAGATAATGGTGTTTTGTGTGACGGTTTTATATTTAGGCTATAAAACAATTGTATTGGTGTTGGTGTATTGGTGTTTGGTATATGAAATATATTTACATTATGTTATACAGCAGGAAAGCGGAATCAATCCGCTTTCTGCTCACGAGATACTCGCCCAGTTGATATTACTCTTTTTCAGGGCAGCCAGACGTTGCCACAGCAGTTGGTATTCCCGTTTCACGCCGTCGGGGTCATCCTCGATGATCCGCTGTGCCTCGTCACGTGCCATCTGAACGATTTGTCCGTCACGGGCGATATCCGCGATCTTCAGGTCGAAGGCCATACCGCTCTGTTGCGTTCCCTCCAGGTCACCGGGGCCTCGCAGTTTCAAGTCGGCTTCGGCAATACGGAAGCCATCGTTGGTGTCACACATGATATCGATGCGCATACGCGTCTCCTTCGACAGTTGAGGTTTGGTGACAAGGATGCAGAAAGACTGGTCGGCACCTCTGCCTACCCGTCCCCGTAACTGGTGCAGCTGCGACAGTCCGAACCGTTGTGCGTCGAGGATTACCATCACCGAGGCGTTAGGCACGTTGACGCCCACCTCTATCACCGTGGTGGCTACCAGGATCTGCGTCTCTCCCCTCACAAAGCGTTGCATCTCCTCCTCCTTGTCCGCAGGTCTCATCTGTCCGTGCACCTTACTGAGTCGGAATTCGGGGAACACCTCCACCAGTTGGTTATAGCCTTCCTCCAGGTTTTTCATGTCACTCTTCTCACTCTCCTTGATGAGGGGGAAGACGATATACACCTGTCGCCCCTGCCGCACCTGTTTGCGGATGCCGTCGTATAAGGATGCCACATGATTATCATATTGATGAACCGTCACCACGGGTTTCCTTCCCGGTGGCAACTCATCGATGACACTCACGTCGAGATCGCCGTAGAGCGTCATGGCCAAGGTGCGGGGGATGGGTGTCGCCGTCATGACAAGGACATGCGGCGGGTTGACGCTCTTGGTCCAGAGCTTCGCACGTTGTGCCACACCGAAACGATGCTGCTCGTCGATGACCACCAAGCCTAACTTGTCGAACACCACGGTATCCTCGATGATCGCATGGGTGCCTACCAGGATCTGTACGGAGCCGTCGGCGATACCTTCCAGCACTTGTTGCCGTCGTTTTCCTTTTACGACACCTGTGAGCAGTTCCACCCGTATGTCCATCCCCCTGAGAAAATCCCTGATGGTAGTGAGATGTTGCTCCGCCAGGATTTCCGTGGGTGCCATGATACAGGCCTGATATTGGTTGTCGAGGGCGATGAGCATCGACATCAGCGCCACCAAGGTCTTCCCCGACCCTACGTCACCCTGCAGCAGACGGTTCATCTGTCTTCCCGACCCTGTATCCCTGCGGATCTCACGGATCACCCGTTTCTGCGCTTCGGTCAGCGCGAAGGGAAGGTTCTCCCGATAGAAGGTGTTGAAATAGTCACCTACATGCTGGAACACATAGCCCCGGTATTTCCTGCGGTGGTCGGAGGCGTAGCGCACGATGTTCAGCTGCACATAGAAAAGCTCCTCGAACTTAAGTCGGAAACGGGCATGATCGGCGTCTGCCGGTGTCTTGGGGTAATGGATGTTTCTCAAAGCCGTATCACGCGACACCAGGCGCAGACGGTTGGTGATGAACGGCGGCAGTGTCTCCTCCAGCGGGTATTTCAGTTGTTCGAGCAGTGTCTTGATAATCTTCTCGATGGTGCGTGAGGTGACCCCTGCCTTCTTCATCCTCTCCGTCGTCACATAATACGGCTGCATGCCCATCTCCGTAAGGTTCATGTCCTGTACCTTCTCAATGTCGGGATGGGCAAACTGATACCGTCCGTTATAGACGGTAGGACGCCCGAAGATGATATAATCCGTGTTCACCTTGTAGTTTGATGAGATACGCTGTGCCCTTACGAACCATACGAGATCCACGATGCCGGTGCCGTCGCTGACATGAGCCACCACCCGTTTCTTACGGGGACCCATGTCAAACTCCTCGAAGCTGAGGATCTTCCCGCAGATCTGCACAAAGGGCATCTCGCCCGACAACTCATTGATATGGTAGATCTTAGAGCGGTCAACGTACTTATAGGGGTAGTATTCCAGCAGGTCACCATAGTTGGAGATACCCAGTTCTTTCTGTAGTATCTCCTTCCGTCGGGGTCCCACCCCCGGAATGTATTTGATGTCCTGCTGAAGAATGCTAATACAGTTCATAGTTCACAGTTCATAGTTCACAGTTTTGTTGATGGAGTTGTGCTTTTGACGATTTTTGTAAGCATCTTTATGATCTCCAGGCAATCATCGTGCATCGATTGATAAGACTCGTCGGTGATATAATCGGTTTCTTTTAACAATTCAAGCCAGTATTCGGTCTCACAGGCCTCTTTCAGGGCTATATTCATCTTTGCATGAAAATCAGGACGACTTTGTCCTCGTAAAGCCTCTCTGACATTAGCCCCTATACTAGTTCCGCTTCTTAAAATTTGTTTCGATAGTACATATTCGTTATGCTCAGCATCTTTCGTAAGATATTGATACATCCTGATAATCCTTATTGCAAAGGCCTTCGTCTTTTCTTTGACAATACTCTCCTTCATCAACTACAAAAACTATGAACTATGAACTATGAACTATGAACTGTGAACTATGAACTGTGAACTATGAACTATGAACTAAATGCAAGTACCTCATGCCCTCCGCGACATCATGGGCCGTCTGTGCATCCGTGAGCTGCTCCAGCAGACAATAGGCGAAGGGGAAAGCGGCGGCAGGACCCTCACCGGTAGTGACGTTACCATCCACCGTGCATAGCTCACCGGTGTAGTTGGCACCTTCCAAGGTTCCTTCAAAACCGGGATAGCAGGTGGCGTTCTTGCCACGAAGGATGCCGAGTCCGCCCAGCACCAACGGAGCCGCGCAGATGGCAGCCACCTTCTTACCTTGTCCGAACTGAGCCACCAGCGCTTTCTTCAGTCCCTCATGCGCATTGAGGTTGCTGGCACCGGGCATTCCACCGGGCAACAGCAGCAGGTCGGCCTCTCCTAAAGCCTCCGCCACATCCTCAAAGAGCACATCGGCCATCATTGTAACACCATGGGCAGAGGTCACTGCCTGCGTCTCATTGATTGTCACTGTCGTCACGTCAACACCGCCGCGACGCATCACGTCCACCGGAATGAGGGCTTCCACATCCTCAAAGCCGTCAGCGAGAAATACAAATACTTTTGCCATTTTGTTCGTTATTTTTAAGATGAATATTTTTTTTACCGAATAATTAGGATGAGATGCTTGCGTTTTCAGCAAAAATGCTTACTTTTGCATAGAGATACACTGCAAAGATACGAAATGTTTGTTATTTTGCAATGCTTTCCGGATAAAAAGATATTTAAAAGACAATAAATAATGGTTCACCAGCCACTGACATTCGCCCTTGTCGGCAATATCTACCAGACAGAGAAATCAGCGTACGCACAGGATGTGATCAACAGCCTGCGTGCCTACCATGCCACCGTGCGCGTAGAGCGCGAGTATCACGCCTTCCTCCGCAAACAGATGGAGGTGGAGCTGGCTGACTGTGAGGTGTTCGACGCAGAGGAGATCGCAGCCGACTATGTAGTGTCATTAGGAGGTGACGGCACCTTCCTGAAGACAGCGGCGATGGTGGGCAGCCGGCAGATTCCCATCCTGGGTGTGAACATGGGCAGACTGGGATTTCTCGCCGCGGTGAGTCCCGCCACCATCAGGGAGTCGGTGGATGCCATCTATGCCAACGACTTCATCACCGAGGTGCATACGGTGATCGAGGTGAATGCCTTCGGTCATGAGTTGCAGGGGATGCCCTATGCCCTCAACGACATAGCGGTGCTGAAGCGCGATAACGCGTCGATGATCTCCATCCATACCAGCATCAACGGGGAATACCTCGTGACCTATCAGGCCGACGGACTGATCGTGAGCACTCCGACAGGATCGACAGCCTATTCGCTGTCTAACGGCGGACCGATCATCGCCCCCACGGCAGGGAACCTATGTCTCACACCTGTCGCCCCACATAGTCTGAATATCCGTCCTATCGTCATCAGCGACAATGCGGAGGTGACGCTCACCGTGGAGAGCCGCTCGCACCATTTCCTCATCGCCATCGACGGACGGTCGGAGAAGTGTGAGGAGGGCATCCGGCTGACCATCCGAAAGGCACCCTATGCGGTGCGTATCGTCAAGCCCCGCAACGCCCGCTATTTCTCTACGCTCCGGGAGAAGATGTCGTGGGGGGTGGACAGGAGGTAGTTTTGTAGTTCATAGTTCATAGTTCATAGTTCATAGTTGAGAGTTCATAGTTCATAGTTGAGAGTTGTTTAAGTCGTTACTGAACATACCGGACTATCGCTACGACGCCGCGACAATCTTACGGTGGCTGTGGCAGACCAGCAGAGGGAACCGTCTGCAGGCAGGGATCAATGCGGGGCTCGGACTGGCGGAGGTTGCCGTCAGCCTGGCACAGGTATGGGCGGTGCAACATGCCGTTGACGTGGCCTCCCACACCGCACAAGGCTCGCTTTACTGGGCCGTTGCCTATATGGGATTGCTGATCCTCTGCAGCTTCGCTATCAGCATCAGCAGCGTATGGGTGCGTAACATCCTGGGGGTGAAGGCGCAAAACCGTATGCAGCAACAGATGCTCAACCGTATCCTGCACAGCGAGTGGCAGGGAAAGGAACGGCTCCACAGCGGTGATGTCATCAACCGTCTGGAGAAGGATGTCAACAACGTGGTGGCGTTCATCACTGAGACGATACCCGGCACACTGTCGGTCGTCACCCTCTTCATCGGCGCCTTCTGCTATCTCTTCTCCATGGATCATCTGTTGGCCATCGTCATCATCATCATGCTACCCCTCTTCATCCTCGTCAGTAAACTGTATGTGGGGAAGATGCGTCAACTCACCCGTGAGGTGCGTAACAGCGACTCGCGGGTGCAGAGCGTCTTGCAGGAGACAATACAGAACCGCATGGTTATCAAGACTTTGGAGAGTGACTCCATGATGGTTGACAAACTGGAGAACACGCAGAGCGAACTGCGCCATCATGTGGTGCGCCGCACACGATTCTCTGTATTCAGTAACCTCATCCTCAATGCAGGCTTCTCCCTCGGATATCTCATCGCCTTCCTGTGGAGCGCCCTGAGGATGTATCACCATACGCTCTCCTTCGGCGGGATGACGGCATTCCTCCAGCTCGTCAACAGGATACAGGGACCGGCACGCTCCCTGACACGTCTGGTGCCGGCCTTCGTGGGGGTCTTCACCGCAGCGGAGCGGCTCATGGAGTTGGAGGAGAACCCCCTGGAGGAACAGGGCGATCCGATACGGCTCAAAGGCCCATGCGGCATCCGCTTCGAGAACGTCTCTTACGCATACGCCACAGAGGAGGGCACCGTGCTCGACAACCTGTCGTACGACTTCCGCCCGGGCTCCTGTACGGCAGTGCTGGGCGAGACGGGCGCCGGCAAGACCACCCTCGTGCGTATCATCCTCTCCCTCATTCATCCGCAGCAGGGGAGCGCCATTATATATAATAAGGTGAGGAGGCAGCTGCTGTCCTCCCGGACACGCTGTAACCTGGTGTATGTGCCGCAAGGGAACACGCTGCTCAGCGGGACTATCCGTGAGAACCTCCGACTGGGGAAGGTGACGGCTACCGATGAGGAGATGTGGGAGGTGCTCCGTCTGGCATGCGCCGACTTCGTGGAGGATCTGCCCGAACAGCTCGACACGAGATGTGCTGAGGAGGGTGTGGGACTCAGCGAGGGACAGGCACAGCGCATCGCCATCGCCCGTGCCCTCCTCCGTGACGGGGACATCCTGATCTTCGACGAGTCAACGAGCGCCCTCGACCCCGATACCGAGCGCCAACTGCTCCGACAAATTATTGGTAATCAACATAAAACCATCATCTTCATCACCCACCGCCCCGCCGTCGTGGAGTACTGCGACCAGACACTGAATATTGTTAAACATTATGCCATGCAACAGGTTTACAATGAACTGGAAAAAGCAGGGCTTATTAATAAAGAGAAGGAGGTTTGAAATGAATACAATGTCGTACAAAGGATATTTAGGTTCTATAGCATTTAGTGAGAAGGATAATATCTTTTATGGAAAAATAGAAGGTATCAACGGTTTGTAAACTTTGAAGGAAAAAGTGTTAAGGAATTGACAGATGCTTTCCATGAGGCTGTTGATGATTACCTGGCCAGACATTCCGGACTGACCATCAATGCCTTCATCAAGAAAACACTTGAGGAAAAAGTTGCGGCAGTCACAACATAATTGGTAACCTTCTTCGAGATTGATTAATTCTTTCGGTAATTTTTGGATTACTTGAGCGAAAAGTGTTATCTTTGCCATGAAGGAAGGTGTTTTTTTTGACCAACCACTAGGGTAAGCATTATTTGCCTTAATGGAAACAACTTCCTTCACTTTTTTTGAATTTTATTTAGGACAATCGAAATCATGTTTTACATATCGCCTTATCAATGCAGGCAGAGCAATCTCTGTTGCATTGATAAGGGTGTTAAGCATGTTGCCTTTTTTCCTTCACTTGTATGAAGATATTTTCTAAACTCCTTGTGTATGAGTGTCTGTTGTTCTGTGAGCATTAGTTACCTTTTTTTATTATGACATAATATAATACATCCTCATTGCAGAATATGCATTATTGTAAGAGCCACTCCAACGCAGAAACGATGTGAATGTTCTTTTCGTTAACTACGACATCGCGTGTTTGTGTAAAAGCTATGAGAGTCAGATGGTCACAGGAGAGGGCATCGGATGCTTTAACGAGTGATGAGGTCTCGCGGTCATACGCTCGTTGACTGTCAACCTCGTAAGCTACCTGTATCAGTTCCAAAGCTTTACTTTTGTCGCAGACCACAAAGTCAATCTCTTTTGCTCTAGGTGTGGGCTTATAGTAGTAAATGTCCAGGAAATCGTAGGCACAACGTCTCAGCAGTTCAATATAGACAACGTTCTCCAGTCTCCAACCAAGGTTTTCTGGTGCCAGAGCATTGTCTCGGTTTCCTTGCAAACCAGAATCAACAATGTATGCCTTTTGGTTGCGTATACGCTCCTTAGTCTTAAAAGAATGACGGGTGAGCAACTGAATCAAGAATGCCTGACAGAGATAGTCTACGTATTTCTTTGCAGTTTTATCAGTAATGCCGAGCAAACCAGACATCTCATCGTAATTGATTTCCTGACAGGCATTGTTGATGATGTGATGGGCAAGTTTGCGCAATGCCTCGATGTTGCGTATATTGAAGCGTTTCTGGATATCTTTCCGAAGTATGGCTTCTATCAGACTCTGCACGTAAGCTCGCTTATTGCGAAGTCCTTGCATCTCAGGAAAGCCGCCATCGTGGATGTAGTCCATGAAGGCCCGCTTGCGCTCAGCTTCAGCTTTGGTGGTAATGCCTTGCAAATCTACCTCATGATAATGGCAATATTCCAGGAAGGAAAAAGGATAGAGGTGTATCTCGTTGTAACGTCCCGTTAGGTGCGTAGCCAGTTCGCCGCTGAGCAATTTGGCATTGCTGCCCGTTACGAAAATACGCAAATCTGTGCGAAGCAATCGGTTTACAAACAAGTACCACCCATCCACATCCTGTATCTCGTCGAGAACTAGATAGGGTATGTCGGTGCCATACAGCTGATAGACGCACGAAAGCATTGTGTTGAGATCTTCCGTCTTCATGTCTGCCAGTCGGTCATCGTCGAGGTTAGCATAGCCGTATCTGATGCCGCGCTCTAGCAACACCTTGTGGCAGAGTGTAGATTTTCCGCTTCGACGTACGCCAATAACTACTTGCGCCATTTTAGTGTCAAACTCAAATAGCGACTCCTCCTTACGGGTTACCCACTTCTGAGGCTTGTAGCCTTTGATTTCCTCCTGTTGCTCAGCCAGTACCTGAAGTATTATCTTCTCGTCAATCATAACTTATGTATTTGCATTTACGTCTGCAAAGATACAACAATTTATTCAAACTCCGATAAAATGCAGTATTTATTTTGTATAATTCCGATAAAATAAATAAATTCTTTGTGATTTATTCCGATAAAATGCACGTTTTCATTCTCTATCTTTCCCAATTTCTACTGCTTTTTGCCAATAGTGTCCTGAATAAAGACTGAATAAACTCAATAAAATTGAAGAAAAATTAAAATTATTATGGAAAAATTTGCAAGTAAAAAAAAAACACTTTACCTTTGCAACTGATTATATAGTGAAGTGAACTGTCCCAATAATATTCCTGAAAGCTAAGCTATTCAGCATATCTGACGGACGTTTAGTGGCAAGGAGCTGTCTTACAGACAGTTGCCGATGGCTGAGGGAAACCGACGCTACTCTGGCTCGATTTAATCCCAATTCACAACCTTTGGGAAAATAAGTCGTAAATGGGCGTAATATGGACATAGGTGTATTGCTTGTAACTCATTAATTTACTGAAAGAAAGTGCGGGGATTTAACAGTTGACAACTCTCTGTCCGTCGGGATTTGTAATCCCGATGCTTATAAAAGCGGATTACAAATCCGCAGCTATCATCCTGTCGGATTACAAATCCGACAGAACTTGGAAGAAAGAACTTGCAATTACGTGAATATATATGGCGCATAGCGCCCTCTGAGTTAAACGATAACAACAATATTAATAACAAATAAAAACAAATGAAAATGAGAAAAGCAAAACTTTTTATGATGCTCGCCCTGTTAGTCATGGGGGTGAGCAGCATGTTTGCACAGAATGTGACGATCACTCCGACGTCGGGAAGCTTCATTGCCGGTAAGGCTGGTGCCAATGATCAAGACTCCGGCTTGAAAGCAGGTCTGGCGTCTATGTGGCGTCATGAGCAGTTAGCACTGACCATGACAAACTCCGACGTGGCAACACTGACTTCAGCAGGAGCTTTGGCTGACCCATCCTGTGCTTTGGGCGAATACAATGGCAATCTGATTATTGCCGGAGGTAAAACGCAGCAATTCCTCAGTGTGGCTCTTCCAAAAGGATATCGTATCACAGGCTACAGGGCTGTTCTGGTTCCTGACTTAGGCGGTAAGAATGTAAGACAATCAAGCAGTAGTAGCTCTTTTAAAGTTAATGACATGAATATGTGGTTTTTCGAAACCACAGCATGGAGCACCATTTCACCTTATACAGAGGAAACTAAAGGGAGCTGGAACGGAACACACCCAGACAATATGCTTGCCGTGGCAAAGGATGCTAATGGAAATGAAACAATGAACACCAGTACATACGGCTCAACAGAGTTTATTATTGAACGTACCAGCGTATCAGACAGCGATATGGGCAACCAGCTTTATTTCTGGTTTACAAGAGCTTCATCCGATTATTTCGGTGTGACAATCAAGTCATTCGAAATCTATTTCACTGCTGAAGGGAGTTTCGAGGCACAGGTATTACCAAGTTCTTTGGGAGAAGCAACCAGTTATGTAACCTCTCCTTTCACGACCAGTAAGGTTGACCTCGGAACCATGAGTTCAAATGATGGAGTTTTCTCCTATAAATATGATGAAGTTACGGATGTCGTGGCCTACACACATCTATATCAGGAAGATGCCGTCAGCGGTGGAAAGCCTGCTGACGTTGCAACAAACAAGAATATACACCCTGTATTAGTTGACGGTAATGGCGGTTACGCTTTCGGTAATGATACATACTATATGGAACCGCCAACCACACTCACCACACCGTCAGGATGGGATAAGAATCCTATCGGTTTCCGTGTAGTAGGCGCCACGTTCAACTACAAATGGGGAACTGCCACAACTGGAGGAACGCAGCAATTAGCCGCAGGTGTTAGAATTACAGGTAGCAACAACTATAATTTGAATGCTGAATTGCAGTTTACACGCAGCAGTTTCACTTGGCAAGTGGATGAGTATGGCAACCTATATACTGGATCTGGTGAATATAAGAAATATCTTGCTTGTTATGGTGACGGAAATGAGCGCTCACTCAGTCTCAGTTCCGTTGCAACCGGTGATTTGGCACGATGGAATCTCCGTGTAGGTACTTATAATGGGAATCTCCGTGTGTACTATCTCAGCGACGGTGGAAACTACTATCTTTTAAATTACAGAACGGTGACAGAGGGAGGCTCCGAACATGTCAGAGGATTCTGTACATTGAACCAAACTTCTTCTCTGGCTTCATATAGCGAAACCGGTTCACAGACCATTACCCTGCCATCATATACTCCAGGTGCTTACACCCTGACGATATACGACAAAGACGGGACTACTGTAAAGGAGACTATCAAAGTTAACAGTGCCAGCGATGCAGATACTTATGAGTTGACCGGCTTGAACAACGATGCCGTGAAGTTCCAAGTGTCCGGACTTGAGGGAGATGCACAGGCATTAATAGATGTCACCTTGAAGTTGCAGGCACTGAACCCCTATATCAACAGCATGAATATCGTCTGCGAGGATACCCCGAAAGAACTGCAGATGACACAGACCTTCACCGCAAGCGACTTTGCTGTGAGTGGCGGCGAGTTTGTTTTCTATGTTCCATCGAAGTATGATGGGCAAACCTTAAACTTGTCATTTAAAGACCTGTATAGTAATTATGGCGACAATACGTATTATGGCGAGACGGCAAGTTTGACAAACAGCCGTTACAGTTTTGTGACTTCCGAGTATTTCACAGGGCATAAGAATATATATGAAAATACGACAGAGGTGGCAAATTCCGATTATGAGAACAAGGTGGTAACAGCTACTGCCGGTAACATCCGATTCAAGTTTAACAATGCAGAGGATATAGAGGAAGGAACAGCCACAGTTTTGCAGGAGTATCAGTTTGACTATGACACATATCAGACAACAACCGATCCTGACGGAAGTGGAAACACTGGTGACTATATCAACTGTTCTGTAGTTGCCGGTAACGGGACACAGGAAGCAGGTACATTCTATCTGTTCACCGCTGACGAGACCCGTTACAACATCGCTCCGACAACAGCCATGCAGCACCGTTTCTATGCTTTCTACCGCATGGATATCAAAGTAGTGGCTAAAGACTATACACCTGTTGCTACTTGGACAAAACTCTATGACAAAACTTTCTACGGAGAGGGAAATACTAATATGAAGTCAGACTCTCAGTGGGGTGTAAAACTTGAAACGACAGATAATGGGGAGAAGGTTACAGGTTATCTCTCTTATGAGGATATTATTGCGAAGCTAAATGCCGATATTGAAGACAGCGAGGTAGAAACTCCAGACGGCCTAACTCAGCTCCTCTATGTGGATGGCTCTGAACTCCTGTCTATGGTTAACGACGGTGAATATACCTTAGAGACACTAAAGGGAGAACTTGGGAAAAACGCACTGGTATTCCTGCCTGTCAACACTACCTCAACACTTGATAATGTGGCATATAGGACAAGCAGTAATTCGTTCCGTGCCGGTAACGACATCGTAATTGCCGACCGCTTCCCGTTCTTCTCACCGTATGACATTCAGGTTGACGCAGCTAACTGGGCTAAATATGAGCGTACGATTACATATAATGGATATAACCCGATTGAGTATGCAACGATTGTGCTGCCATTCACTATCGATGTGACAAGTGATGGTCTGCACCATAATGAAGATAATGACGGTGTTGACTTCACACTCGCTACCATGAAAACCAATGAGACAAATGTTTTGGCAAAGAAGGAAGACAGCAAGTTTGACTATTATGCTGACGCCTACTTCACCGAGCTCTCTGCTACCAGTGAAGCTAACAAGCCTTACATCGTAACATTAGCAAGTGCCGGGGAGAATGCCTTCAAGGCTCACTGCAAGGGTTCGCTCGTCAAGGCTACGACTGATGACGGTGTGTTCGAAGGTGAGACCGCTAATGGAATTATTGATGATGTAAGGTACGACTTCACAAATACCGGTACCTATACAGGTAAGGAGATCGCTGATGCCTCAACTGCAAGTGAGACCGTATTCTACTTCGGTAACAACTACTTCCTCGACAGTAAGACACTTACTTCAGGAAAGTCGCTGAAGATCCTGCCGTTCCGCGCCTTCTATGACTATAAGGCTGGTGCAGGTGCCAAGATGACCAGCTTCCGCATCGTCTTCGGTGAGAACGAGAACTCCGGTACGACCGGCATCAACGAGGTGCAGAAGGATGCTGATCTGGCAGTGGTTCCTGGCAAGGGTGTGATCACTCTGATGGCTCGCGCAGACAAGGATGTCACTATCCATGCTGTCAGCGGTATCACTGTTGACAAGTGCAACCTGAGGGCCGGCGATACTCGCACCGTAGCTGTTCCAGCGGGTGTCTATGTAATCAACGGCGTGAAGATGGTTGTGAAGTAAATAATCAACGTTAACGGTAACGATAACGTTAAATACCCCTCCGCTAACCCCTCCCCTAAAGGGGTGGGGAGTAAGGGGAAGGATAAAAATGTAGGGACTTAGTTTATCTATGTCCGCATACTGAAAAGATTGAGATAACGGACATACATGAAGTAAGTCCCTACAAGATACAGAATTTAAAAGTTCATTTAATAAAAGAAAGTACAATGAAGAAAGAATATAAAGCACCGGTACTGGGCATCGTCAAGGTTGAGACTGAGACACTGATGGTCAACGCGTCGCAGCAGCAGGACAACGAATGGGCTAACGGCAAGAAGAACGGTCAGGGCTTCGCAGACGACGAGGCTGACATCGCTCCCGCCGCTCCCAAGAAGTTCTGGGATGATGAGGATTGATTGAACATTTTTATGTTATAGCGTCATATTGAATTCGGGGACGGGCTCGCAAGGGTCTGTCCCCGATTGCTTTTATCTCCATCACAATCATAATTCTAAACGGTATTATGCCATAATTGCCAAAAAGAAGGGAAAAGAATTTGCATTTATGGAAATAAATTGTATTTTTGCACCAGACAATAAGTATGACGAATATGAGAGCCGAACATTTGGATTTTATCACTTTCTGCGTGGGAAGCCTGTCAGACGCCCTGAACAAGAGTGCCTCTCAGGTGTATGCTGCATTGCGCTCATCTGGTGTCTTGAAAGATTACATGTTACCGTGTTATGATGTGCTCCATACATTCAGCAAAGATTACCTGGTAGATGAGTTGACAACGGTATTGAAAGAAAGGGGGGCTCTCTCATGAAACTGTTTCATGCATCAACATGTATCATAGATAAGCCGGATATTTTCCACTCTCGTGATAAACTTGATTTCGGACGTGGTTTTTATCTTACCACGATCTATGAGCAGGCTGTAAAATATGCAGAGCGTTTTACACGAAGGGATATCCATGCCTTTATTAACGAATACCAACTTGACGATGACATTTCACCATTCACAATAAAGACATTCCCAAGATATGACAGCGAGTGGTTGGATTATGTCGCAATCTGTAGAAAAGGATTACAAGATAATTCCATATACGATGCGGTGTCCGGCGGTATCGCCAATGACAAAGTATTCAACACCATTGATCTGTATTTTACTGGCATGATTTCAAAGGAAGAAGCTCTTGGTCGATTGGTTTATATAAGACCAAATCATCAATTGTGTATTCTCAATAACGAGTTACTCAATCTTCACTTACATTTCGTAAATGCTATAGAATTAGATGGAAGCGAATAAGACTATTCTCCAGATGAAATATGCACGTATCGTGAAGCTTTTCAGCAAGATGAGCGGAATGGATATAGAAAACGCTTTGGCATTTTTCTATGATTCTGATACTTACATGCTTATAAGCAATGGTATAGCCGATATGCACTGCAGGAGCGATGAATACCTTGCAGATGAACTCTTGTTGGAGTATCAAGAGAAAACCACTTGTATATAATCCCCGCCGCTCCTCAGAAGTTCTGGGATGATGAGAATTGATTGAACATTTTTATGTTATAGCGTCATATTAGGTGGGGACAGGTCTGCAAGGGTCTGCCCCCGATTGCTGTGAGCCCTATTTCTTAACATTAAAAAGATGAGCTATGAAGAAATATTTTTGGACATTATTACTCCTGCCGGCTATTGCGATTGGCTTCACTTCCTGTTCTGACGACGAGCCGTTTGATGAGATTCCATGGTACGAGGATACCGAGGCGCTGCAGGCAGACTATATCAAGGCCTTGGCCGATGCGCAGAACCCGGAAGCATCGGAGGTCTCCACCACGCTGATGCCCATCACCGAGAGCAACCCCGAACTGGAGTGGACCACCATCGACGGAAAGAAGATGGTGCTGGTCTGCACGATGCTCAATCAGTCGAGCCTCAAATACTGGGCTGCGACAGACACCTTCCGGCTTTCGAAGCAGTCGGGCCTGTGGGTGACCCTGCCGCAGGAGTGGAACAAACGGAAGAGTGACTATACAGGCATGGACTCCGTAGCTTCACGATACCGTATGATTCAGATGTTGGGGTTATATCCCGACTGTGACTACGACACGGTGGTGGAGTTCTATGTGGATGCCGGCATGCTGTTCCGGCCTTCGTTTGATCCCAGTATCTCCACGACAACCAGCGTAACGTCCTTCCCCTCCTGGGCAGACGAGAGTTACACGGTGGGAGAGACGAACTTCCGTGAATGGTTTGCCTACCAGAAGAGCGTGGCATACGAAGGACCGTATGCCTGTCCGTGGACACAGCTCGGTTATACCTACGACTGGCATCATGACGCCTCCCGTCAGGGGCTGTCGGAATACATCGCCACGGTGAATGCCCTGGCGCTGATCAAGACCCGCCAAGGCTCCTGGACATTCATCAGGAGGTGATCAGCCCACCCCTGGCCCCTCCCATAAAATGGCCGGGGATCTAATGGATATTTAATGCTATATTTATTCGGGGACGGGCACATCATAGAGCCTGTCCCCGATTGTGTAACAGTCCCGATTGTTGCTGCCCTCTGATATACCTACAATGTGTGTTTTATCCGA
>FLNV01001651.1_pt1 | contig 19393 bp, 14 predicted proteins | sample 1140351 | NCBI WGS metagenome assembly FLNV01 (sample SAMEA3878207, study PRJEB12797) | bioreactor metagenome | biome: Moose rumen | place: Sweden | collected 2011-10 | reverse complement strand
TGGCGATGATGCGCGAGGCGGCTTCCTGCTCGCCGTATTTGTTGATGATGTGTTGCTTGAGGATGCGGAAGGCGATGGCCGGCTCGGTCGTCGTGCCCGACTTGGAGATGACCGCCAACGAATAGTCCTTCTTGTCGAGGATGGCCATCAGGTCGTGTAGGTAGTCCTCGCTCATGTTGTGGCCGGCATACACGATGAGCGGCTTTTCTCCTGTGAGCGGCGCAAAGTGGTTTTGCAAGGCTTCGATGACGGCGCGGGCGCCCAAATAGGAGCCTCCGATGCCGATGACGACGAAGATCTCCGATTTCTTGCGCAGCTCGGCAGCCGTTTTTTCGATGTCGGCGAGCTGGTTTTCGTCGATTTCGGAAGGCAGGTTCACCCAGCCGAGGAAGTCGTTGCCGGCACCGGTTTTCTGGTAAATCGTGTCGTAAGTCGCTGGTATTCTTGATCCTAATTCGTTGACAACATCCTTGTTCAAAAAAGGATTGACATGTGTGAGGTCGATTTTCATAGTGCTTGATATTTAAGATGCTGCGAAGATAAGACAAAAAAACGAAACCCAATGAAATTAAAATTCACCATTGGAAAAACAAGCCAAAAAAATTCTTACTTTTGCGCAATATTTTTCAAACACCCTCGTTGGTGAATTGCAATCGATTTAACACTTCATTTTTTTAGAACGTTATGGCACACATCAAGATTTTATTGGCCGAAGACGACCGTAATTTGGGTATGATTCTCAAGGCATTCCTCGACTCGAAGGGTCTCGTCACCACCTTTTGCATGAGTGGTGAGGAGGCGTGGCGCAGCTTCAACGCTTCAGAATACGACCTCTGTTTGTTCGACGTGACGATGCCTGGCATGGATGGGTTTACGTTGGCGAAGCAGATCAAGTCGATCCATCCCTCGATGCCTATCATTTTCCTTACCGCCCGCAAAGAGCAGGACGATATTTTGGAAGGTTTCAGGATTGGGGCCGACGATTATATTACCAAGCCTTTCAGTATGGATGAGTTGCTGGCGCGCATCGAGGCCGTTCACCGCAGGTGTGTCCACTCCCAGACTCAGCCTTCGTCCTATCGTTTGGGCAGTTACACCTTCGATGCACCGCGCCATGTGTTGTCCAACGGCACTGAGACCAAGAAGTTGACCTCGAAGGAAGCTGACCTATTGTTGTTGTTGTGCGAGAATATTGGCAACACGCTGGAACGTGGCACGGCGTTGAAACAGATTTGGCACGAGGACTCTTACCTTAACGCCCGCTCGATGGACGTTTATGTCACCAAGCTACGCAAATACTTCAAGGACGACCCAAATGTCGACATCCAGAATGTGCACGGCGTGGGATTCAAGTTGGTGGTGAAGTAACCATCATCGCACTTCTATGTAACACGGAACGCAGATGTCCCGAAAGGGATTATTTGCGTTTTTTTTGATTTTCTTGAGCGATTTCTCTACCTTTGCAGGCATGAAAGCGAGGCTATTCATAGCATTGTTGGCTTTTGCCTTTACGGTAGCCTGCACCTCAAAGGTTAAGGCCCCTGAGTCTGCGGTCCCTGAGCTTGTCGAAGGGCCGTCAGCCGAACTCGGCGCCATCGACAGCCTCATGTGGCGGCAGCCTGACAGTGCTTTGACGGTGATGTTGGAGTTTGCGGGGAGCGCGGAGGTGGATAGCCTGGATGAGTTTAATGGGCATTATTGCCAGGTGCTGATTTCGGAGTTGCTGTATAAGAATGATTGGAAACAAAGCAACCGCGAGGAGCTGCTGAAGGCGGTGGGGTATTTTGATTCTATTGTGGGATTGGATGGTGTGGATGTACAGAAGCAGAATGCGTTTTTGACGGCGCGGGCACATTATATTAATGGTGTGGGGTTTTATGAGAAGGGCGACGTGGTGAATGCCTGTGCGGAATACCTAAAGACCTTGGAGGTGATGGAAGCGCATTTTGAGGAGAATGAATTGGCGGGGCATAAGGCGCGATTCTTGGCCTATACTTACAACCGGCTTGGTGACTTGTTTTCGGAGCAGTTTATGATGGAATCCGCCATCACTTGCTATGAGAATGCGCTTGTGTACTGCAAAATATCGCCTACTTCGCCTATTGGCATTCCCAATATTTTATATCGGATTGGCAAACAATATGACAAGAAAAATGAGATAGAAAACGCAAGTTTGTATTATGGTCAGGCTTTAGAGAACATGGCGGCAACTGAAAATATAGTGTATAGAAATATCGTTGCAAGCAAGGCTCTTTGTGACTATAAATCTGGTGTTGCAACTGACTCATCTTTAGAAGAGCTTTATTATACTCTTAAGTGTTCAGATACTGAAAAAGAACGGTTAAATCGCTATCTGACCATTGGCGGGATTCATTTTTTGGAGCGTAATTATGACTCTGCCATATTCTATTTGGAACCTGTGTTTGAAGATAATGATGCAGGGCTACAGACACAAGCAGCAGGTTATTTGCGTATTGTTTATGATAGCATAGGAGACGTTGAGAAATCTAATGTCTATATGCGGTTTTTGACAAATCAGAAGAAACCTGATGGGGAAAACAAGGCCTTGGTCTCGAAACTCGAGGATTTGTACAAGAACTATTCGAACCAAAAATTGGAGAAACAAGCCGAAACGGAACGAGAAATAGCAAAGAAGAAGGTGCTGGATACAGTCGTCCCCATCGGTATTGCAGTTGCCTTGGCTATATTTTGCGTGTTGATATGGAGAAACAGGAGACAGCTGAAGTATCAGCAAGAAGAAGCGGACAAGGCATTGGGCGAGGCGGAGCAAGAACACGAAAAGGAACTGAGGCTATGGCAGGCCGAGGCCGACAAGACATTGGAAGAAACAAAGAAGAAATATGAGGAAGAACTGAGACAACTGAAAGCAGATACCGAACAGCAGTTGGAGGAGGTGGAAAGGAAGCACCAACAGTGGATAGCCAAGGCAAAAGAACGGCATGAAGAGGAATTGAGAGAGCAGAGAGACCAATCGAAAAAGGAAATAGAGAAAACCAAGAAGCGGCATGAGGAGGAGTTGGAGGCGGAGCGGTTGGTCTACCAAAAGGAGCAGGAAGCCTTGCGGCAAAACCTCCGGCAGCGTGAAGAACAAGTAAACGCCTTGGAAACGGCCATGGTCCAGCAACGCGAGGAGGCGTCGCGGAGGCGCGAGGCTTTCCTGAAGGAGCCGATATGCCAACACATCAACGAACTGCTGCACGGCAGGCATATCACCACGCGCGACACGTCGTTCAAGCACGAAGCCATCGCCCTAAAGGAAGAGGACTACAAGCAACTCAAGGAGGCCGTGGAGCGGCATTACGCAGGCTTTGACAATGCGCTTTTGAGCCGCTGCCCGAGTTTGAGGCATAGCGATTTGGCGCTTTGCCATCTACATCTGATGGGGCTGGGAGAAGGCGAGATTGCGGCGTTGAGAAGCCGGACTTACTCGGGAATCAAGAAACAAAACGAGAGCTTGCAGGAGAAGCTTGGGGTGAAAGAAGACATAGCATCATATATTTTGAGGGTCATAGAAGGGCTTTGTGGCACTCAAAATGGCACTCAGGGTGGCACTCAAACGAATGGGGCCATAGATGATGACCTTGATGCATGGATTGAAAGGCAAATTAAAGACCATCCAAAAATCACCACAGAGGAACTTGCCGAAAAAAGCCATAAAGGTGTGCGCACCATCAAGCGGCATATCAGCATGATGAGGCATATTCGCTATGTTGGGAGCGGATATAGCGGACATTGGGAAGTGATTGAATAGCAGATGGTTGTCTGGCTTTTTAATTGATATTTTTCTTTTTTTCGTGCTTACGTACTATCGTACTATCGTGCTAACGATGGACTCCCCCTGACCCCCTTTACAAAGGGGGAAAGACTCCCCCGGCCTGCGGCCACCCCCTCTAATCCCCCTGGCCCCCTTAAAAGGGGGAAGGGGAGGATGGAAAAAAGTTGGAGAAAACGGGAGGTTTTCTCCTTTGTTTGTTTTATAACTCATTGATTATCAAGTATTACCAACCCCTATAGAGAAATTCCAATATTTCTCCAGCATGGTTTTGTGCGCTGTGATTTTTTGATAGCCTACTTTTGCTGGCGAAAAACTTAAACACAAAACACAAACCCTAAATTCACAAAACTATGATCAAATTAAAACAAATGATTCTGATGCTCTGCTTGATCCTTTCGGGAGCGTTCTGCTATGCAAATAGTACAGTAGGAAAAGGAAATGAGAAAGATGAACGTCCTGTGCCTATCGAATTAACAGAAAGTACAGGGTGTGGTAGTTCGGACAAGAGTAGTTCCATCAATCCTATTATTAATGGCAATGTGCTTGCTGTGGTATTCTTTGAAAACCTTGGTCAAGTCTCTGTGGAGGTTTCTACGGTTTCTGGTGCCTCGGTTCAATGCCTCTCGGTGCTTACGCCAAATGGCTTGCAAATCTACATCCCCAACGCGGGGAATTACATTGTCACCTTTACACTCTCCAATGGGGATGTGTATGCCGGTGAGTTTACGGTAACGGATTATTAACTTTTACTTGGTTCTCAAATCAAAATAAAATGAAAACGTTTACAAAAGCATTTTGTTTTTTCTTTGCTATGAGCCTGACTTTGATGGCCAATGCACAATTAATCAATTGCAACCCCGACCCTAATGGTGAACCTTGGTGGGCTGGAGATCTTCCTGAAATTACACCTGAAATACAGGCGGAATTGGATGCAATCACTCCGTTGGTAATTTCGAATAGATCTTCTACAACAGTTCTCCCTTCTCAGGTTGATAACTCACAGCAGATTTGGTTTCGGCCTGTGTTTTTGCAAAATGGAGGCTGTTGCGGTCAGGCTTCTGGTGTTGGATACACTTTTACTTACGAAATTAATCGTATAAGTAATGTTTCTGGAAGTTTACCTGAAAACCAATATCCTACACACTTCACATGGAATTTCCTCAACAAACAAGATAGTTCTGGAGGATCATGGTATTATCAAGGTTGGGATATCATTAAACAGATGGGGGTTCCAACAGTGGATGATTATGGAGGGATGTATAAACCAAATCTACAATCAGACGCTGAACGAGCCAATGTTTGGGAAACGGGATATGAAAAGTACAAAGGAGCTCTGAACAATAAGTTGATTACCGAATACCATTACATAGATGTTTCAACACCAGCAGGCTTGGATGCTCTCAAGCATTGGCTAAACGACCATGGTTCGGGAGAAGATTCGGGAGGATTGGCTAATTTCGCTGCAAAAATTTCAAATGCAAACTACGGAACATTGCCGAGTGAAAGCAATGAAACAGGAAAGAGCATCGTAATTGGTTGGGGTGATAGAGGTCTCCACGCCATGACAATCGTAGGATATGATGACAATGTCAAATATGATTTTAATGGGGACGGCCAATACACTAACTCAAACCCAAACGATATGACAACATGGGAAATAGGAGCACTAAAGGTTGCCAATTCATGGGGAAGTGGTTGGCTTGGAATTGAAAATAGGGGGTTTGTATATATGCCTTATCGATTGCTGGCAATGCCTCATGCTTCTGGCGGTATTTATACAAACGAAAATGACACTCAAAAACGTGTTCATGTAGTGTCTGTAACTTCTTCATATAACCCAGAAATGACCTTAAAAGTCAAAATTGCCCATCCATGTCGAAAGAAATTAAAGTTATTTGCAGACAGAGCGGACAATGCCAACCAATTAACTCCAATCGATCCAGTTCAATACTGCGCATTCAATCAACCTCCAGCATGGTCAGGTGCTGGTTGCCTCCCTATGCAAGGTATAAACGATGATCCTATTGAACTTTGTTTAGATTACGGTCAGTTTTACAATCTTGACAATGTTGGTAAAGTGTATTTTACAATATACCAAAGTTCTGGACAACATAACGGAACCGTTTCCGACTTTTCGCTAATCGATTACCGTTGGGACGAAGTTTTCGAGCTGCCATATCCAGGTTCTTCGCCTGTATCAATTGTGAACAATGGTTATACGAGGTTGGGCATTCCCTACCATCTTCTGCCGTTCGAACATCCTATCATGGATAATGTGACTCTTGCCACCGACCGCATCGCCCGTCGCGAGGTTACCGTGGACAATTACTCCACCTTAACCATTAACGACGGTGTCAGCCTCGACATGTACGGCACTGAGGCGCACGACTGCAAACTGTTGGTGGAAAGTGGTTCGTCGCTCGTCATCGGTGACAACGCCATCATCACTGCTAAACGCGGCGGCTGTGAAATCGTGGTAAATGGTAATATCCAGATCGGCCAAGGCGTGACCTTCAAGGCGGAGAACGGAGCGACATTGGCAATAACCATCAACGGGCAACAGACCGTCGTCATCGATGGCTGCACTTTTGAGAATACCACGCTTTTGGCATCCGCAGATATGACAAGTACGGCCTCGTTATCAAACGCCTCGTCATGCTCGGTCAGCAATTGCTCCTTCAGTGCCCTTGGGACCCAATACGCACATGCCCTGCGCATAGAGGGTTATTCAAGCATCATGATTGCTGACAATACAGTGAATGGCATAGGGTTGATGTCCTCGCGTCATTACACCGATGGCATCCTGATCTACAACTGCGGCACATCGGGAATCGGCAGCCAGATTCTCAGGAACACTATACGAGGGTGCGTGGAAACGGGTCTCACTTTGTATGGAACAACAGCTGACATCAAAGGAAAGAACGAGATCACCCAGTGCCACACGGGAGTGAAGCTGCTCAACGGTAGTACCGTGAACAACTTTATGGGCAACTGCGGAGCATCCAATGCAAACCAAACCCAGCATATTCACGACAACGACTATTGCGAGGTGTCAATCTATCGTGGTTGCATGCCTCAGAATTTCCGCTTCAACTGCATCACAAGTTCTGGGAACGGCTGGTTTGTCGAGTATGAGGACAATGTTGAGAATGGCAAGGGCCTTTGCACACGGCTCGACTTGGAATACAACACTTGGGGGAACTATACAGACACCCAGATTGGGAGCCGCTTCAACTACGTCACCAACACAACCAACGGCGTTGTGTTCGACTTCCTCCCCAAGTGGAGCTACGGTGAATGCCTCTCAAGCTACGATGAGGAAGCCCAACGGAAATCAGTTGAGGCGGATTCGCTATGGAGTATTGGGCTTTACGCCTCTGCCAAGACGAGCTATAGGGAAATCGTAACTCTTTATCCCAACACCAACAGCGCTCTCAACGCCTTGAAGAAACTGTTGCTGATAGAGGGGAGTGACGGGGAGAACTATGCTGGATTGCATTATTATTACCTCAACGACACCACGATTCAAGGCAACGGAAACCTTTCCGCCCTGGCCGGTTCGCTCGCCAACAAATGCGATGAGTTATTGGAGCATTACGAGCAAGCCATAGCATGGTACGAGACCATCATAGAAGACGAGGCAACGCCTTACAACGACAGCATCTTTGCCACAATCGACCTCGGCAACCTTTACCTGAGAATGGAAGCAAACGGGACAAAGGGCATGGAGGGGAAACTGAACCAGTTCGTGCCAAAGTCGGCTGAAGCCTTCGCCAAGCAAACCGACGAGGCCTTGAGGAAGCTAAGGCACACTCCAAGGCGGCTCAACCCTTCGCGTGAGCTTCCCGACCAATACTGGACCGACATAGTGACAGAGCAGCCAGAAGGCTATGTGATAGACGGCAACGGCGACGTGCATCTATATTCCGCCGAGGCCTTGGCATGGCTCATCTCCACGGTGAACGGTCTCAATGGGCAGGAAGCCGACGACTTCAACGGAAAGAAAGTGACCCTTGAAGCAAACGTTGATATGTCTACCGCCCTTTGGATTCCCATTGCCGATGGCACAAACCTTGGCGACCCCAACCCCGACCAGCTGAAATTCTGCGGCACTTTTGACGGTAACGGGTTTGTTGTAAACAATCTTATACTGTTTCAGAATCCGAATTATGAAAACTTTGAGAGCTTCTTTGGAAACTTATGCGGTGCAAGAATAGTAAATGTGGTGCTGCGCCATGTTTATGCCGAAGGGCGTAATGAGAGAGACGGCAAGTTTTTTGGGAACGCAGAATCCATTGAAACTGAAGAGGAGACCAGACCTAATGTCATTGACCGTTGCTATGTTGAGATTGATGAGATGTACAAAGATGGTCTGCACCTTAATAGCTCGCTATTTGGATACAAAAATGATGGCATCGTTAAAAATAGCATGGTGAAACTCGACAGACTGTCGTATCCTGACAATAATTGTGAAGGAGAGGGATTGTTTGTTTATTACAATATTGGCACTATTCAAAATTGTGCTTCCATCGCTGATTCTCTGAAATGGATGTGGGAATACGGTGGCATGGCCATTGAAAATCATGGGTTGATCGAGAACTGCTACTCCTATATTGATAATTGGTTTGGGGATTACCCTTGTTGGTGGCCTCCAACACCAAGAATGGGGATAGCAGAGGCCAATTACGGGACGATAAGGCATTGTTATTATAATACTTTCAATTACCATGAGGGAGGAGGTTGGTTTGATGACGCCCCCGTCTCTTATAATGAAGGTACTATTGAGAATGTCACGCCCTTTGAACCTACTCCGTACTTCCAATACCCCTATTGGATTTTCTCCGATACCGTTTCCGTCCAAAGCCATACGGGGTTTGTTTACAAGACCTTGCGCCTTGAAGAAGCCCTAAACGATTGGATATTGGGACAGGAGAACTCAGATGATTACGAGTATTGGTGTACCTCCCCTTATTGTTCCATCTTTGACAACCATCTTCCTTCGTTTAGCAGTATTGATATCACAGATATACGCGAAAACAAGGCCTATAACGAGCATGTTATGCTTTATCCTAATCCTACTAACGGTTTTGTTCATATTGAAGGCATCACGGCTTCCGAAGTTCAGGTTTACAATGTCTATGGGCAATTGGTGAAGGTTGTTATGGGGACAAACGAACTAAACTTGATAGGTTTGACAGACGGAATGTATTTGTTGCGGATTAAAGACGCAAAAGGAACCGCCTATACTGAGCGTATAACTGTAATAAGATAAACTTTTGAAGATTCTAATTCTTACAGCAGCAGCGACGGCCAAGGCCGTCCTGCTGCTGGCGAGAAGATAAAAAGCATTCTTCTTCGATATTAAACTAGTTGTAGCATACCAATCAAAATAAAACAAGATGGAAGATCTCAATTACATTGATAATGCCCCTAAATTAGTAGTAAAGACTCGTAAGGGATTGACAAAAGTGTCTGTGGCAAAGATACTTTATGTGGAATGTATTGGCTTCTATTGTATTTTGTTTTTGGAAAATGGCCAGCAATTGGATTCCTCTTGTTCCCTTTTACAAATGGAGGAAAAACTACAAAACCTTCGGTTTTCAAAAATAGGCAGAAACCATTTGGTAAACTTGGATTATGTGTCTATGGTTAAGCGATATAATAGCCGTAAGTGGTCGGTTATGATTACTAACCATTGTGTTAGAAGGCCGAAGGGGCTATATCGAAAAAGAGGGGAAGATTTGAAATACAGGAAGTGAATTAAAACATAATTAGTGTTGAATGTTTTAGAAAGAAATATAATGATTAAAAAGAAGATATGAATAGAATTGTTTGTGTCTCTTCAAGCCATGAGAGCCGTGCTTGGAGAGAAATATCATGCGGCAGTGAGAGCTGGAATGTTCTTAAATTCAAACAATTACAACTTTATCTTTACAATCTCTAATAAAAATGAAATTATGGTGATTTTGTAGTAACAAACTAATTTTCAAATAATTAATAATCAATCTATTAACACATTAAAACTGTATTATCATGACAACAAAAAGATTTACCATGTTTGCCATTATTATGGCAGCATTTGTCCTCTTAGTGGGATGCAAGAAAGAAAAGACGGAAAACGTAACAAATGCACCACAAGCTTCAGTAAATGGCATGTTGCATTTCAATTCTGCCGAGGAGTTTCTTGAAACTCAGCAAATGGTGCTCGCCATGAGCGAAACAGAACGCCGAGAATGGGAACAGCAACAAGGCTTCAAGTCGTATGCGACAAAATGTAATGAACTCCTTGAAGATCTTGAAGCTAAGGGCATCTATTCTGATCAAGATATCTATGATTTCGTGAAAGAAAATTCCCAATACTTCTATATCAGAGAAGAAGGTGGTGACAAGTATTTGAGCAGTTACTTGGAAGAAACGCCATTTAACTATCTGGTTAACGAGAAACAAATACTGAAAATTGGTGATATGTGTGTTAAAGCATTTAATGAAGGTACTATTTGGAGTAAATCCGACAATGTTAGCGTTTTGAATGCAATTACTCATTATGATAATCAACGTCAAGATGAAAGACTGACCTATTTTGACACAGAAAAGATTCTTCCCAAAGAATTTATTGTAGATACACATAATAATTCTAAGCAAACACGAAAGAAAGATTATCCATACACCGAAGATAGTCAATGGGAAGAAGCCAATACGAATACTTATAAATCATACATTTCCCAAAGAATTACGCACCAAAATTGGCTTTACTCGGAAGCGAATAGGAATGTGACAAAATCACAGGCTCAGGTGGTTGGCTTTTATGATGAAGGTGCGGGAGTTTATGTGTATCTTCTAACATACGAGACACTTATTGTTCCATATCATAGAGTTGCTGGTATTTGGTATGGATGCCAAAGAAGTACTTCATACGACATAAGTTCGAGTTGGAATGTTCCATTAAATGGTGTAACCAATTACCACAGAAATGGAACAGGTAGTGGGTATTCGACAACGGTATATAGCTGTACGATGCTTGAAAACCCCAATATTGCTGCTGGTTTTACAATCAATACATTCTCAGGTTGGTCAAGTACATTAGATACGCCCAAGCTTATTTTCCCGTTATAATGACAAATTGTTTTGGCTGGCTGTACGGCCCGCCAAAACTTTCAACATTCAAACAAATGAGAAAATCAGTTTTTACAGTATTATTCTTGTTCAGCACGAGCCTCGCTTTTGCACAAAGCACTTCAAGTGCCAAACCTTTCATAAAAGGGCAGTTCAATCTTAGCCTTTCTGGATTTAACCAAACTACAAACAACTACATCGGCCCTAAAGCCGAATTCTTATACGGCTATAATGATTTCTTGGAAGTAGGCGTGTTTTGCAAGGCTTTGATTATCCCAATTGGTAACGGGGATCACAAGAACTACCCCGTTTCTTTAAGCTATGGTGCAGAAGGGAAAGCACACTTGTTACCCGCCGTCATCAAGCCTTCATTTTATTATATAGACCTATATGCAATTGGAAAAATAGGAGCAGGAACCACCTTCCCTAATGGTGTTTCTTACGTTATACATGGAACAACTTATGATTACTCCATTGGAGTTGGAGTTGCCATTAATGCGTTTTCAAAGCATTTTGGCCTTTTCTATGAATTCGATTACGGTCGTAATAAGTTGAGCACACACTCGTTTGGCCTCAACATCCGCTTCGGCGGGCCGAAGAAATGGCAAAAATAATTGATCATGAAAAATAGTATCATTCTTTTCCTTATTGCTGCGATAGCCCTTAGTGGCTGCCGCAAGCAGGTCAGCAACTACGAGCGACCTGATTTTGACCCTCAACCTACTTTGAACGTTGTGTTACAAGAAGACCAGCCCGTGTGGGCACAGGTCTCTTTTGCCGAGTGTCTTGACTCGGTGCATCCTACTGCCTGTACTGATGCTGAAGTGCTGCTTTATGTGGACGGACAGTTTGCCGAACAACTACAACACGAGGGTGAAGGACTATATGTCGGTGAAACCATCGCCGAGGCTTTACACGAATATGCCTGCAAGGTCATTATCCCTGGCTACGACACGCTCTTTGCCCAAACCGAGATGCCCGAGAAGCCTGTGGTGACCCATGTGGAGATTATGGAAAACGCCACCGTTAACGACGAAAGCAATCCCTGTGCGGCTGTGCTGGTCACATTTAATAACAACCCTAACCGAAAATCCTATTATAAAGCCAATATAGAAGCTTTTTTTAAGTATAAGTATGACGCTGGCGGCATGGGTATAATCACTAGCCATGTTGGCACCTCCATCAACACCGACGACCCTGTGTTGCTCAATGAAGGTTCCAGCCTGCTTTTGTTCAGTAACGAAATCATTCGAGACACGGTTTATACACTCAAAGTAAATACAGGTATCAATGGGTACGGCTTCAGTGGACAATCTACAGGAGCATATACCCGAACAGGCTATATTGTTGTTAGTATGCACGGTATTTCCGAGTCGGCATATCGCTATCTGAAGTGCCAAACCGCCTTCGATGAACCCGATGCCTACACCAATCTCTTCCTCGGCGTCATCACCCCCATCAATCTTTACAGTAATGTGGAGAATGGCCTTGGCTTGTTTGCCGCCATCGCCCCCATGACCTGCGACACCATTTTCATCAACCCCGAAGACTAACCCGCCATGAAGAAGACCTTTTTTCTAATCTGCCTTTTCGCTTCTCTTTTTGCCCAAGCCCAACAAATCCATGTTTCAGGTTTTGTCAGCGATGCTCACGATGGCGAGCACATCATCGGGGCCAATGTCTTTCTTCAAGACCGCAGCCGAGGCGTGGCCACCGACCAGAAAGGTTATTTCAACCTTGCCATCGAGTTGCCCGCCACACTTTGCATTTCGTGCATAGGCTACGAAGAAAAGTGCATCAAGGTAAACCATACCGATGAGCCGCTGCAAATCCGTTTGCAACCTTTGACCGAAATCCTCCAATCCGTTGAAGTAAGTGCCACCCGCATCGAGCAAAGAACAAACTTCAACACCTTGACCTTGAATGCCAAGAACATCGACCAGTTGCCCACCATCGGTAGCCGTCCCGACATCATCAAGGCGGCACAGCAGTTGCCAGGCATCGAGGCGGCCACCGAAGCCTCCAGCCTGATGATTGTACGCGGCGGCAATCCAGGAGAGAACCTTTATTTGCTTGACAATGTGCCGCTCATCTACGTCAACCATTTGGGCGGCTTTATGTCGGTGTTCAATTCCGAGATGATCAACACGATGGACATCTACAAAGGCGGCTTTCCCGCCCGCTATGGCGGCAAACTCTCTTCCATTGTTGACCTCACCTCCAAGAAAGGCGATCCCACCAAGCTGAAAGGCTCACTCAGCGCAGGTCTCACCGACTTGGCCTTTGCCGTGGAAGGTCCTGGCGGGCTGAAGAACTCCAGCTTCATCGTCACGGGCCGCAAGACATTGACCGAGGCACTGCTTTTTACGGCAAGCCAAATCAGCAAAGGGTCTGGTGCACAGGACTATAACATCATCTATGGGTTCCATGACATCAATGCCAAATACACTTGGGCTCCCGATGCAAAAAACAGCTTCGCCTTCAACATCTATGAAGGCGATGACTATATGCGCATCTGGAAAAACAAGAATAAGAACGGCGACATCGAGCGAAACAGCATTAGTAACATTTGGGGCAACCTGCTCGTGTCGGGACAATGGAACAGTGCGGTTAGTTCTCGGCTGTTTATGGCCAATACATTATCGTTCACGCAATACCGCCTCAAAAACAACATGAAAGCCTACTTGAAGAATGCCGTCGACACGACGGACTTCTTCGTCAAGACCTCTTCGCGCGTCAGCGATGTTTCGCTACGTTCCGACTGGAAACTTTTCATCGCCAATGCCTGGACATTGGAATATGGTCTTCAAAGTTCCTATCTCAACTATCGCCCCAATCACTTCATCAGCAGCTTTTCAGAAGTCAATTTGCCCGACATTTCAAGCGTATTTGACAACTCGCTTTATTTGGACAACAAACTGAAATTTGGCACTTGGTTCAACGGCTCGATCGGTTTGAGGGCGAATAGCTTCCTGAATAAGGGTTATCATCACATCGCATTGGAGCCGAGGCTGAACCTCAGCTTCAACATCGGGCAAAGCACACTTAACATGACCGCCATACGCGTCACCCAGAATGCCCACTTGATGATGACGCCTGGCTCCATCATGAACAACGAAGTGTGGATTCCCGCCGATGCTCGCATCAAGCCCGCCACCTCCGACCAAGCCTCGGTGGGTTGGCAGCGTGGATTTTGGCAAGACCATATCAACATGGAAGTGGATGGCTACTACAAACTGGTCCGTGACTTGGCCACCTACCGCGAAGGCTACAACACCCTCCTCGGCGACTCCGACTGGCGCAGCAAAGTGGAAGCAGGCGGCAAGGGCAAGTCGTACGGCGTTGAAATGATGACGCGCTTCAACTTCAACCGCTTGGATGGCTATGTGGGCTATACTTGGTCGCACACCACGCGACAATTCGACCATATCAACAACGGCAAGGAATACGTTTACGAATACGACCGCCCGCATTCCGTCAATATTAATGTGAATTACCAACTGACTGAGCGTTGGTCATTAAGCGCTTTGTGGACCTATCAGACGGGATTGCCATACACGCCAGTCATCGGGGTGCAGAATACGCCCATCATCTCGCCTGAAGGCGATGTGTATTTCGAGCAAGCCAACATCTACGGTGAGCGTAACAGTGCCAGAATGCGCGACTACCATCGCCTCGACTTGGCCGCCAAATTCAAGACCAAGAACGAGAAAGGTCGTAAAGCCGAATGGACGTTCTCGATTTACAATGTGTATTGCCGACAGAATCCATACTATTACTACTACGGCGACAAGAAAGGCGACCCGTTGTATTGGAACCAGTTCCCCGACGAGCCGCAAACGCTTTGGCAACGGAGTTTCTTCCCGATTATACCGTCGTTCTCGTATAAGGTGTGGTTTTGATTGTATCGATAAGAAAGAAATAATATAATGCACTGGAAATGTACACCAATACAAATACTTAATTTTGCGATTCATCAAGTAAATGAAATGTATGTAATGCAATTCATATTGACCACAAATTAATGAGATACTAACAAAACCGTTAAGAGAATCATAAGATGAATAATAGAAAAACAATGCTTTTTACAATAATGGCGGTTTTGGCCGCCCTGCTGCTTGCAGGATGTCAAAACAGAAGCGACAAAGAAACTTCTCAGACAATCTCTGAGGAGACGGAAATACACATTCCGGCTCCTATCGACACGTCAGCCATGGACGAGGAGTTTTATAGGAGGATGCGGCTGTTTGACGCGATGTTTCCGGACAGGGGATTGGATAAGTGAAGCGGTTTTTCTTTTGACTACGTCGAATCTTCGATTTCTCTTGAAAGAAAAGAAACAAAAGTTCAAGGCCGACATCAATCGGACCCAACGCACGACCAGCCTAAAGACTTGACTGTCAGGTCGCGGAGTGCCTTCCAAGAAGGCAAACGACAAGCGCCGCTCCGTGACAGTCAAGTCCTTAGTCTTGTCTTTCACGAACTTCGTGAAAATCATGCGAGCGGCCTACGACATCCTTTTGGTGTGTCGATAGAGGGGAAATCCGTGTCAACGGTGGGCAATAATTATCGGATTTTGTGTCAACGAGAATTCAATTATGGAAAATCGGTTGACACGTGGTTGACACGGGAGGGGGTGTTTGGGGAAAGAAAAATCCCTAACTAATTGAGAATCAATTAGGGATTGGTGGATTATTTGTAGCCCAACTAGGACTCGAACCTAGATTTAAAGTTTAGGAAACTTCCGTTCTATCCCTTGAACTATTAGGCCATCGGAAATCGAATTCCGCGGCAAAGGTACGACTTTTTCTGAAACTGTGGCAAACTTTATTTCAATTCCAGCACGATAGGGCAGTGGTCGGAATGCATCACGTCTGGCAGGATGTCGACGGCGGCGATGCGGTCGCGCAGGTTGTCGGTCACCATGTGGTAGTCGATACGCCAGCCAAGGTTTTTCTGCCTTGCGCCGGCGCGGAAACTCCACCAGCTGTAGCGGTTGGGTTCCTTCACTAGGTGGCGGAAGCTGTCGATGTAGCCGTCGCTGAGGAAGCCGGTCATCCACTGGCGTTCCTCGGGCAGGAATCCCGATGCGGTGTCGTGCTTGCGCGGGTTGTTGATGTCGATGTCCTCGTGGCAGATGTTGTAGTCGCCCGAAAGCACCAGCTGCGGCCTTTCTTTGCGTAACTCGTTGACATACAGACGGAAGAAGTCGAGCCACACCATCTTGAAGGCTTGGCGCTCGTCGCCCGTTGTGCCCGAAGGATGGTAGACGCTCACCACCGAGAGGTCGCCGAAGTCGGCACGGAGGAAGCGGCCCTCGTTGTCGTAGAGCGGCTCGTTCATGCCGTAGACCACGTTGTCAGGCTCGGTCTTCGTGATGATGCCCACGCCGCTGTAGCCTTTCTTCTGGGCGGGGAACCAGTAATGATGATAGCCCATCATCTCGAAGTCCATCAAGGGGATCTGGTCGGGCGTGGCTTTCAGCTCTTGGAAGCAGAGCACATCGGGTTGGTAGTCGTTGATCCATTGCAGCAGGCCCTTGCCGATGGCTGCGCGGATGCCGTTCACGTTGTAGCTGACGATTTTCATGCTGCGAAATTAGTGAAAAAGTCGTTTCTTTTCGCTTCGCGCGTTACTTTTTCCTATTTTAGCCGCCGCAAAACGACTCAAGATCGTGCTTAAAGACAAGATAAACGGATGGATTGACCGACTGAACGCATGGCGCACGACGCACATGACCGACCAACGTTTCATGCTGCTGCTCAGCATCCCGACGGGTTTCCTTGCCGGTGCAGCCGCCGTCATCATCAAGAAGTTGGCACACGGCATCCGCGACTTGGTCTTCCATGCGCAGTTCACCTACTCGCATTTGCTTTATTTCGTCTGTCCCGCCATTGGCATCCTGCTCACCATCTTGTTTTGCAAGTACATCCTCAAAAAGGACGTCGGCCACGGCATTCCGGGCATCCTTTACGCCATCTCGAAAAACAAAGGCAAGGTGAGCCGCAGCAGCACTTGGTCGAGCATCGTCGCCAGTGCCCTGACGGTGGGCTTCGGCGGCTCGGTGGGTTTGGAAGGGCCCAGCGTCTCGACGGGCGGCTCTATCGGCTCCAACATCGCGCAACTGCTGAAACTTGACCACAAGCACACCGTCCAGCTCATCGGCATGGGTGCCGCAGCGGCGTTGGCGGCCATCTTCCAGGCCCCTATCACGGGCATCGCTTTTGCCTTGGAAGTCTTCATGATTGACCTGTCGCTCAACGCGATAGTGCCCATCATCGTGTCGTCGTTTGTGGCCATCCTGACGGCCTATTTCTTCCTCGGGCAAACGGTGGAATATCCTGCCGCCATCGCCGAAGGCTTCATTCCGAGCAACGCCTTGTATTATGTGGTGTTGGGACTGTTTGCAGGCTTGGTGTCGGCCTATTTCCTCAAGGTGAACTTCAGCATGGAGAAGCGTTTCAAGAAGATCGAGTCGCCGTGGGTGCGTTTCCTCGTCGGCGGCTCGCTGTTAGGCATCCTGATTTTCCTTTTTCCCGCGCTCTATGGCGAGGGCTACGAGGCCATCAACTCGGCCTTGCGCGGCGACTACAGCCCCGTGTTCGGCAACCCTTGGTTCGAGCATTTCAAGGACCACGACTTGGTGGTCATCATCTTGTTTGCGAGCATGATCCTGCTGAAAGCCTTTGCCACGGCGTTCACCTTCGGTGCGGGCGGCGTGGGTGGCACCTTTGCTCCGGCCTTGTTTATCGGGGCGTTCACAGGCCTCTTCTTCGCCACGTTGGTCAACTATTTGGGTATCGGCGACTTGAATCCGGCCAAGTTCGCCCTCGTCGGGATGAGCGGCTTGGTGGCGGGTATGCTCCATGCGCCGCTGACGGGCATTTTCCTCATCGCCGAAATCACCAACGGCTACGCGCTCATCGTGCCGCTGATGATTGTTTCGGCCTTGTCGTACGTCATCAACCGGCTGTTTTTCAAGCATTCCATCTATACTAATGCCGTGGCCGAAAAGGGTGTGGAAGTCACGCACAACAAGGACAAGAGTATTCTCAACATGATGGCTATCAACCAGTTGATAGAAACCAACTTCAGTACCATCGACCCTGACAGCCTCTTCCGCGACTTGTTGCCGTTGGTGTCGTCGTCGAAGCGCAACATCTTCCCCGTGGTCGACAAGGAAGGCTTTTTCTGCGGCCATGTCTTGTTCGACGATGTGCGTGGCATCTTGTTCGACCAGACCTATTACGACCAGTCGATACAGAATTTCGCCGTCCTCCCCGATTACGTCATCCACCCCGAGGAGCCGATGGAGGAGATTGTACACAAGTTCCAGAAGTCGGGCAAATACAACATCCCCGTCATCCAAGGCGGCAAGTATTTGGGCTACATCTCGCGGGCCAACGTGTTCTCGGCCTACCGCGCCATGATGAGCGAGATTTCGGAGGATTAGCGTTTCTTTTTGAAGAAGTCCGTCAATAACGCCAGGCATTCGTCGTGCATCACGCCCGTTTCGGTCTTTGTCTTGGGGTGTAGCATGTTGCCGAAGCGCGAGAAGCCGTTCTTCGGGTCGTCGGCGGCCCACACGACTTTCCCGATGTGCGAGTGGCACAAGGCACCGGCGCACATGGGGCAAGGCTCCAAGGTGACATAGAGCGTGCATTCGTCCAAGTATTTCGCGCCCAAGGCGTTGGCCGCAGCGGTGATGGCGAGCATCTCGGCGTGGGCGGTCACGTCGTTGAGGGTCTCGGTCTGGTTGTGCGCGCGGGCGATGACCTTGTTGTTGCATACCACCACGGCGCCAATCGGGATTTCGTCGGCCTCAAGGGCCATTTGGGCCTCCTGATAGGCCTGTTTCATATAGTATTCGTCGGTGAAAACGGAAAGCATTGTTTAGAGTTTAGGGTTTAGAGTTTAGGGTTTAGAGTTTAGGGCATGGTGTTGTCAGACGATTTTGGATAACAATTGTGATGCCGTGATGTCCATTTTATTGAAAGCAAACCATTTTTTTCCGAGATCCTTCAATGACGCACCAATGTGGTAAACGGTTTCGTCAACCATCAGGAAGCGGTCATGCGAATTGGTAAAGATTTGAACGTCAATGGGTTCGTATTGTGCATTGTGAAGCGTGATGTCGTTTTGCAAAGCAGGAGCAATCTGTTTCGTATAAACGGTGGCTTTGATGCCATCTGCACGCTTGTCGAGCAGCTTCAATACCGTATCGTCAATATAATTGTCAATAAGGACGACGGCTTTTTTTGCGCTTCGTATCAAGTCGCTGACAAAAGTATGTGCGTCAAACACTTGGCCTTCAAAGAAAATGCCTTCAATGGGCGGGAGCGACGTACGGACAAAAAAGTCAATTTTTTCGGAATGTTCTGCCAATAAAACTTGTTGGTTCTCTAATTGGTTTTCGATTCTTAGCAGGCGTTGGTTTACGGCGTAACCTTTTAATAAATAGTCTTTCAAGACCTTGTTGGCCCA
>FLNV01002124.1_pt1 | contig 19500 bp, 17 predicted proteins | sample 1140351 | NCBI WGS metagenome assembly FLNV01 (sample SAMEA3878207, study PRJEB12797) | bioreactor metagenome | biome: Moose rumen | place: Sweden | collected 2011-10 | reverse complement strand
AGTTTATATAGAGTATAAAAAACGGTGTTAATAACTAAAAAACAGTGGCAGATTATTTGGAAGGAACGTTAAAGTACATGCATTTGGGAGATTATTGCGATTTGTTTTTCGTGGGCTTTTTGTAATTTTGCTCCTACAAATTAAAAAACGAGTAAGCCCGGGTAACTCTGGAGGTGGCGACAGCTCCTTCAGAGTTTCCCCGTTTTTTTATTTTATCAATCAAATCAATTATCACAATGAAGAATTTATCATTGTTTGCGTCGGCTCTGGCGGTGCTGGGGCTGACGGCGTGTGAAAAAATGCTCGTGGATGACATTGAGGATGTCGGAAACGGGCAAGTGAAGAACTCGGTGCTACAGGTGCGGACGCGCTCTGGCGGCAGTTCAGGCGACGCTGCAACGGTTGCGTACCCTGTGACGGTGTATGTGTTTGCTGGTGATGAATGCCGGGCTGTGCAGACCATAGGCGACGAGGGGTAGACGCTGAATATTCCGCTTGTAGAAGGAACGTACTCAGTGTATGCCGTGGGCGGTGCATCGACTTCGGACTATGTGCTGCCAACGATGGATGATGCTACTGTAACGTCGGCAATTGCATTGTGTAAAGGACACGAACACGGCGACCTGATGGCGGCATCGGCCACGGCAATGCTCGTAGATGGCGGCACAAACACAGTTACATTGGGCATGACGAGGAAGACGATGCTCATTCAGAACGTGACTATCAAGAAGATTCCGACGGCGGCAACGGCGGTGAGCGTGACGATAGCGCCGCTGTGGCAGTCGCTCACCGTAGGCGGTACGTATAGCACGATGAATGGTAGTAACACCATTGGGCTGACTCGCCAAGAGGACGGGAGGACGTGGCAGAACGCCGCCAGTGCCTACCTGCTGCCACCAAGCAGTCAGCCCGCCAGCGTGAGCGTGAACATCACCATTGGTGGCACGACGAAGACTTACACCTATTCGTGCAGCGACCAGTTGGAGGCTGGGTATAAAATCAACATTGACGGTACCTACACCGAGGCTATTGGTGTCAACCTGACTGGCACCATCACAGGCGCAACGTGGCTCGGGGAAAGGATGATTAGTTTTGAGTTTGACGAGAGTGGCAGCAGTACGGTTGATGATGACAATGGCGGCGGTAATGGGAATAACGAGGCTCCAGACAACACAGAAGACATCCCTGCCGTCGGCTCTACCTATCAGGGGTGTTACGTGTTAGCCTCGACCGTCGCAGATGATGGTCAGTCGGCTGAGTTGACGTTGCTTTCACCTAACGAAACAACGATAGGAAAGGCTTACAACGATGCCAGTTTCATAGGGCATCCAGAAGTCCTCGAAGCCCTCATTGATGAGAAACTGGCCGAGGCGGACGTGGATGGCATCAGCGATTGGCGTTTGCCCACCTACAACGAACTTAATTCAATCTACGCCTCACTTGATGCTATCAACGAGGCTTTTGAATCCGACGTAAGCGCCAGCGGCAAATACATCTACGATGCAGGCGGCACCGTTCTCTTTCGTATTCTCTCCCAGACTACAGCCGATGGTTTCGACAACTTCGGTGCAACCGCCCGCATTCGTCCCGTCACAACAGTTTCTATCACTAAAGATTGAGCCATCATGAAGAAGTATTTGTTTATCGCTCTCGCCGTGCTGGTTGCAGCGTGCGAGAAACCCATCCTCGACGAGGACGTTGTATCAATGAAGGAGGCCAACGTCATCCTGCACATGACACAGTATGACCAGGAAACGTTTGGCAATAGTGGAAACCGTGCGGCTACCCGAGCCGCCACTGACATCACGGAACTATGCTCACGTCTGAACATCGCCATCTTCGATGATGAAGGGACGAAGGTCAAGACTGTGGCGCAGAAAGAGGGCGACGCGTCGTTTGGCACTGTCGCCCTGACGCTTGCTGCCGGAACGTACCAGCTTGTGGTCATTGCCCACAACGGCGAAGGCTCGGCCACGATTACCTCGACCGAGAAGGTGACGTTCCCGAACAATAAAGTGACCGACACCTTCTACTATTATGGTGACCTGGTTGTGACCTCCGAGATGCAGTCCTACGACCTCACGCTGACCCGTGCCGTCGCCATGTTCCGCATGGTGCTGACCGACGAGGAAATCCCGTCCACGGTGACAAAGTTCAAGTTCTACTACACGGGCGGTTCTTCGACCTTCAGCCCCTCGGCTGGCTATGGTTGCGTCAACTCGAAGCAGACGGAAATCCGCACTGTTGCCGACGGTGTGACCACTTTCGACATCTTCACCCTGCCTCATACCGAGGAAGATGTATTGACGAAGCTCACCGTCACTGCCCTCGATGCCAACGACAACACTGTGAAGGAGCGCGTCTTCGAGAACGTTCCTGTCACCCGCAACCAGGTGACCCGCTACACTGGAAGTTTTTTCGGTAATGGCGGCAGCGGCCAGACCTCCGACGGCACCTTCCGCCTCACCGCCGATCCAGATTGGGACAGCGTGAACGGATATACGTTCTGATCTCTCTAAACTTCGAGAGCCGAGGCGCCATTGCCTCGACTCTCGTTGCTAAAAAATGTTCTGTTGGAAATACTGTGATATACTATGTGGGGAACGCGGGAACAAGAGCCTAAATGACTGCATTACAATGATTTGTCATGTTCCCAGCTTGGGAACGAGCAATAAATGAAGTAAGCATCATCCCTTTCTTATGTACCTTGTCGTTCCATTCTGTTCCCAGACTGGGAACAAGATAACTCGCTGACAGTAAGGTTGGTAACATTGTTCCCTATTGTTCCCCACTATATATCCAATGATGTCTGCACTGCATCGCTTTTATCTTCCACAGGCATTCGTTCAAGATCAATGTCATACATCTCCTTGACCTTTTCGTAGTCGAAACAGTAGGCCCATTCCGAGAACTCCTTTTGCTTGAATGTCTTGTCACCATTAGGCTTGCTCAGATCGGGTACCGGATAGCCATTCTTGTCGAACTCTTTGAACCTGTACTTCTTGTCGCCCAGGTAATAGCTGGTGTTCTTCATATAGAACTCCAAGGACTCCTTCGGGATGAAGTTGTAGCCAATCTTACGGCATGTCTCTTGATACCGCTCAATCATACCGGCCTTGCGGATAAGTAGTATAGAGTGCGGCTCGTCCCATAAGTACTCCTTGCCATTCCGACAAGTCACGTTCTTTGTAAGGGCTATGCGGAAATGGCCGTCGGCAATGATTTTCTTGTCGGACAAGAGGTATTGCAGCACATTCCAGAAAGATGCCAGCTCGTCGCTGGTCTTGCAGGAAATGGCCTGACGCTTAACGGCATCCATGACAAAACGGCTAATGCTGGCGTAGTCGATATTGATATCCAGTTCGTCTTTCAGCACCTTATAGGCAGCAAGAGGCACGGCCCAGTTCCTGGCAATGCGGGTGTGCTCCGTAGAATCTCCCACTTCCTTGAGTATTTCCTTGCTGACCTCGTCGAATGTACGCTCGTATTCCCGCTCCATCTTGTCGCGATGACTCATTATCTCCATGGTTAGATGAGTCAAGCCGCTCCTCCTCAGACCTGCAATTTTGTCAAACTCTTCCGTCTCTTCCGCACTGAACTTTGACTTTGAGAACGTGAGAAATATCGTCCGTGAGAACAATGCGGGGTCTTTCGTCGGCATCTCCTGACCAGTAATGATTACACCAGAATCCACTGCCGTCATCTCCTTCTGACCATCCTTGTTCATGGACATGCGGGTACGGCCTATCAAGTCCCAAATGCCCTTCAGAAATTCTATTTTGCTGTCATCAAGAGCGTTCTTGTATTCGTTGAATACGACCACGGCGTTGGCGGCAGCCGCTACTTCGTCAGACATTGCCGCCACCGTGGCATTATCTATGTTGATGGACTTCTTCTTGGTGAAGAATGCCGCTATCATTTCTGCCAGCGCAGTTTTGCCCGTTCCCATTGGTCCGAAGAGATCAAGGATGGGAAACCAACCAGGAGCTGTCGCATAGGCCACAATATCGTGGAATAATGATGCAACGAGAAACATGAAGGCAATTTGTCCATTGGCACCGAATACCTTGAACATCTGGTCGGTTACTTCATGAAGCGTGACCGATGAGCCTTCCTGGTGGACGAAGTTATGCTCGAAGAGGAACATCTTCCGGTCGTGGCGGTAGATGAGCGAGTGGGAAGGCAGATAGAAATTGCCCACATCTTGCAGCTTGACGATGCCGTATTGGTCGGCCTCATGCCACTGCTCGCCATCGAAGATGCCGTTGCCGAAAGCGAAGAAACCTTGCTGCTGCCAGCCGAGTTGCTTGATAAGGATTGCTGTGTCCATATTGGCGAAGAGGAAACCCTTCACCTTCTTTAAGTCGCTCTTGCCACCTGACCATACATAGTTGCCTATCTCGCCCACCTTAGCTTCAAACTTGTCGTTCGACACCAATTCCTCGGAGCGCAGCTCAATGATGTTCTTCACATGCTGGGTGTTCTCGATAGTAAAGATACGTCTTGACAGTGTAGGGTCTTGAACATGAAACATCGGTGTGAGAATGAAGTTCGACAGCGGTCTGATGCCGTTCTCGTCCTCTATTAAGTACTGACAATCCCTGATAGTAAAGCCGAACTCCCTGCTGTCGGCAGTGTTCGTGACAATTGGATTCCTACGCTTATCAGTTTTTGCATTGACCTTCGACTGCTTCATGGCATTGTTCCACGGCTTCTTCTGTCCACCGGTATGCTTCTTCAATTGGTCGATATAAAAATCGACTTTGGTAGAATTGCCTATGCCTGTTAATATGTTGACCACAGTATGCAAGGCAATTGTCTGGTCATCAACGGAAGAGCTGGATGCAAATAGCTTTTCGGCATACCATAGTATAAAGTCCTGCTCAGGTAAGCTGTCAAAAATATCCCTATTGGTGAAATATGAATCAGCATCGCGCTTACCATCACCAGCAGGAATCTCCTTGACGTACACAGCCAGTCCATTCCTGAGAGCCAATCTCCCAGCATCGGTAACAACCTTGATGCCGTGAGGTAGTCTCTCGCCAGGCTTGATAACATCTGAGTCGGGGATGAAGCATACTTTGGTAACAGCCTTGCCCAATGTCTGAAAATGCTTTTCATTCCATGCAGAACCCAGACATGCTACAGAATTCGTCACGCCAATAGACTGTAAACGCATACAGTCTGGAGCACCCTCTACCAGATAGGCTGTCTGGGTACGAATGACCTCCTTCCACGCTGCATCTATGCCAAACAGCACTTCGCCTTTATGGAAGATGTCGCTGTCAGCGTTATTCAGATACTTAGGATTGCTGCCATCGAAGTTTCGGCACGTGAAGCCGATGATCCTTCCGAAGCGATCGCGGATACTGATGGTGATACGCTCGCGGAACAGGTCGTTGCCGTTTCGGTCGCATAGTCCCAGTTCTTTCAGCATGTCCTGGGTGATGCCCAGTTTGTCGAGGTTCCGTGAGTAGCCCGGCGCATAACCAATTCGGATAAGGTCGCAATATTCTTTGTCCCAACGGTCATAGGCATACTGCTGAGCCTTCTCGCTCTTCATGAACTCTTTATGATAGTAGTCCTCGACTATAGCCATGTTGGCGAAAAGACTGTCTCGCTTCTTCATCAGTGCTTCTTGCTCTTCAGTCGGTTCGTACTCCTGAATGTCTATGCAGTACTTCTTTGCCAGCCATCGCAATGCCTCCGGGTAGGTCATCTTTTCATGCTTCATCAGGAAGGTAACGGCATTGTCGCCCTCGCCACAAGTAAAACACTTGAAGATTTGGCGTGACGGTGAAACCGACAGTGATGGAGTGTGGTCTTGATGGAAGGGACATAATCCCTTGTAGTTCACCCCAGACTTCTTCAGATCAACGAACTCACCGACAACCTCAACGATGTCTGCTGCATCGTAGATTTTTTCGATGATGTCTTGCTTAATATAGCTCATATCCTCTGAATATGTTTATTTCTGGGTCAAACTCATGATGTCCTCACGACGATAGTAAATACGCTTACCGACCTTCACGGGAGTAAGGTAACCAGACTTCTGCCACTTCCACAGCGTGGTATGACTCACATTGAACCCCAGCATGGCATCCTTCTTGGAGATAAGAGAACCGTTGCTGTCGGGGAACAGATTGTCAGTTACACTTTCTGATGCTGGGTGTTCCTCCAATGCTGCAAGTTGCATGGCCTTAGCAAAGGCTAACACCCCAGCATCCGTAAAAGTAAAGGATACATGACCTGTGCTTCTATGCACCTCCGAAACCAACTGGCTTGCCAGCAGCTTCTGCTCGAAATTGACATCCATGCAGTTCGCATTTGGTGTCTCATTTTGACGATTTTGATAATTATTCATATCTTTTTTATTTAAATATTTTGTTATGTTATCAATTTTTTGTATTTTTGCAGCCGATGATAATGATTTGAGCACCCGCCGCCACGGAATTATTTCCGCTTATCGAGCGCAAAGATAATCATATCTATTGAAATATCAAGCAAAATGATAATAGAAATTATCAATATTAGTAATTATTAACAAAAATGGACAACAAAAAGGTGACTTTAGCTGATTTTCATATCGGGAACCTTATTATCAGTTATCTGAAAAGGAACAATATTCCCCAGGCACATCTGGCAAGAGAACTCGGTATGGCTACCCCTAATGTTAATAGGTTGCTCAAACGTGAAAGTATGGACACCAATTTAATATTGGAAATAAGCGAAAAGCTAAAGCACAACTTTTTTGCAGACATTTCCGGTGACACAGAGGAGGGAAAAGCTTATGTTCTGATTCATGCGCAGGTTGGCAACAGCATTGAGTCAAGGTTGAAAGAGTTAAAGATGACTCAGACGCAGTTTGCCGCCATTTTTGAAGTAACCCCTGCAGAGGTAAGTCGGCTTATCAAGAAAGACTCCTTTGATGCCCAAAAACTTTTGAAGATTTCCCGCCTGCTTAATTATAATTTCTTTCAGGACTTCTATCAATACTCCTCTCATACAGAAAATAGAAGTATTGATGGATGGGCATCCATTATGAAGCGTAACGAAGAACTTGTTGCAGAGAATGCCCGACTAAGAGACTACCTGAAAGACGTTTATTCCAAGATGCAGAAATTCAAGGAGGACAATGGAGTTTCTATTGAAAACTGGGATAGCCTGGTTAAGAAAGAAGGAGTAGACGTAATGAACATGGCGTCATTCTTCTTTTTGGATGCTAATATTAAAAAGTTTTTGGATGAATCAGATCAGACTGACTCATCCAAAAAAACAGATAAGGACTAACAGAACCTTTAGCCTATAAGGTCTATGACATTCTTAAGAGTCTCGTCCTCAATGTTTCGGTATCGCTTAAACGCTTTAGAACCTTCTACATGACCGGACATCTTTCCGATAAGGTTTGGATCGGTGACCTTGAAATAGGCATTACCTATGAAAGTACGACGGGCCAGATGGCTTGATGCTATTTCGTTGATGGGATGTATTTCATACTCGCGGGTCTGAGGATTGCGTACTTCCACATTCCTGGTTATCCCTACCATGGTAAAGATGGCTTTGATAGCGTCATTGTATTTTTGGGGCGTTATAAATGGAAACAACCTTCCCTCCTCGTCGAGTCCCGCGTACTTCTTGACAAGCTCTTGAGCCTTGGGGTGAAGGGGAACACGGGCTTGCATGGCCTCCTTACCCTCCTTTGTCTTATGCGGTGTATATGTCAGTACCCCGTTTTCTATATGTTGCGGAGTCAGTTTTATCAAGTCGCCAACACGGCAACCAATGAAACATTGAAAAATGAAAACGTCGCGGCATGTAATAATGGTCTGGATAGGCATCTTACAGTCTTTACGAAACTGTTCGTCCATATCCGGCCACTTCTTTTCAAGGTCAAAGTCTGCAATCTTGTTCCTTTCTTCTATAGTAATATAAATAGGTGTACCCACAATGGCGGTGCCAATCTTAAATCCATCAAAGGGGCGATTGGTGGTGAAGCCCTCTTCTACGGAGAAGCGAAAAATGGATTTAAGTCTGGAAAGCATCTTGATGACGGTGTTCTCGCCACGAGACTCCACTTTGTTGCGTCTTTTCTTAAGGGATGCGGGGTAATCTTCTATCAGTTTTGCAAAGAGGTTGGGGTACTGGTCAGAAAGGGCTTTCTCATGACGCAAATAGTCGGCCAGATTTTCAATGTCGTTACGGGTAACTGTATCAATCGAGAACGTAAACGTCTTTTTCGCAGGTTCTGTAGCCCTGACAAATCCTTCATATCTGGCAATGGTACGTGCCAGAACATAAAAGTCTTTGTAATGCGATGGAGCTAACTGACGGCGATTAATGTATAGTTCAACGAGTTCGGGAAATGATTTGCTTGTCTCGCTTTTTGCAGCATACTTTTCTGGATGGTTGAACATGTCTACCACTTCTTTTAGCCAGTCGCTTGTCATATTGCTTTTATCTGCAGTCCCATAGCAATCAAGAATGTGGTTCTTCAGTCTTTCCAAACGCTCAGCCTGCTCACGGTGGAATTTAAACTCTGGAGTCTCTAACCGCTGCTTAAAAACAATAGTACCGCTTTTGCGTAACGCATATCTATGCTTTTCCGCTTTCTCAACAGAGGCGGTTATGATGTTGCCAGGAATCTTAACACCAGCCTTTTCTGTTTTCTCCCGGTTTATATAATACTCGAAATACTCTGGGCTAACAAATACCTCACTCTTGGCGTAGAGGTCAAATGTATTACCTTGGAAGAACCGTATCATAATCTCGCTCCTTCCTGTCACCTTCTGTATCTTACTTGATATTCGTAGTTCTACCTGTGCCATAACTGGTGACAATTAAGCTTCCTCATCAATGACGTTTCCAAATTTGGCCTTTGCCACTTCCAGTGACTTTTGGATCTGCTGCATCAGAACATGACGCGGGGGCAGTTCAGTCAGGTATTGTGCCACCTTGATTCCTGCTTTGTCAAGCTGCAGCAGTTCTATTTGCTCTTCACTGCCTTCTGTACATAGCAGCAGGCCCAGAGGAGTTTCTTCGCCTGGTTCCATTTCATTTTGTTCCAACCACCGAAGGTAAAGTTCCATTTGCCCTTTGTACTGTGCCTTGAAGCGGTCTAATTTCAGGTCAATGGCAATTAGGCGGTGTAGACGGCGGTGAAAAAACAGCAGATCGAGATAGAAGTCCTCTCCGTCAATGATCATCCGCTTCTGCCTGGCAACGAAACAGAATCCATTCCCCAGTTCTATAATAAACTGCTCCAAATGGGCGATAAGACTATCTTCCAGACTCTTTTCGCTATACATGCCTTTCAATCCGGTGAACTCCAGAAAGTAGGGGCTCTTAAATACCAAGTCTGGTGATATCACATTATCGTCGCGCAAGCTCGATAACTCCTTCTTGATAAATTCGTCAGGCTTGCCACTGATGGCAGTACGCTCATAAAGCATACCATCTATTTCCTTACGTAAGCGATTTCTTCCCCATCTTCCAGATACTGCCATAGTGATATAGAATTCGCGTTGAAGATCATCCTTGAGCGGAAGAACCTCAATAAAATGAGACCATGATAATTGTCGCGCAGCCTGCGCAACAATTTGTTCGTCAGCGAAAAGATTCGCAAACTGCATCATTCTTCTGATACTTTTGTCGTCAAATCCTTTCTTTCCGTACTCCTTTTGCAATTGTCGCGCCACTTGCGCGACAATCTGCTTTCCATACTCCGCACGCTGGCTCCCAAGTACATCTCTGTTAATGCGCTCACCAATATGCCAGTACATCATAGTCAGCTCGTAGTTAGCTGTAGCAGCTACATGACCACGAGCCTGATTGATTATCTGGCGCAGGTCTTCCATCAATGACTGTGTGTCTTGTGGGGATGCAAATTTTTCGATTTCTTCCATATGAAATATCGATTTATATTTGTTGTTCTCAACTTAATTGTGTACCTTTGCGGCAAATATAAAAAGCGAACTTTAAAATATTGACACATTGGATTCTGGCTACAAAGGTAAGAATAATGCCACGGGAATACAAATAATTTTCCCGTAATTTTCCCGTGATAACGGGAATTTAACGTTCTTTAAGGTTATTAATATTGCAGATATGTTTGTGTAAGTTATTGAAAATCAGTACAAAGTATGCAACTTAAATCATCTTTAATTTCCTTTAATCATCATTTTGATAGTCCAGTAATCCCGACAATAAAAATCGCTAAGTTGCTTAAAATCGAGCACTTGGCGATTTTTCTTTTTCTATTTTCCCGTGAACGCTGCCTGAACCTTGGGTGCACACTTGCACCCCCCTGTCAATAACGACGTCACCACCACCTTATGCAATACTTTTTGGTCAAAAAATGGCCTGAAAACAATTATATTTGTGCGTAAAACTACATTTTTTGCAAAAAGTAGTGTGAATTGCTGAAAATTCACTAACTTTGTACGCTATACCGCCCTCGTTGCTGAACGTGACAAGATGCAGAACTCGGAGAGACTGTATCTGACAGCCTTGTATTGGGCTTGGAACCAAGACCTCAGACGGATGGTGTTGCGTGTAGTATTGACGGCAGAGGGTGCTGAGTATTGGAAACAATAAAAGCGAATATGACAGAGAAAGAAAAGATGCTTGCGGGCGAGGTGTATGATGCCACAGACCCGGAGCTGCTGCGAGAACTCGTAGAGACAAGGGAGCGCATCTGTGACTACAATGCCTTGCGGCCTTCTGATACAGAAAAGATGAGGGCGATTCTGAAAAAATTGCTGGGCGGAATAGGCGATGACGAGATTATCATCAACCAGCCGTTTCGTTGTGATTATGGGCGGCAAATCAGCGTGGGTAGGTAAATGATGAACACTATCAAACTGAACAATGGTCTCGAAATCCCACAGATAGGCGTTGGTACATGGACGCTGCGGGGAGAGACGGCTGGCTGAAGACAGAAGATCTGGCGAAGATGGGGCAGCTGCTGCTACAGAAAGGCGAGTGGAATGGCCGTCAGCTGATACCTGCCGAGTGGGTGTCGGAGATGTCTAAGAAGCAGGTGGAGAGCATCAATCCCGGCACCCGCTTGGAGGAGGCCGAGGCAAAGGGCATGACCAAAGAGACGAGCGACTGGATGCAGGGCTACGACCACGGCAGCATGCCGCAGCCTGCCTATAAGATACTGAAAGACCATATCAAACGTATCACTGCCAAGATGACCTCTGCTCTGCCCAAGCCTGTCGTCAAGACAGAACGGCAGGCAGAATAACGTTTCGCATGGCAACCGGAATACGTGCGCAACGATGCTCAGATAGGGCAGAGAACAGTGCCAACGAAGGCCCCTATATGGCCATGCGGCTGAACGAGCAGCGGTTTGAGACCACTACGGGCGGCTACGAGCATGAGGAAATTATCATGCCAATGCTGTTTTTAAGATATTCTTTAGGAGGTAGGTAGCGTTCTGATTTCGGGCTACACCCTCAGAGAGCCGATAGGTATAGGTGATTTCGTCGGAGAGCTGGATTTCAAAGCAGTAGTTGTAGAAGCGGGCGGGATATTCCTGTTGCATCTTCGATAATTCAAGGTCGTGGGTGGCGATGATGCCTGTAATGGGGAGGGTGGAAACAGACTGGAGGAACAGCCGGGAGCCGTTGAGTTTGTCGAGCGAGTTGGTGCCCTTCAGTATCTCGTCGAGGATGATGAGCGTGTGGTGGTTCTGACGGCAGGTCTCAATGAGCTGTTGCAGCCGAAGCAGTTCGGCATTGAAGTAGCTGATGCCGTGGGTGAGGTCGTCGGTAGTGCGCATGCTGCTGAAAAGCGAGAAGAGCGAAACGCGGAGGCTGTCGGCAAAGACGGGCATGCCGCAACAGGCCAGCACGTAGTTGATGCCGATGGAGCGGAGGAAGGTACTCTTGCCCGCCATGTTTGCGCCGGTGATGATGTAGTAGTGGCGGTCAGCAATCGTGAAGTCGTTGCGCACGGCCTGCTGTCCGAGGAAAGGATGATAGAGTCCGCGAGCCTCATAGACCACCTCGTCTGCATCCACCAGTTCGGCATCCGTGGCCGCTGGCTCATTGTATCGGAACGTCGCCATCGATACCAATGCATCGAAATGGCTGACAGCATCTATCCATTCGTCAAGATGCCCCATGTAGCGTTTTTGCCATAGCAGGAATCGGCGTACAATGAAGTAGTCTGCCAGATAGAGGGCATTGGATATGGGCACCCAGACCTCGTTTCGCTGGTCAAGGTCGTTGATGATTCCTTTCAGCAGCTGGAAAGACGTGAGGGCATCCTGCTTGTCGGCTGCTAATTGGCTGATGATGTCGCGCCCTTCCTGACTCTTCAGATCGGACGTCACTATCTGCATAATCAAGTTAACGTAGGTGCCTAATCGCGGCAGGATAATGTTGATGCTCTGATTGACACGTTTCAACGTACGCCCGAAAAGCAGATAGACCGCTAAAATCTGCAGCAGCACCCAAAGCATGGGGAATGTACCCGATAGCGGGCCGAAGATGGCTCCAGCCAGCAGTCCGTAGAATACAATGATGCTGCCAATCGCTGCAATATGGGTGAGCCGATGAGCAGCCAAATGAGATATATGCAACTGCTGCACTTCATGCAGAGCCTCCATAATGTCAGCAGTATTTATCTGCCGCCCTCTGCCTTGTGCAAGGAATGCAGTACGCAACGACTCTTTTTCTGACAATTCACGGATAGCCTCCTGACGTGTCTCAATCTCGTTGATACTCCGCACCCGTGTCTCGGCCAGTTCTTTTGCCAAGAAATCGCTGCCGCCAGTGGTGACTGTGCGATTGATGCGGTTGAACAGCGACTGTGGCCCGAAGATGTCGAGGTCGAGCGTAAACTCATGATGGGGATTGACGTATTGCTCGCCAACAGCGAATCCTGAGAAATCACCATCGAGATAGGACAACTCCTTCTGATAGACACTGCGGACGCTATCCTTCTGCTCCGACAAACGACTATTGCGACTGTCTTTCCAACGGATGGCCACATATACGGCTATGAACAATGCAGCCACTACCAACACCAATATGCCGCCCCATATTGTATAAGCCACCACGCAGCCAATAGCCAATGCGATAGCCGTCAGTTCCAGTACAACAACCAGTCGGTTATACTTGTTCAACTGATAGATTTCATCCGTTAGCGTCTTGATACGCTCTGTATATAGTTCCTTTGGATTCATACTTAAATGATTTTCACATCCTCTAACAAGAAAGGAATTACACCCATATACATGATGCCGTCCTCGTCGGTCCAAGGCTTTGCGTTTCCGTCGGTGATGACAATCTTGCGGAAAAAGTCGCCGGAATTCTTCAGCGAAAAGGTCTCCTGACTTTTCTTTGCTTCCGTATCTACATTCAGTGCCGACTGGATATATACCTTCTCGCTGCCCGTATTGACAATGAAGTCAATCTCGTACTGCGACTGCTGCTTCTTGCCTTGTTCATTGACACGGGTCAGTTCCACCACACCAACATCCACACTGTAGCCCCTGCGGATGAGTTCAATGAATATCATGTTTTCCATCAGATGCGACCGCTCCTGCTGGCGGTAGTTCAGCTTGGCATTTCTCAAACCAGTATCCATTGAATAGTATTTCTGCGTGTTCTCAAAGTATCGCTTCCCTTTGATGTCGTACCGCTTGGAACTCACAAAGAGATAGGCATCCTCCAGGTAGTCCAAATAGTTCTTGATGGTATTGTCAGAGGTAGTGCGCTTCATCAGTGAGCCAGCCGCATTTGCCAGATTATGTGGATTAGTCAGCGAACCTACGGCCGATGACAAAGCGTCAATCAGTGCCTCCAGCACCTCGTCGTCCTTTAGTTTGTATCGCTCCACGATGTCCTTCAGATAGACTCTTTTATGGAGTCCCCTCAGGTATTTTCGTTTCTCCGTCTCGTCCTTTTCCAGCACCGCCAACGGCATGCCGCCGTAGGTAAGATACTCCTCCAGTGCATCTGCCTTCTCCAATCCAGATACGGGATAATATTCTTTAAACGACAGCGGATAGACCTTAATCTCCGTTCCGCGGTCACGAAAGTTAGTGACAATATCTTTTGAAAGCATCTTGCTGTTCGAACCAGTGACGTAGATATCCAGATTGCTGCGTGACATTAGGTCGTTCAGGATGTCATAGAACGTGGTGTAGAGCATATCGCGATCTTCATCAGGAACCAGTTTTTCATCTACATCCTCGTTCTTCACTTTGTACGACAACTGTATCTCATCAATGAAGACATAGTAGCGTTTTTCGGTATCCTGCGTTTTACGAAGCACATAGTTGTAAAGTTCGTTGGGATTCCGATACTTCATATATGCCTTTTTGTCTAATGCCAACTCTACAAAACAGTCCTTCGCCACTCCCTCCTTCAGCAGGTAATCCTTGTAGAGCGTCGAAAGCAGGAACGACTTGCCACAGCGGCGTATGCCGGTGATAATCTTTACCTTACCGTTCCATCGTTTGCTCAACAGTTCGTTTACAAATTGAAATCTTTGAATAATCATTTCTTATCCTTTTAATAATTGTTACTGAAAAAACAGTCGAACATTCGACCATTTTTTCAGTGCAAAGATACGGATAATTTTCGAAACAGCACTATAATTGAAGGAAAAAATATACAAAATGAACTAAATTCCTTCGTTTAATCTTAAAAGAGGGCAGCGTCGGCACGAGTCCGACGACTGCCCATCAAAACGAGAGTAATCTATAGTCGGTTGCGCTCGCTCTGTCCGGCGTGGCTGCCCTTATAGCGACTCTTGGTGGCGTTGAATTTCCAAGAGAGGTTGATACCGATGCGGCGGGAGTCGCGGTACTCGCGGAACTGCGTACGGACATTAATGCCGCCATAAGCTGTCATCTCAATTTATCGGGTGTGGAGGATGTCGTTGGCAAGGATGGCTACGCTGAGGCTCTTGTCCTTGAGGAATTGGCGACTCAATCGGAGGTTTATCCCACCTGTTGCTTTCGTCTGCGAGCAGCCTGAATTATAGCGAGGTGTCAGTTCCATTCCAATGTTCAGTAGCCAGTCCTGTGGTAGTGATAATGTATTGTCAAGATTGAAGTAAGTACAAAGTCCGTTCCAATGATGTGTGATGCCGATGGCTTCTAAGTCTCGGTTGTTGAAGAAGAAACTTGCAGTGTAGTTCATCTGCCAGATACCAACCTTTGGCGTAATGTTTATATCCAGTCCGTAATTCTGGCTCTTTGGCACGTTGCGGCGGTCATCGAGAATAACGCCTGGATGGTTCATATCATCATAGGCGACCTGAAAAGAATGGTTCAAGTTCTTGACGTATTGGTAATACAGCTCGGCGTGAACCCACCGGTAGTTAGTCGTCCATGAGACATAGTGGGTTGTTTGCGGACGAAGGTAGGGGTTACCCGTTTCGTATTCGTATTTGCTGCGATATTTGACGGCAGTGCTTAGCGTGGAATAAGCTGGATTGCGCCGGAAGCATTGATAACTGAAGGTGTGCGTCCATTTCTCCGTTCGGTAGTTAAGAGAGAGGCGTGGGATAAGCACATGGTAGTCAGGACTTTGCTCAGGGTCTTTACGGCCATTTGTTTCGTAGTCATTGTGTTCGTTCTGCCAGCGCAATCCTACATTGAGTTTGAACTTCTTCACCTGCAGGGCGTAGTTGACGAACAGCGACCACGTTGTAGTCCGTTGGTGTACGTTGTTATCAGCAGAGAAACCACTTTGGGTAAAGTCGCTCTTGCGGTCTACTCCCGACACTTCCTCACCAAAGGTCAGGGTTCCTTTAGGAACTGGTGCTGTGACGACGAGTTTCTCAGCCAGCAGGTTGTTCTTGGTCAGTGTTTTGCTGCTAACGCCATTCTCGCCAATGGTGCCACCTTCCATATCACTCTCGGAATGTCCGCCATAGTAGTCGGCACTGAAGTCCAGATGCCACTTGCCGATTTCTCCGACGTAGTAGGCATTCACGGCATGCTCCATCCGAGGTTTTAGAGAAGTTACTGTTTTGTTGGTCTCTGCTTCCCAGAAATTGGCGTCACGCCATACCTCCTCGTCGGTTTCTATACTGTGCGTCGCATCGGAGATATAGTTGTTAGCGGTGTAGGTTAGGCCGACGGAATGCTTCTCAGAGATTTCCCAGTTCCACCCGAGGTCGGCAAAGTAGTAGTTGTAACGATTGAGAAAGGTGCTTTCTTTCTTGAAGTCCCAGACTGAAGAGGCCTGCAGTTGGTCATCGGCAGTAGCGGTAATCACCTGGTTGTTGCTTGTCAAAAAGCCACGGGCAAAGAAGTCCATGCCGTTGCGCAGGCGGTAGTTCAGTGCAGCGTTGCCATTGGCATAGCATTCCTTGCCTTGGCGATAGGCAGCGGAGAAGTTACCGCTCCAACCTTCGCCAGCCTTACGAACGGTTTTCAGTCGGATGACAGAGGTGACTTCCGCACCATATTCAGCACCAGGATTGGTAATGATCTCTGCCGACAGAATCTCATCAGCACGGAGGCGGTCGAGTTCCTGTTCATTGCGCACCTTTTTATTGTTGATGTATATCTCAGGCTTGCCGTGACCTGCTATCTCACCGTTGCTCATCATCAGGGGCAGATGGGTGAGCATTTCCGCGACGGAACCGAATTGCTCCAACGGAGTACCTTGAACGTTGGCTATCAGTCCTCTGTCTGAAGCATAGACCAAGCGTTTAGAGCCTTTCACCTCAACGCCTTTCACTACGTAGCTGTCGCGCTGCATCCGGATGGTGCCCATGTCCTCTTGGGTGCTGAGACGATAGACGGTCTTGTAGCCGATGAAGCTTATGCGGGCTAGAATTTTGTGTTGACTATAGGGAACGACAAACTGGCCCGCCTCATTGCTGACCCCACCAGAGAGAAGAGTGGAGTCAGCAGGATTGAGGACGGCTATATTGGCGTATGCCACAGGCTGGTCTTGTTCGTCGATGAGAGTGCCTGTGAGGTGGTGTTCGGTCTTGTGGGTACACTCCACATAGATTTCCCGTTCACCACTCCTTGAGATGCGGACGGGATAGAAGCCCACTACCTGCAGGAGGGCATCGGTGACTGACTTATTCTTCACATCGGTTGTGACACGAAAGTCTTCCAGCTCGTCGTAAGTGAAGGTGATATCGTAGCGGGTGGTCTGCTGTTGGATGTATTTCAGAGCATCCGACAAGGATACATCGTTGAATTCGTGAGTGATGTGCTGTGCATATATTGAGGACACGACAGCGCACAGTAAGAGTATAAGTGATAGTCTTTTCATCATGGCTGTAGTCGTGTTTAGCAATCGTGGGCAGGGATTGCGGTGGATTTCACATAGAGTGTATCATTCTTGAGTTCCATTTGCAGCCACTCAAAGTTGTTGAGCATCTCCACGACTTTCTCTATCGTGTATTCCGGCTTCCACTGATAGTAGAGTCTCGGATAGCGGGCATCCTCGGTGTAATAGACCACCTTTATATTATAATAGGTGGAGAGTTCGTCGAGTATCTCGCCCAGATGCATGTTGTCATAGAGACGAGGCTGGGCGGTGCTGTCAGCCGCAGTCATGAGGACAGGCTCACAGGGCTCTGCCTTAGGTGCCTGTGACTGCTGAGTCGGGGCTTTCTCATCTACTCCAGCGCTATGGCTGATGATGTGTACAGCTGCATAAGCGATGCCTGAGAGCATCAAGATGCTGATGAACATCGCGGCAATCTGCATCCAGCTCCGAGAGTGTTGCTTGGTTTCAAAGTGCTCTGCCTCAAATTTCTGCCATTCCTCGTCGATGATGTCCGACATCCTGTTCTCGCTGACATCCGAAGTTTCTGGTCTTTCCTCTGCATACATCTTACAGAGGAGTTCTTCCAGTCTGTTGCCGTTAGATTCCATACCCTTTTGCTTTAAATTGTTCTTTTAATTGTTTGAGCGACTGCGACAGATGGTTGTGGACAGTGACCTCGCTTACTCCAAGCGTCTCGGCTATCTCGCGGTATTTCAGTCCCTGCTGATAGCGCAGACGGAGTATTTGCTGCGAGAGGGGAGGCAGTTGTGAGCCAATATACTGGTGAAGGGTGTTGAGCAGTTCCTGTTCGGTAGCCTGCTCAGTGGTAGCCATTTCTACCATAATGGCCTTCTGCATCTGCTGTTCTTTCTGCTTGTGCACCAGCAGGTTGATACAGCGGTTGTGAGTCAGCGTCAGCAGGTAGGAATGCAGCGTGTCTGTCCGCAAGTCTGTCTGGCTATGGAGCAGTTGGGCAAACACGTCGCTCACCACGTCCTTGCTCTCTGCTTCATTGCCGAGCAGCTTTAGCGCCAGTCGGTACATCCCCTCGTAATGACTTCTGAAAACCGTTTCAAATTCTTGCTTGTCTGTCATCTGTCTTTGCAGTCTCTTTCTCTTAATACAATCGAGCACTGCGTTTTCCTAAGCAAAGGTACAACTTTTTTTGATTATTTTTGTTAGCTCTATTTTTTTTTCCTTTTGAGGGTCCAAATACTGTAGCCACGATTAGGGGCAGAGAGGGTGGCGCGACCGTCTGATGAAATCGTGGCGGTCTGTTTGGTATTGAGCAGATTTACGAGTGTCAGGCCGGACCAGTCGGTGAAACCGTCACAGTTGACAGAAAGGGTGACGGAGAGCGTATCGGTATCGTGGTTGTTGAGCATTATGATGGCACCGTCCTTAATACCGTTGCCCTGACGACGGGCGACATAGACGTGGCGGGTGATGTCGGCTGGCTCGGGACGGCCAGTCTCGGTCAGAACGGTCAGCGTACCACCGAGGTACTGACGGCGGATGTCGATGAGCTGGCGGATGGCCTGCTGCAGGTCGGCTGGTGCCGTGACTTCGAGCGACTTGTCATCCACGTCGTGCTGGGTGACGGCATAGTAGTGGGGATAGAACACGCAGGGCGTTCCCTCGTGGGTGAGGATATAGGCGTAGGCCATCGAATAATCCTTGACGATCCATTTGTCATGTTCCTTCCCTGTGTCGTGGTTATCTACGAAGGTCACGACGTTGTCAACAGGCAAACCGAAACCACGAATCATTCCCGCATGAGCCAGGCGTGACATATCGAATTCGTCGCCCGACTTGTTGCACATCTCAGTAAGTGTGAACTTCAAAGGAAAGTCGAAGGCATGAACATCGGCACCGCCTTGGGCGACGCTGTCCACCCATTCCTTGATATACCGGCCGTCCTCGGCCCAATACTCACCAACGATAAACGGTTGATGACCATCCTGTAGTGGCAAACTTTTCACCCAACGGCTGACAAACTCCGGCTGCAGGCCACGCACAAAGTCCAGACGGAACCCGTCGAAGCCTATCTTGCCCTTCAGCCATTTGCCCCAATCGCAAAGCCGCTGCTGCACTTCCTCGTTATAAGTGTCGAGATCGTTGCCGAAGAACTTGGTACATGGACGCAGCACATCGTCGGTAAAGTCTGTCAATGAGTCGGATGCCGATGATGGATGGAAATGCTGGTAGTGCCATTCATAGTTTGGTTCGCCATCGCCCG
>FLNV01000252.1_pt1 | contig 19522 bp, 11 predicted proteins | sample 1140351 | NCBI WGS metagenome assembly FLNV01 (sample SAMEA3878207, study PRJEB12797) | bioreactor metagenome | biome: Moose rumen | place: Sweden | collected 2011-10 | reverse complement strand
AATTTGATTGATGACAGCCACAATATCAGAGATGTCTACAAAACAGTCATCATTTACATCCGCCTTATTTCTTACACCAATGAATGGGCTATGAGAAATTGACTTCTCGAATGTGTGGGACACTCGATCATAAATTCCGTATTCATTATTGTACATGGCGGGAATATAATCTCTCACCAGAGCATCACTTTCGTAGATCTTGCATCCATAGAAAGTCATCCAGCTGAGATGATCTTCTACAAAACCATATTTTAATTCGTTTGTATTGGCTGCAAAAAGTGCCATCCACGAGAGACCGGTTTCCACATTTGACTGATTGACATATTCATGAAGCAAAATCGACTTGTCCGCATTTTTGAATACACTAGCACCTGACGCATCACAAGAGAGAAGAACTCGTTGATCGTAGATGTCATCAAGCTGATGGTTATTGCCAGAGAATATATAAGTGCAGTCATCGTCATTTGCGTATCGGGAGAAAAAGGCGAAAGTGTGGTCTCGTAAATAAATAGGATATGATCCGAACAACGCACTATAATTATTTTGAGAACCTCGGCTGACCTTACAATCTAATTCCACACGTGTGTCTCTTGTATGTATATAGTGTGTGTTTACCGATTGATTGCCATTGGAACGGATGGCGTGTATTTTTGTAATGTCGGATTCTGGAACATAGTCTGAGGCATCATCGCCAATCAACTGAATGTCTGCTGATGAACGCGGAGCGATTATGTAAGTGTCCGACAGGGATAGCACGATTCCTGTTACGCTATAAGTCTTACTACAATCAATTTGAATGTCGCCAACCGTATTCCATATATCATATAAAACACATTCCAAACCGTCCTGACGGAAACGGATGCGTTTTCCTTGGAAGGATTCACCAGAGAATGCAACATTGTCTATCTTGATTAATTCACTTTTATAGTTAGTGTTATATTTATAAAAATCTAATGTAGTCGTATTCTCAGGTACCACATCATTACCTGATGATAACAGATTGCTACGACGGGCGAACGCGTCGAAGCAGGGTATGTCGTTCTCACGATTGATAGAGCCGATTACTTTCAGGTCAATCAATTGGCCCGCCTCCAGCCCCGTCGCATCACCATTTATACGGACTACACCATTGCATTTCACATAGTATATGCCGTCCTTCACATAGAGGACTAAGGCGTTTTGAAAATCCAACATGACTCGATCTTCATCTGATGAATAGGCTGATGAATAGAATTCTCCACCTGACATAAATATAGGAACAATTCGTTCAACTGAAGATAGGTGGCTGTCAGCAAGAATGGTTTCATCTGACTCGTTTTTCGTTATTCGACCGCAAACCACAACCTGGTGTGTGCCGATAAAAAAGACAGGATCATCTTTGAATTTATTCCCCGAAACCGACAAACCATCTGAAATCTTCAATGCATTGGCATTTGTGCCGTCCTCTGAAATATAATAGGTCATGGTGCCTGTTTCTGAAACGGGTTCCATATCACTAATTATGCCCTTCACATATACTTCATGCTCGGGAACCATGTCTGCATCAATCAGTTTATTTACTGAAGCCAAATCGAGTGGATTGTACTCTGTTCCATTGCCGTTAAGTTGCAGGTCTGGAATGCTGAAGGTGAATTCCACGATTTCGCTTCGCTCTCCCTTCGCATTCTCAGCGTAGGCATATATAGTAATAGAGCCGGATCGTAATGTATAGTAGTATGAGCCAGATATCATTCCAAACGTATCTTTATAGCCCGGTATCATTATATAAAGATCAAGATTGGATTCTGCAGTAACGACAAAGTCAACAGTTTTATACATTAGATAGTCTTCTTTTGAAATTGTGATCACTGGTGGGGGAATCACAATTTCCTCCTCCTTATAAGTCACCGTAATGGTAGCGATTCTACGATGGCCGGATGTGCCACTGACTGTAAAGGTCACTTCATCGGCTTCACCTTCCCACTTCGTACCGTCAAACGATCCTTTGTCTGCGGATATCGTATTGGTTTTTTCGCCTGGGCCAAATGTGAACTCTATCGACAGAATGTCTTTACCTGAAAATTTCATGGTGTTGCCGCCGTATAAGCGGATAGAACTACCAGTTACATAGTATTTGGGCACCACTTTGTTCGGATTGCTTCCGATGTCTAATGTCACATGCACATTCTCATCGATGTCAAAACTGGTGACCTCCCAATCGTATGAATAGGTCTCAGCTGCCACCCATGTAACCTCCTTAGCTGATATTTCTGTTAGTGCAGACGTAATCAGCAATGTAATAAGTAATCTGTAGTAAATTGCCGTTTTCATCTTTTTTGCATTTATTGATACTTTGCATTATTTTTGTTTTTTACAAATTTACTATATTTATTTCTATTTTATTCTTTTAAGAGTGTAGAGTTTTGCGATTTACACAAAACTCTACACTCTTAAATATTCACTTCATATTTTTTCTACTTTGATTTTTATTTCCCATTTGCGCTCTTTCTCACATTCTTAACAATGTAATTCACTACTGGGAATTCCTGACCGCCAACTTCAACGCTGTATCTGCACATGTTCCAGTCGAATATTGGCACATCGCCCCAGCTCTTCGGCAATGGCACACTGCCTGTTACTGTCGTTCCATATCCTGTCGAATAAGTGTTGCTCCAGGTGTGAGAATAACCCACGCCAAAACCTGCTTTCACTGTGTGGTTGAAGGCACCGACAAATCCAACGAGCGACATGTCCATGCTGAATGTGTTCGACGTGGTGGTGGAGTTCTCTCGGTCCACTGTAATGGAGAAGGACTTCGTACCGTCAGAACCTGTTGTCGAATATTGGTCCTTATTGTTATTGCTCCAGAGAATATTTCCGGTGCTCTTGATCAAATCTGGACTGTTAGGATAAGTCAGCGGATTGCCAGGGGTATGAGTGAAGACTGTGCTCAGGTCTGGAATGTCTTCACGGTCACCACGAAGCAACATATAGTCTGTCTCCGACAGTTCAAGGTCGCGGGGGTAGGAGGGAGCACCACAGACAAGGGTCGTGCCAATATTATCGGGATCGTTACTCTCGATACATTCGTAGGTGTAAAGCCAAACTGGGGTCATCGTCAAACCTACTTTGTTGTCACGCCCGGCGGAACATCCAGATTCAAATGTGTATGTGTTTGCTTCGGAATAACTTTTTTCCCATTCGTAACCGATATTGGTCTCGAATTCAAAGCCATATTTACCAATCTCTACGCCGAATACCGATACCTTGTTTTCTTGTTCATAACCGAATATCAACGAAGCAGATGTTCCATTCGAATTTTCTGTCGCCTCGGTTGTGCTGGTGCTGGTTACCCACTCGGTTGAAGGGCCGTTGTCTCCATAATCGTATGGTTCACCTGCATTTGCATAGCCGGTAGGCACGTTTGCCCAGTAGGGAGCGGCGGCCAGTGCAAATTTGATACGCGGCTCGCTCATTGTTGCGTTGCATGACAAAAACTTATAGCGACGGGTGTCTATATCTTTGTATGAAGTAGCGCAGAAAGCAGGGAATACTGCGCCATGATGGTAGTCGCCGTCTTTTGTCCACCAAACTAAAGAAGCAATTACACCGTTGTTGAGCTCTTTACGTTTCATATACTTATTTGTTTCGTTCTGTGTCAGAAGCTCTGTCACTCCATAAATACCTCGATAACAAATGTCGCCTGCAGAACTACTATATTTTGACTGTGAGTAATTTGCCACTCTTAATCCAAAGTACACCAATTGTTCATAGCCCTCTTCAACGTCATCAGTGAACCTACCTACTGCAACACAGTCACTCGGTATGGCTACATCTATTAACATTCCTTCCTCTTTGACACCGCCCATATTGACTTGTGTCAATGTGTCGGCTTCTTCAAACCGATAAAGACCATTGTGAAGCAAAATATCTGGAGTCGCTCCCATTCCTCGCGTATGTACAACGGCAATTGTGCTGTTTGTGTTTGTACTAGTCACGTCGTGATCCCAACTGCTAAGTCCGTTTTTCTGACTTTCTTTGAATGTGTAAGTTCGCTTAAGCATTTTCTCACTTTTGTTGGCTTCGTCTATGTCTAACATGTAGAATGTTGATTGGTCATTTAATGAGTAGATGCGGTTAGGCACAGTGAGACACAACACGCTCTTTCCTCTATTGGTAATATCATCAAATTTGATGTCCAGGAATGATGAAACTCCTGCCTTGCCTACAGGAAGTGATGCGTAATAGTCTGAGATACTGTTGATTGATTGTGATTGGTTGCCGTTTAATTTATTAACAACATCATCTAATAGAACTCTAACCTCAATTTGATCATTTTCTTGATATATAAATCCTACGTCAGCATTTCCATTCTCATTTAGGTCGCCTACACAGGCACGTACACAGTCTGTCATAAATGTCCGCTCTGCCAAGATCGTCTCGTAATCTTGTCCGTCATATAATTTCCAATTATTGCAGAACCCAATGAGCAAGTCATCCACACCGTCATTATTGAAGTCTGCTGACAGCATATTCAAACGTTTCATATAAAACTCATTCACTCGCAAATCTTCTGAACTATGATTGTGGCCCTCAGTGAATCCATCAAATTCGGCCATTACATAAGTTCCAGGAAGAGTCACTGTTTTCTCTGTTCTAAAGCCAGAATCAGCATTGCCATAAACTTCCAATATAAGTTGGCCTTCCTTGCCTTCTATATCACGAGCCATCCAATAGCCATTCGTTGAACCGTCATTTTGATAATCATGAACTGTGACATTATAACTGACTTTTAGTGTGCGGTAGGTACCGTCTGCTACTTTTTGCTGACACATCTTTTTAAGACGTGTCCGGTTCCATCTTTCACCCTTATCATTTAAAATCCAGTCACCTTCTGGCTTTTGCTGGGTGATACTCCCATCATTGGCATTTACAAATGTTGTACCATAAAATTTGCTGTCTAACGAGAATGTTGTTGACCAATACATACATTTCTGCCCTGTTACATCCAAAACAATCTGTTTGGTGGAATGATCCACAGAATAGTATTGACCGTAAGGAGTGCCAGTGTATGGATTCACTTCGCCTGTATAAAGATTGGTGTCATCGCTCTCTTCTTCAGCTGCTTTTTTCGGCATATTCATCCTGGATTTTGTTGCTGAGTTGCTGTACAGCTGCGACATCATGTCTGTATATGCGCTTGGTGCTGGACGTACGCCTCTCACATGTACAGCGGCATAACTGTCCAGACCGTTTGGAGTGATTATGTCGGACACACTGCCTCCGCTGCTCGACAGGGTCATATACACTGCTTTATGCTTTTCACGTGTCCCTGTCAGGATATACCCATTGTCTGTATCTGTTACCTCACCGTTTTTATTGACATAGCCTTTCGGGTTGATACGGAGTTGAAGCGAGTCTGGATTGGTCCTGCGTCTGTCTCGGAAGGAATATATGTCGCCTGCGCGTTTCATTTTGTCACAGGCTGCTTCAAATCCGCCTAAATTGATTGATACCGCCTCAAGCTCGCCCAAAGTCGGCAACGACCAACCCTCTGGCAATGCAAGTCGGGCTGCTGAGTAGGTATAGTATACGTCGTCATCACTCATGATCATGGCCATAGAACTTGTTTTCTTGGCATTGCTTGCGCTTGCCCATTGTGATGACTCATAGTTTTCGTAGAAATAAACGTCTTTGACATTATTTATCGCTTTTAAGTCTTCTGCCATCCAAAGCAGACCACCTGCTTCGATGATAGGATAGGTGTTGCCTGAAACATCCTTACAAGGATAGAAATAGAACGAGATGCTATGGCTGCGCTTTGGAGCGTTCACCACTATTGTGCGCATCTCTCCGCTAACTCCTTCGAAGCGAAGTATGTCGCCCTCTTTGAAGTCCATCTCTACTATGTTCGTTGCTTTTGCTTTTGAACGGATAAAGGCTGCCGTAAATGGACTTTCCTCGCTGGTGAAATACGTCGGTTCCACATTGCTTTTTACACGTCGTGGGGATGATGACTTTGTACCTCCTCCGGCAATGATGTTGATAATAGCAACGATGTCTGATATGTCTATATTCGTGTCATCGTTCACATCGCCACTCTGTTTGTAGGTAATCTCTCCTGCTATTGTGTTGATTACGGCAACAATGTCAGAGATGTCCACATTGCCGTCACCGTTTACATCCCCTTTCAATTGAGCTTTACCCAGACGAAGGATGTCTGTTCCGCGGAGGGTTTGTGGATCAACATCCATTTGGCTCAGATTCGTTACCGTCACACTTTCTACGCTTTTACCCATCCCTCCTGGAGAAAATGTGATGTCAATCGGGAGTGTTGTCTCTGCTGACATACCTGTCGGCATAAATAATATCAATAAAACAATTGATAGTTTGATAATCATTTTTGTTTTCATACGCTTTGTTTTTATTAATATTGTAGTTTGTTCTTCTTATTTTTGCTTTTCTTCTTGCAAATATAGTTTGTTTTATGTTGTTTTCTTATTTTATATGTGTGGAGTTTTGTTTTTGTTGACAAAACTCCACACCAACAATAACACAACTCAACACTTTTTTTCGTAATTTTGCACAAATTATTTTTTCAATGATGAATGACATCTATCTTAACGTGATGTTGGCGGCATCTGCTTGTATGATTGTCACGGGGATTATTCTTGCCGCCACAAAAAGTCCGCAAGACAAAAGGGCATCCAAATTCAGAGTGGCCAAGCATACGCTGACTGCCGCCGTCATTGTCTTAGGGGTATTGAACATGGTGCAACTTGGTTTTGACCCGGATGGTGATATCCTTTATCTCGGTGGATGCATAGCATTGGCAGTTGGTTTCTTTCAGGCTATGCTCTTCACCATGGCTCTATTGGTCCTGATCAAACCGGATGTGGTGACGGCGAAATTCCTGCTCTTGCAAATAGTCGCCATCACTATTGTTGATGCTCTTCTCTTCGCTTCGTTCTTCTTATTACCACTTAGGGTGTTTTTTTATGTTTATGAATTGGGAATTGTTCTCTATATCGCATTGTTGATATTTTATACATATAAATATATTAAGTGCTACAAAGTATTTAGGATGCAGATCGCATCCTACTATGAGGAAGGAGAAATCGATAAGGGAGTTCGATGGCTCAACATTATTTTCTGGACAGCGCTGGCTGTTGGACTACTCTCACTACTTATGCTTTTTGGCAATCGTGAGATTGACATGGGACTGACTATGGCCCTGGCGCTCTTTTATGCCTTTTTTGCTGCTTGCTTCATTAACTATGCGCTCAGCACACCGATTATCCTTCCTGCGTTGGAGAATAATTCGGCTTTAACTGAATACGACCCTCTGTCAGAGAAACATCCTGATAAACTCATGAAATGGATTGAGCGTAAAGGATTCCTCAATACGCAAATGGCGGTGGAGGATATAGCCAAAGAACTGGACATGAGTGTACCACAATTCAGACAATATTTCAAGCAAGTCATCGGTGAGGATTTCCGTACGTGGAGGGTAAAGAAACGCATTGACCATGCGAAGAAACTTATCCAGGAGAACCCGGACTGGCCCGTAACACGTGTTGCCCAAGAATCCGGATTCAACGACCGTAGTTATTTCTATCAGCAATTCCTTCTTTATTCGGGCGTTTCTGTGTCTGATTTTAAAAACGGTATCCTCAAAAAAAACGAATTCCTGACTTAATTGAAGAGTTTGTTTCTATCTTTGCATTTTTCAAGTAAAAAAAAATCAACCTTTTTTTCCTTTTCTGAAAAAAAGTTCGTAACTTTGCAAACAATAACCAATTCTTATATTTTTATGGACGATTATCCGGCGGAATATTTTATGTGTTAGGATAGAGGTTCAGATTCTGAATCTTTACCCAATTATTTCGTTTGTTTTAAATTAGTAAAGATTCAGAAACATGCATTCATTCTGGAATACTAAAGGTACGGTCAGCCCAATTCAGGATTGGGTGCCAGGATGCTGGGTACAAGTTACGTGCCCGGTAGAAGATGATGTCAATTTCCTTGTCAACAAACTCGGAATCCCTGACTATTTCCTTGCTGACATCTCCGATGCCGACGAGAGGGCGCGTTTTGATGTGGACGAGGGGTGGCTTATGATTATTTTACGTATACCCCATCTGAAGACCGTTAACTCAAGGGCACCTTATACCACCATTCCGCTTGGAGTGGTCCTGAAAAAAGATGTTATCGTTACGGTCTGTGATCAGGAGACGCGCATGATGCTTGACTTTATCAACCACCAGCAAAGGAGGGCGGAAGGGTTTTCTGATGCTGCCGACCTCGTCTTCCGTTTGTTCCTCTCCGCATCTGTTTGGTATCTGAAATATCTTAAGCAGGTCAACGGATTGATTGAAAAAGCGAAGCGAGATCTCGACAGACAAATCGATAATAAAGATCTTGTCTATCTCTCAAGGCTTCAGGACAGTCTCACTTATTTTGCTACATCAATCAGGGGTAATGAGAATCTCTTGTCTAAGCTGAAGTTCAGACTTCCCGTGGATGAGTTGGATGCTGAGCTCATTGAGGATGTCAATATTGAGATGCAGCAGGCAAGAGAGACTACTGCCATCTATTCTGATATCCTTAAGTCTACGATGGATACATACGCCAACGTCATCAATAACAACATGAACAAGGTGATGAGACTTCTCACATCGCTTAACATGATTGTCATGCTCCCGACTCTTGTTTCATCTCTCTATGGTATGAACCTCATCAATGGAATGGAAAACTGGGCGTGGGGATTCCCGCTCGCTCTTTTCATTTCTATCGTCATCACGATTCTTTCTTTCTTCTATTTTAAGAAGAAAAACTGGTTGTGAAATAAATCATATTATCAGCCAATTTAAAGATATGGCTACTACTCCATAATTTACATTAATTCGTACGTCGTAAATCTTCAAATCATAATTTCTTCATGGATATAACTCAACTCATCGACAATAAGGACAAATTAAATCCCATGACGCTACGGGAACTTAGGAATCTCACGGAGAGATATCCCTTTTATCATACCGCGCGCCTGCTGTATATTGCCAATCTCTATGAGTTGCATGAACCACAATTGAGCGAGGAACTTACAAGAGCCAGCATACTCGTGCCGGAACGCACTGTCCTTTTCAATATGATTGAAGGACATAATTATCAGTTGGAAAAGAATAAACCTACGGAGGTCGAAACCGAGAATGACGAAAACCGCACCATTTCTCTTATTGATGATTTCCTCTCGAATGTCGGTGATACCGATGATAATGATAAAGAAAAGCCCCACTCCGTACCTACTATTGCTGACTTGACGAATGACTATGCTGCTTTCCTGAAAATGCAAGACGATATCAACCCGGACTCTGATGACCAAACCGGACAACAGGAGCTTATTGACTCTTTCATAAATGCCAATCAGGGGAAGCAACGTTATGAACTTGATGACTCTGACGCTGACCCTGTTGGACCACAACAGAAAGAAGATGATGACTTAGGGGGCGTTTTCAATGAAAATATTGTTAATATTTATATAAAACAGGGTAGATATCAGCAAGCTTTGGAAATATTAAAGGGTATTTGTTTGAATAATCCAGAAAAAAGTGCTAACTTTGCATCTCAAATGAGATTGCTCGAAATTGTCGTAAATAATAATAAACAATAAATAAAATGTACACTTTAATTATCGTGCTACTGATTATCGTAGCTATTTTGATTTGTGGAATTGTTTTAATTCAGGAAAGTAAGGGTGGGGGACTCGCTTCAGGATTCTCTGCCGCCAACGCGACTCTGGGAGTCAGAAAAACTACTGATTTCCTTGAGAAGACCACATGGACACTTGCCGCTGTGCTGATTGTGCTTTGTGTGCTCTCATCTAAGTTTGCGGCTAGCTCTAAAAAAGAGTCTAACATTAATATGGCGACTCCTGCACCTGCAGCTGCTCCAGCTCCTGCTCAGCAGAATCCGTTGAATGTCGCTGGAGATAATGCTGCACCTGCTGAGGCTGCACCTGCTAAAGAAGCTGCTCCTGCTGAGGCTGCACCTGCTCAAGAGGCTGCACCTGCTCAAGAGGCTGCACCTGCTGCTGAACCTACAGCTACTCCTGCTAAATAACAATTCGGTTCACAATCATAAACTTAAAAAAGCCGGCTCAATGAGCTGGCTTTTTTAAGTCTATACACTGTCTCAGGTCTATATTTCTAATGAGAGAAGTTCATTTGGAGTGTCTATGATTCTCTCGGAACCTATGGACACCAAGTAGTCTCTGTCCCGGAAACCCCAACTTACACTGATGCAGGGTAAACCACTGTTTTTTGCCGTGGAATAATCCACTTCGCTGTCACCGACATAAATCGATTCTTCCCGGCTGCTGCTTAGAAGTTTCATTACTTTCAGAACCATGTCCGGACTCGGTTTCCGACGGACATCTGGGCGTTCTCCTAAAGCAATATCTATCTTGTCCTTGAACATGCTCTCGTATAATTCCTGGACGGCGGCGTCTGGCTTGTTGCTCACGATGGCTGTCTTGTATCCTTTGCGTTTCAATTCCTTGAGCATCTCGGCGACACCGTCGTAAGGACGTGTCGCCTCCATTGCATGAGCAACATAGTAGGGGCGAAACGTATTGAGAACTTCTTCTATTTCCTCATTACTGCTTCCATCTGGCATCGATTTCTCTATTAACACCCGAACGCCATTTCCTAAAAACCGACGGACTTCTTCTTTGCTTCGGCATGGATAACCATTTTGGGCAAGCGAGTAATTCACGCTTGCCCAAAGGTCGTCCAATGTATTTAATAATGTGCCGTCTAAATCAAATATTATTGTTGTAATCATTTCTTCTGAATATTAAGTGGGGAGGGACCGTCATGTGTCGGCACAACAGGGATTATCTTTCCCTTCTTGTCGAAGGTCATTTCGTCTATACATACCTCTCTATGGGTGCCGGGGCTCTCAATCCTTTCTATAAAGTTCTTATTGATTCTGTGGTAAACTATATACCATTTGTCCTGTTTGGGCAATTGCAATATTGAATTATGAGCTGTTCCGTATATCTTCTCTGAAGGCTGCTGAATCAGAATTGTTGGATATTCTCCTTCTACTTGCTCTATTGGACCAAGAGGATTCTTTGACACACCATAGCATACGTGATAATTCGGAGAACCGGTATCATCTACCGACCAAAGAAAGTAGTACAGCCCTTTCCTATAGAAGACGTAGGGCGCCTCACGGTATGACCATGTCTGTAGGTTTCCACCTTCTGGGGTCAGAACCTTTATGCTGCCTTCCTTGATGCTGGTCATGTCTGAATTCAGTTCAGCGCCTGACATATAGCCGTTGCCCCAATATATATAATGTTTGCCACTCTTCGGATCTGTAAATACATCTACGTCTATCTGCTGGCCATGGCCTACGGGAGATTCTTTGATGATTGACTGGCCGAAGTCTACAAACGGACCGGTTGGGTTGTCTGAGACTGCTACACCGATTTCCTTGCGTTTTCCTGCATCTGCACTGAAATAAAAGTAATATTTATAGCTGCCGCCTTTCTGCTGAACTTCCTCGATGGCTGGTGCCCATGCATTGCCCTTAGCCCAGGCTACCTGGTCACTCTTGACGTCCAGCATCACGCCTTCGTCTTTCCATGTCACTAAGTCGTCGCTGGAAAACACACTGAACTGCCAGCCGCCCCAGCCGGGATAACCGTCGGTTGTGGAGTATATATAATATTTGCCGGTCTTGTTGGAGTAAAGAACTTCGGGGTCTGCATGAAATTTGGGAAGGATAGGATTGGTGTGGTTGCCATATTCTTTCAGCAAGCGGTCTTTCTCTGCCTGGGTGATGGGAATAATCGTACCATGACGGGGGGTAAACAACCCCTTGGTCTCTGTGTTCTGGACCACGCTGAAACTTTTCAGGTCGGGACTTTTGCAGAACTGGTAATACCCGTTACCATAGCAGTCATACATCACTATCCATGACTGGCCGTCTATACTCTTACATACACCAACGCCTTCAACACTGACATTTGTCTGGTCAACATGGCCGTCTAATTTTGTCCATTGGCTTCCGGCCTTTTCGCCTGGGGCTGCGGTCAGACGTGAGGCGGTTGCCTGATAAATGCCACGCCCGCTTTCGCTTTTGTAAAACAGGTGGTATAGTCCGTCGGCATCATTGAACACGATGTCACCGTCTATCGTTGCTGCACCATTGTCAAACATGTAAACTGGCTCACCCTCAAGGTTCGTGAAGTCATCATTCACATAGGAATAATAGATTCGGTCGAATGAGCGGTTGTCGCTGGTGCGAAGTGAGTAGAATACCATATATTTTCCTTTCTCCTTGTCATAGATGGTCTCTGGTGCCCACACACGGATTACATTGCGCCATTTCTTCGGATATTTTGTGGGAAAATGTACGGTTGAATGCTGCCAATTGATTAAGTCTGTGGATTTCAGCAACACCATTCCGCGGTTTGAACTCCAGCCCAGGTCGGATTTCATGTCCGTCACTACCATGTAGAATGTCTTGCCGTCTTCGCCGCGGAGAATGTGCGGGTCGCGCACACAGCCTGTCAAAGCAATGCTGTCGCTCTTTATCACTGGCATGCCGCCATTCAGGGGCATGTAATTATAGCCGTCGTCACTCAGGGCATAGCATATCTGTTCCTGCTCTGGCGAATTACCGGTGAAATACGTGAATAGATAGCTGACGTATTTGTCTGTTTGTGCACTTGAAGAGATTACAATGCACATCAAAATCAGTACTGATAATAGTCGTTTTTTCATAATTATTCTTTTGTTATTGATTTAATCTAAAATATATTATACTGCCCTGTCTGTTTTTCCATGGTCCTATATACTACTATTTAATCCTTTGCTTCTGACTTTTTCTTTTTCTTAAACAGTCTGGGGAAATTGATGTCCTTCAGATAGGTCATTTTGATTTCTATCGTCTGGTTGGCGGATCTGGAGAAGAAACCTTGCTTGGAATGGTCGTAAGTGTCGCCCAGGCCAAAGTAGTAACGGCCGTGAAGAATCAAGTGGTTCTTACCGAAACTCCATTCCACGCCCATTCCGCCTAGGATTCCATAGTCAAAACTGTTGTCGATGTCATGGTTATATTGATAGACCACATTGTTGGGACGGTTGCTTGTGTCCCAGGTGTCACCGCCTATCGATTCACTTGTTCCTAATGAGAAACCTAATTGAGGACCCGCTTCAAACACAAATTTCAGACCGTTCTTTTCTTTGCCCCAGCCTAACTGCATGATCAATGGTAACTGAACGTAATGGATGCTGTGGCTATAGGTGTTGCCGCTGCCGTCTTCAATTCGTTCTTTCCAACCGAGGTTGGCATAGTTCAGCTCAATTTCCAGTCCGCAGATTGTTGAGAAATATTTCTCGCTGATGTAACGGCAGTTTACACCTAATGTCGGACCCATTTTCTGGTTCTGCTTGATGGTCGGACTGAAATTCATTGTGTTCATGGTCACTCCGCCATTCATGCCGACGCTGAAAACCGAACGATGTTCTCCGACTTGGCCATAAATCAGAATGCACAACGAATAGAATATTACAGAACAGATGATTTTCCGAAGCATGGTGTATGTTCTTTCTTCTTAAAGCTGTTATCTCCTTAATGCCTAAAAATTCTATATATCTTAATTCTTAATGCGTCAAGGGTGTATAATCTTGATATTCTTGTTGATAAAGCCGTTTACGTCATATCCGTTACGCTCAAACAGTAAAGGGTTCTGAAGTGCTGTCATCTGGATGTTGCCCTGATATGGGATAAACTCTGTTCCGAACAGATGAAGGCCACCTACGAAGAAGCGTGTCACGTCATATCCTATCAGTCCGAACAAGGGACGGGTGTTGTATTGGTCACGCTTGAATTTAGTCTTGAAACGGCGGGTGAATTTCAGTACATCCTCTGAAGTCAGGTCTGCATAGAATGTTGTATAGAAACTACCATGGTATTTTCTCAAGGAACGGGTATTGTCAGCAGAGAATGTCAGCCATTCCGGATAACCAAATAAAGAGACAGTGCTGCTGATACTGCTTTCCAATTCGTCGAGGACTGTCACGATTTCTTTAAAGGCCTCAGGTGTCTTGGAGGTCGGAATTAATACGGTGTGTTTGCCTTCGGTGTGAGACAGTAAGTCTGTCAGCTCATTAGGGGTGTGAACCGACTGGGCTATGCCACGGTTCGTTAAAGCCGTCTTGAATCCTTCTATATATCGGGGGTCATCTGATGTTCCACAGTCCACGAATACCACGTTGTTGCCGATATTCTCACTGATAAAGGCGTTATATACCCGGTCGTAGTAGGATGAGGCTTTCGTGTTCACTTGGAACAGATGGGGATAGCCGACGGTCAAATCTTCTTTTGAGGAGAAGGGAACGGCAAGGGGGATGCGGTTGGCTTTTGAGTATTCTCGAAGCCCATTGATATAGGCCGGTGATTTCGCACCGATAATCAGATGCCAAGGGGTGTTGCGGAGGCTGTCTAAGATGGTTACTATCGGTGTCTCATCCTCATCAAATACGCGGATATTGATATTTGCTCCTTCTTCCTTGAAGTCTTCTACTGCCAGAAGCAGTCCTTCGTAGAAGTCTATCATCTTGATGGCTTCTCTGGACTTGTCGTTTTTGCTTAGCTCAAATGGAAGTACAAGGGCGACATTGATGTTCTGCAATTTCTTTTTCGCCATTTCCTCAAGTTTCCTACGCTCTGCTTCGGCTGCTTTCTGGCGTGCTTCCTCTGCTGCACGCGCCTGGATATCTGCTATCTCTGTCTGGGTGTAGGGGATACAGATGGCTGTTTTCTTCTTGATTTTCTCCTTCTTCAAGTGGGGGTTCACGGATTTCAAGGCCGACTCGCTGATGCCGAATTTTGCACACACTGCCGATATCGTCGTCTTGGACTCGGTGAGGTAAGTCAGTTTGCAACGGGGTATCTCAACTGGAGGGACTACCACTTGCTGGACTTTCTCCTCCACGTTCACCTGCTTTGCTGTTACGGCCATGCTGTTTGCTCGTGAAGGGCGGGACAAAGACGATACAGGACGTGTGGAAGGCTGAGAAGTGGATACGCTGGAAGGAGATACTGGTTTCCCGTTGGGAATCTGAAGCACTTGACCAGCACGGATGCTCTCGTTCGTCAGATTGTTGCGCTGCTGGATGGCTTTGATGCTTACATTGTATTTCTTACTTATCGACGTCAGGGTCTCGCCGGCTTTCACTTCGTGCTTGACAACGTTCTGACCAATCATTAGCTGACTGGAAAGGGCAAACGCAGCCATGAATAGAAACTTTTTCAATGACATGATTCTACAGGTTTATTGTTGAAATTTCTGTTTATTTCTCTTTTACGGGTGTTATTGGGGCGGTAATCGAGCTGAACGACATTTTTTCTTAGAATCTGTCTTCTCCCAATATCACCATCCCTTTTAAAATGCAAAGTTAATAAAAACTTGTAATTATGCCAAAAGAATTATAATTTGTTTTTATTTTATCGCTTTTATGTGGTTTTTATCGTTTAAAATTTGTAATTTTGCAAATAATTTGCTCTTTTATCGATTTTAAATTGTAAATATGAATTGTTTCCGTTTTTTCTTGAAGACTATCATGCTTTCATCTGTCTTTCTTCCTGCTGCTCTTTTTGCACAGGAGGAAGGACCTTATGCTGAACCGACTGTCTCCTTTTATGATAAGGTGAATAATGAATTTGTGGAGATGAAGCCTGACGAGTCCAAGTCCACAAATGCGCCTTGCGACATTACATGTACTGCCAATCTGGTATATGATGACGATGTGTTCGACAAGGTTTTTTATGAGTGGAAAATTTACAAAACTGAAGAGGGTGAGACAAAACCGCTTGTCGACCGATTTGATGAGAACACAACTTATACATTGACGGAGTCAGGAGGTTATAACATCAAATTCATACCTACATTCATTAACTCTGAAGCCAACGATACCATCGCTGACAAGGAATATATATTCTCCATTGTCATCAGTGAGTCAAAACTTACTTGTACTGATTTTCTCTCACCCAATGACGATTACAAAAATGATAAGCTTGTGATTGAGCACCAGTCTCTTGTCAAAGTAGAAGGATATATTCTCAACAGATGGGGAAAGAAGCTCCATACGATTACTCTTGACAATATTGGCGAAGGATGGGATGGAAAAGTCAATGGAAAGCCTGTTAAGGATGGGGCTTACCTTCTTTATATTGATGCAGTCGGAAGCGACGGACTGCACTACAAAATAAAAAAGGCCATCAATGTACTGAAAGGATACAGGGAAGATGCTGACTCATCCCCGGAGTCTTGATTGTCATTTTGATTTTTTATTATTCTGTCTCTTATGAGTGATAATGTCAATAATCCTTTGTTACCCGACTCTGATGAAAATAATGTGATCAGTGTGATTGGGGCAAGGGTGCATAACCTGAAAAATATTGATGTCACTATACCGCGTGACAAACTTACTGTTATTACAGGACTCAGTGGTTCTGGTAAGTCCAGCTTGGCTTTTGATACTATCTACGCTGAAGGACAACGACGATATATCGAGACTTTTTCTGCTTATGCCAGAAATTTCATCGGAGGACTGGAAAGACCGGATGTCGATGACATTCAGGGACTCAGTCCGGTCATCAGCATTGAACAGAAGACTGTCAACCGTAATCCGAGATCTACGGTCGGGACTGTAACTGAAATCTATGATTTCCTCAGACTTATGTTTGCCAGGGCTGCAACCGCGTATAGTTATGTGACGGGGGAGAAAATGGTCAAATACTCCGATGAGCAGATTCTTGCTCTACTTCTGGAAGAATATAAAGGAGTACCCGTATATCTGATGGCACCTGTCGTAAGGTCAAGGAAGGGACATTATCGGGAGTTGTTCGACAGTCTTAGGAAAAAAGGATATCTTAATGTCAGGGTCGATGGAGAGTTCCTTCCCATAACGATGGGAATGAAGGTTGACCGATACAAGAACCATAATATTGAGGTCGTTGTCGATAAACTCTTACCTGATCCTAAAGACAGTGAGCGTCTCATGAAAAGCATTGCAAAGGCTATGGATATTGGTAGCGGACTTTTGCTCATCATGAGAAAGGACAACCAGCAGCTCAAATATTATAGCCGTAAGCTCATGTGCCCAACTACTGGAATCAGCTATTCTGATCCGGCGCCTAATAATTTCTCCTTTAACTCTCCAGAAGGATGGTGTCCAAGATGCAAGGGCATTGGAGTCGTTGGAGTTATTGACCAGAATAAGATTATTCCTGACAAGTCGTTGTCAGTCAGCGAAGGGGCGCTTGCGCCATTAGGAAAACTACGGAAAACTATGATTTTCTGGCAGATTGAGGCTGTTCTTGAGAAACATGGCTTTGATTTGAACACGCCTATAGACAAAATGACCGAAGAAGCTGTCAACGATATCATTTATGGCAGTGATGAGCGGATCTGCATCAACAAAAACAAAATTAAAACGAATACCGACCTCTTCTGTCAGTATGAGGGACTACCCAAATACATCCATCAGCTCGAGGAGGCTGAAGAGTCCACAACCGTACAGCGGTGGGCTGAGTCCTTCGACACGATGTGTGTATGCCCCCAATGCAAGGGACAACGGCTCAAGCAGGAGTCTCTTTTCTATAAGTTCGACGGCTTGAACATTGCTGATGTGGCTAACCTCGAGATTTCTAAGATGTATGAATGGACGAAACAGATTCAGGAGCATGTGGAGCCCAGACAATGGAAAATTGCTGAGGAAATCGTTAAGGAGATCAACAAAAGACTGAAATTCTTATTGGATGTCGGACTTGATTATCTCACACTCAACCGGCCATCTGCTTCTTTGTCCGGAGGAGAAAACCAACGTATACGTCTGGCTACCCAAATCGGATCACAATTGGTGAATGTGCTATATATACTTGATGAGCCTAGCATCGGACTTCATCAACGGGATAATGAACGGCTGATCAATTCCCTAAAGCAACTTAGGGATATCGGAAACACTGTCATTGTTGTCGAACACGACCGGGACATCATGCAAAAGGCGGATTATATTGTCGATATCGGACCTTTGGCGGGAAGAAAAGGCGGACAAGTTATGTTCCAGGGTACACCTCAGCAACTCATGCGTACTGACACAATCACTGCGAAATGGCTTAGGAGGGAGGAAAAAATGAATGACGACCACAAGAAAGCATGGAGGGTGGAGTCTAACAATAAGTTGGTGATTCATGGCATGAAGGGGAACAATCTCAAAAATGTCGATGTGGAATTTCCTTTAGGAAAATTCATTTGTGTCACCGGGGTCAGTGGCTCAGGGAAATCCACCATTGTCAATGAAACTCTACAACCCATTCTCTCCCAGCATTTCTATCGGTCGCTTAAGCAGCCCCTTGAATATGACTCTTTTGAGGGGATTGAATTTGTGGATAAAGTTGTCTGTGTTGACCAATCGCCCATCGGAAAAACACCTCGTTCTAACCCTGCTACCTATACTGGCGTCTTTAATGACATCAGGAATCTTTTTGTGGAACTACCCGAGTCCAAAATCAGGGCGTACAAACCGGGCAGGTTCTCTTTCAATGTAAAGGGGGGAAGGTGTGAGGCTTGCAGTGGAAACGGATATAAGAATATTGTCATGAATTTCCTGCCTGACATTCAAGTTAAATGTGAGGTGTGTCATGGACAACGATATAACAGGCCTACTTTGGAAGTGAAGTTCAAGGGAAAGTCAATTGCCGATGTCCTTGATATGACCATTAATCAGGCGGTGGAATTTTTTGAGAATCAGCCGCATATCCTTCATAAAATCAAAGTGCTCCAGCAAGTGGGATTGGGCTATATCAAGCTTGGACAGTCTTCCACCACACTGTCTGGAGGGGAAAGCCAGCGGGTGAAACTGGCTACTGAACTGGCTAAACGCGATACCGGAAAAACAGTCTTCATTCTTGACGAGCCGACAACAGGACTCCATTTTGCTGATATTCAGGCTTTGCTCGATGTGCTCCACAAGTTGGTGGAAAAAGGTAACACCGTCATTGTTATCGAGCATAATCTTGATGTCATCGTCAATGCCGACTACATCATCGACATCGGACCAGAAGGAGGTGAACGAGGAGGACGGCTTATCGTAACAGGAACTCCTCAGGAAGTGGCTTGCTCGGGGCTGGGTATCACATCCCGGTTTATTAAGCAAGAGCTTGAGGATATTAAAGAAGCTGACAAAGATTAATTGAAAAAATATATATTCAAATGAAACAAAATCTGAAAACTGCAACGCTTTGCGTACATGCTGGCTACGAACCGAAGAACGGGGAGCCACGACAGTTACCTATCATCCAGAGTACTACATTCAAATATGACGACAGTGATGAGATGGCGATGCTCTTCGACCTGAAAAAAGAAGGATATTTCTACACTCGTCTGCAAAACCCGACCAACGACGCAGTTGCAAAGAAAATTGCGGCATTGGAAGGCGGAGTGGGGGCAATGCTCACTTCTTCC
>FLNV01000995.1_pt1 | contig 19538 bp, 22 predicted proteins | sample 1140351 | NCBI WGS metagenome assembly FLNV01 (sample SAMEA3878207, study PRJEB12797) | bioreactor metagenome | biome: Moose rumen | place: Sweden | collected 2011-10 | reverse complement strand
TTTTTTTTCAAAAGAATATTGAATATGGATATAAAATTCAAGCAAGCTCAAGTATCAGATGCCGCAACGGTAACCACTTTGCGACAGCAGATATGGGCAACAACATATAGAGGAATTTACAATAGTAAACTGATTGATGAATACGACTTTGAGGCACACAAGCAAAAAGATATTGATAAAATAACCGGTGTCCAATATGATGTGTTTATTGTTGTAGCAGATGGTTTGTCTGCAGGATATTTTATCTTGCAATGTGCCCCAAATGCCTACATACAATCTTTGTATCTGTTGAAAAAATATCAACATCAAGGGATCGGGAAAAGAGTATTTAATCATATTAAAGCCTATTTTGCAGAACATAACATCAAACAATTTGAATGTCATTGCAATACCCACAATACTCCAGCGCAACAATTCTATCGGGCAATGGGAGGACGGGAGACTGCAAGAAGTTATAATCATATTAACAAGCGTGATGACCAAATAACATATTTATTTACAATATGAATGTAGAAGAATTCCGGGATTACTGCCTCTCTATGCCGCATGTAACGGAGAAAATGCCGTTTACAGCAGTCAAAGACCCGTACAGCCGCGATGTGTTGTGTTTCTATATTGGTTCCAAATGGTTTTGCTATGTCAACATAACTGTTTTTGACCGTTGCTGTGTTAAAATGGAGGAAAATGATGCGTGTGAGTTGCGCGCAGAGTATGAAGGTATCCGTCCGGCATGGCATATGAACAAACGGCATTGGAGCGATGTGTATTTCAACCAAGATGTACCCGATGACCTCATCCGCCAACTCGTCCATCGTTCGTACGACCTCGTTCTGAAATCACTGCCCAAAGCAGAAAAAATAAATTGAAATAGTATCTATGCACCTGAACAAAGTACATCATATCGCCGTCATTTGTTCCGACTATGAGCGGAGCAAACGCAGATAGCAATTCATTTCTACTGACGAAAATCACTTATTTTTATAAATTTCGTCAGTAATCGCCTGCAAAGATACTAAAAAAATAGTGGATTTATGGCGGATTATGTATATAAATAGTTCATATTCCGCCAAAAATAATTTATGAGTTTATCAAATCATCAAGTGTTATATTCTTGTTTATCAATCCGTTATAATGTATGTTCCGCACAGCCTTTTGATTCGTGATTAGCACGGTCTCAATAGTTCTACGGGATTTGAAACTTTGCAGCAACACATCCATACGATTAGAGAGCAGCTCTACCTCTCGTTTCGAAAGGGCATAGGGGCGATCCGTGAATTTGATTTCGCAGAGATTTACTACCTTATCGCTACGTTCAATCACCATATCTATCTGTGCATTCTCCTTATATAGCGCATATGTTTGCGTGGAGACTCCGGCTATTCCCAAGGCATGTTTAATCTGCAGTATGTGTGCAAAGCAGAGCCTTTCAAAAGCAAGCCCACACCATGTAGCGTAACCGGAAGTGAGCATTTGTTCACGCCATACTATCTGTTTTTTCTTTTGCGTCGGCTGAAGGAATTGGAAATAGAATAATGAATAGAAATCTACAAGTTGGTATAACGCCTCCACACGCCCGTGCACATAGTATTTATTAACAAATCCGCACTCGCACAGATCTTTCAAACGTCTTGTCAGACTACCTCCGTCCAAGCGTTTTGTCTGGGTCAAAATCTCATTGCGCGGAAGTCCCATTTTCTTTTTGCTGAGTGCTTTGACTATTTCTACATACTCGTCTGAATGGGTGAAAAGCGAAGCATACAAGTGTTGGAACTCATCCGCCAATAAAGCATCTTCCGCACAAAACAATCTGTCGATATTTTCTGACAATCCATAGGTTTTGTCCAAAAGATTGAGATAATACGGTATTCCACCCATCGTCATATAGCATTGTGCTACTTTCGCAGCATCCCAACGGATACCTTTATGTCGCAGGAACAAATGTGTTTCGTATAACGAGAACGGCAGAATACGCATCTTCGCAGTCAACCGATTATGCAATCCGCCTTTGTTGTCTTCGATATTCTTAACCAACCACGAAGCTGCACTACCACATACAACGAGCATGATATCCGGGCGTGCACTTGCCCAATCATTCCAGAAATGCTCCAATGCACTCACGAGATTCGATTTGGGAGTATCCATCCAAGGCAGTTCATCCAAGAAAACCACTTTACGTTTCATCTTGGATTGCTCCAGCAATGTGCGTAATTGCTCGAATGCCTCAAACCAATCAGCCGGTGTGTTTTTAGCAAGGCGCTTGCTATAACGCGATAAAGTACGTTGGAAATTGAGCAGTTGCTCCTCTCGTTTCTGCTTAGCGAGTCCGGTCATTGCAAAGCAAAAATTCTTGCCTAAGGTCTCACGAACAAGAAAAGTTTTTCCGACACGGCGTCTGCCATAGATCATAACAAACTCAGGGTTGCCGGAATCAAAAAGCCGCTGTAACTCCGTTTGTTCGTGTTCTCTACCGATTATTTTCATACTACCTATGATTTATTTTTGGCGGCAAAGTTACAAAAAATATTTGATTCCGCCAAATAAAAGTAAACCATCTACAGATTTTGATGCTTTTTTTATGCTTATAATTGAACTTTTTTAGTACGCCATAGCAGATTTTATCAAAAAGAGCCATAAAGTCTACCTAACTCCCTGTAACTTTGCAATCGTTTTGGGCTGATTTCCCCCAAAACAAACAAAGTTATGATATTAGATTTAACACCGATTGTAATTCGAACAATCAAAAATGAGATCAAGGCTTTTCTTGCCAATCCGGAGAACGACATCACTGACATTGACATTGCTTTCCGTGAGATAGAGAAAGCAGGTATCCGTGCCATTCATGATGAAGCGTTAGTGTCACATCCCTACAATCACATCGCCGCTACGGTTAAATGCACCGATGTCAGATTTAGTAAAGTGCATCAAATTGTCAACAAAAAGTAGATTTTTGTACGCTCTTCGTTTTTCAAAGACCTTTTCGTTTGAAAAGCAGTAATTTTGCACCGGATTTCCAAACAGCTAACGGCTGGCGCCAGCCATAATTGTAGTATTAATTAATCCCCACGGCGTGGGGCTCGGACAGCAGTCTTTCAGCTCGAAGAGCGGTCTTTCAGTGGAACGGTCTTACAGCGTAGCGGTCTATCAGTCCGCAGGACGGTCTGTTCGGCAAACGCCGAACTATTATTATGGCAACAGAACAATTACGATTAGTGGATGGCACTATTGTACGAAAGTGCCCCACGGACAAACCCTTGTATTGCTCAAGGGATGGACGCTTCTTCTCCGTCCACAACATGCAGATTACCGAGGAAGGGTGTATCATGCGGGAGATCAAACCGAACATTGCGCAAGCAGGGACGCGGAAGTGTACCCACACGAACGGAAACGGCACGCATTACCCCTTTCTGCGGCAGTTCGGAGCCAAACACTGCCATTTCTTGGTGGCGGGGGCTTGGTATGGACCGCGACCGGAGGGAATGGTCATTGACCACCTCAACGGCAACATTCTCGACTGGTCTGCCGACAATCTGGAGTACGTAACACCTGCGGAGAATAACAAACGTGCGAAGCTGCTGCGCGTGCTCCGTTCCATCGGTCGCGATCCCAAACAGATGAGCAGAGAGGAACTGCAAGCGATCTTCGCGAAATATGAATTCCGGAATTCAATTCTTAGCCCTGAAGGGCACGATTATTTCCGGGACTAATAGACGGAGAAATAAAGCGGCATTTGATGCCGCGACAAAGGACAAAGAAAAATAACATGTCCGATGGCATCGGACGCAAAAAAAAGAAGAATTATGAAAGCAATAGAAATGAATCAAGCCCTCATGGAGGCAATCAAGACAACAGAAGTATTAGGCGCAAGTGCATTGGAAGAGACACGCGCTTTGCGGCAGTTGGTAGCATCGGCAAACGCTCGTATCGAGGAACTGGAAACAGCGGCGGTGGAGGACGCGAAAGCACGTGCCATGGAGCAGAACGGAGAGGAGAAAGGAAAATTCCTCTTTGACGGTCACCACTTTGAGTTACGCCGCGCAGAGACCTTCGATTTTGCAGGTAAGCCGCAGAAATACACGATGGCAGAGGGTGTCGCGTTCCGACAGAAGAGTGCCGAGCAGACCGTGCTCAAAGCCAAGTCGGCGGCAATCACCAAAGCGTTGAAGGCGATTAAGGATGCTTTCCCGGAGACGCACCCCAACATCGAGCCGGATAGCGTGGAGTTCACGGTGGTTTGCGTCGATTAATAACCCCACCCTAACCCTCCCCACAAGGGAGGGGAAAAGGGGGCCGGCAAAAAGAAACAAAAGAAAAAAGAACCAAAAAAGAATAAAAAGAAAAGTCCTGTCCTATGTCCGACTATTAAACCCCACCTAACCTCCCCTCAAGGGAGGAACGGACAGGACATGGGACAGGGCAATTTGAAAATTTAGGCTATGGACAAGGACTTTAATGAGTTTTGGGACGCATACCAGCCGGACGAAAACCGTTTCCCCAGACGCAGGGCTGCCACTTTCCGGGCATGGAACGAACGGACACCGGCAGCACGCAAGGCGATATTGGCAAAGGTCAAGGCGGAAGGCGCACCCAAATGGAAGAACCCTTATTTCTATGTGGCGGACTTCCCCGAACCCGAACCGTATAACTGGAATGGTGACCCACGTATTGACGCAATGATGCGCACCGGCACAATCGTCTCTGCCAAATACAAAGGCCGTTGGGGCATGTACTCCCAAGAAGATGTCAGGGACTTTGGTATGGAAACTAAAAAGTAAAAATTATGGCACAGATTGTAGAAATAAAGTACGCCTATGGGCGGCTGTACAAGGAATGGATGTAAGCGCGGGGCTAAAGACCCGCGAACAGGACGAAGAAAATTTATTCGATATACGAGTTATCGAGATTTCGAGTTATCGAAGATTTAAAATCACTAATTAAAGAGAATTATGGAATATCCTTTATATGATGTGCCGTACTTGGTGCGGGACCCGAATGAGTACCGGATGTCGGAGAAACGGCATCAGATAGAAGTACGCAATCAAGCCGTAGTGGATGAGTACTTCCTTGCGAGGGATAAGGGTGCTTCGGCACATGAGGCGCGAAGGCAGGTGGCTACGAAGCATGGCATCACTCCCAAGCGGGTACAAACGATCATTGTTTGGTTCTTTAACGAAGCAAAAAAACGAAAAAAGTACGATTTTTTGATAAAATTCGCACCTTTAGAGGAACACTAAAATGAATATCGTATTATCTTTGCAGCGGATTTTGAAAAAGGTCCGCTGTTTTTCGTGAATGAGTCGTAAATGAGTCGTAAATGAGTCGTAAAAGTTAACATATGGCAAGAGTAATAATTCGTCCGGGAACGGACATCAAAGCATTGAAGAAAAGGCTGAAGAAACGAGGTTATGTGTTGCGGGCGTACAAGCAATGCGACGGCAGCATCAGGGTTAAGCGCGACGAAGCCGCTGTTTAGCGCAAGCGGGGCTTGCTGTTGAGCGAGCTCCGCTCTGTTTAGCGCGCAGCACTCATCAGATTATGCCGTGCTCGAGGGCGAAGCGAACCATCTCGACGGAAGAGGAGAGACCGAGTTTGTTGAAGATATTGGTCTTATGGCTATTGACAGCCCGGAGGGAGATGTGGAATTCATCCGCTATCTCTTTGCCCAGTTTGCCTGCGCAACATGCCTCGATGATTTCCAGTTCGCGTTTGGTGAGAAGTGCTGAGGCGCGTTTGTTGAGTTTGGCATCAGCTATATCTCGCACCAGTACCGCAATGTCGCGACCGTAGAAAGGCACTTCCTCCGCGACGGAGTCGATGGCGAGCCGTATTTCCTCCAAGGGTCCGTTCTTGCTGATAAAACCGTCAATACCAATAGCCATGAGTTGGGTGATGACATACTCTTTGGTATCTACGGAAAGGACGATGATTTTAATATCCGGATACTCGGTTCGCATGCGTTTAGCGACCTCGAAACCGTTCGTGCCGGGCATAAGGATGTCCAATAAGAGCATGTCGCAGGGTGTGCTTTTCTCCAAAGCAGCAAAAAGTTCTTCCGCCGAGGATGCGGAGATAGTAATGGTATGCGGCGTGTCATGAAGGACTCCCGCCACGCCTACACGAATCAGTTCGTGGTCGTCTATAATAGCGATATTCATAAGGTTTTTCTGCGAAAAACGTTAAACTGTTAAAAAAAAGTACAAAAACATAGATAAACCCTTTGAGTGCTTTAGAAGCTGTGCTTCTTGCGTACTTCGGTGCTAAAACCCACTTGTGAGTAAACTCCCAGATGGTTTTTATCCCCAAACTCCGCAACTCTACGAGTATAAAGCACCCAAAGACATAAACATAAAAAACAAATCATTTACCATTTGATCATTTACCATTTGATCATTTACCATGTACCATTTCATTTGTTTTTTAGGTTTTTTCTAAAATTCTCACCCTCACTGTCGTTCCCTTTTCGGGTGAGCTATCAATAGTCAAAGTGCCTTTATTGAGCCGGATGAGTTCGCGACAAAGGAGCAGTCCGATACCTGTACCGCTCTCTCCGTTGGTGCCGGTATGGCTGACGACGCGGGTAGTAGCATGCATGATCTCGTCTATCTGTTCCGGAGAAACCGGTTCGCCGGAATTATGAACAAACAAGGTGTTCGGTGCTGTTGTGCCCACCTCTACGACACTTCCCTTGGGGGCAAACTTAACCGCGTTAGCCACCAGATTCCGCAGCACGGTTCGGAGTGCTTCCCTGTCGGCTGTAACGAGTGTGCGTTCCGCCTTTACATCTATCGTTACGCCTTTGAGTTCTGCTGTGCTCCGCAGTAGTGAAATGGTATCCGCTACCAGACTGCTTAGATCCAGACGCACCGGTTGCATGGTTCGTTTGCCTTGTTCCAACTGCGCTATCTCGCCCAAGTTACGTAGCAGTGCCAGTTGGCTGTCACTTCCTGAAAGGAGTTGTCCTACCAGCGCACGGGTTTGGTCCGGCGAGTAGAGTTCGAAATCGCGGTAGAACATACGGAGCACTTGTTGCTGCGCGACCATCGGGTTAGTCAGGTCGTGTGTGAGGATGGTGTACTGCCGCTCTTTATAACGTGCGGCTTCTTCTATAGCCCGCTTGCGGTATCCTATGAGGAGCATAACCACTATCAGAAGTACTATTATGGCTATGGTGAGTATCGAAAAAAGGAGCAATTGTCGCGAGCGGGTCTGCTCCGCTTCTATGGTACGCTGCTGTGCGGCTATCTGCTGCTCCTTGCGGAAAGTGTCGTACCGCACTTGGGCTACGGTCAGTTGCCGTGCAGTCTCATCGGATTGTATCTGCTCATGGAGAGCACGTGCTTTTTCCAGCCATTGGAGTGCTTCATCCGGATGAGCATCGGCCGCAGCCTGCCGATACAGACGATCGCAGGCTTCGTATTCCTGCTTTTTCATTCCCAACTCACGTGCCAAGGTATAGGCGTTGTGCAGTTGGTTGTCCTGCAACAGGATGATGAGTTCAGAGGGTTTGTTGCCTGTTTCGCGTGCGATGTCGAGTGCCTGCCGGTTGTACTCTTTGGCCCGCACTGTCTGACCTAATGCAGCATAGATATTTGCCAGTTGCGCGAGCCGCATCCCTTCTTGTGCTCTGCGTCCCAATTGCCGCTCTATTTGCAAAGCCTCGTCTGTGAGTTGCAGCGCTTCGGAGAGCATAGCCACTTGCTCCACTTCGGGCAGCGATTTGCTTTTCGCCAGGAGCACCTCGCCGAGCATTGCCTGGCGGGTGGCAAGTGATTTTTGGCTATGCGTAGCGTCCGTTGCGATAAGGGCGTTTTCAATGCCGATAGCGCGGTTAAGATATTCAATGGCGACATCCTGTTGACCGGCGGATGAATAGATGCCGGCGAGGTTGCCAAGAGAAACAGAGAGGTCATACTGCGTACCGTGCTGCTCGTCGTATTGGAGACATAGTTCGCCATAACGCAGCGCTTCGGTATAGTCCCCCAACCTATGGTAGCAGTAAAGGAGGCATGAGTAGAACTCGCATTTCCACCCCATGGAGTCCATCGGCACCAACGCCAGAGCGTCCATGTTAATCGATATAGCCTGCTCCAGTTGCCCCGCCATTGCGGCATTATACGCGCTGTCCACCTGCGCATCGACCTCCTCTCGCGTCATAGCCGAGACAGCCATGACGGAGAGAAAAGCGATCCCTATTGTAAGTATCTTTTTCATTTCGTGTGCAAAGATACAACTTTTTTACAAGATATGCAAATTTTAATGTTCAGAAGGTACGGAGTGACCCTGGGCGTTGTAGGTCTTTCCGTTGCGCTCGATGAACAATAGACCGTTGCGAAGCACCTTTGTACTTTGTCCTTTGTCACTTGGTACTTCCTCGATGCCGGTAGTATCTCCGGTGTTTTTGAAGACAGCGGTGATATTGATATTCTTGCCGTCCTCTACGGTGATGGAGCGCGGGTTTTCGGTTACGCCGTCCGACCACTGCACAAACTCATAGCCCGCGGCTGCCTGCGCCGTGAGGGTCAGTTCGGTGCCTTCGGTGTACCATCCGGAGGTGAAGCCGATGATGGAACCTTGTCCTTCGGTAGCATCGGCACTGATAATCGCGCCCTTCGGAACGAACGACTCATCCACCTCTACGATCGGATCGAGATAAAGATTATGCTCCGGCATGGTGATGACGCGTGGGTTGTCGGTGACGCCATCGGACCACTGTACGAAGAGATATCCCTCTTTCGGGCAAGCCTCAATGGTAATGATCTCTCCGGGGTAATGGAATCCAAAGCCGCCGTAAACAGGACAGATATCCTCCAGATCCGCATTGCTGTAATGGAGGATATAGCGGTTTACATCATTAGATATATTGAGCGACGTACCGTCCATTGCGCCGGAGATAATATCCGCCCGGATGAGCGAGAGGTTCGCATCGGTACGGTTGGTGACTTTAAAGAGGTTGCTTCCCGAGGTGCTGAGATATACATCGGCACCATTGACGGTCAGGGCATCATCGGAGCCTTTCAACTGCACGGCGCACTTGGTGGTGAGGTTGGTCTCGCCCCAAGAGGTGATCGTTTGCTCGGCATCTAACATCACCACATGTTCAATCACTACCGGTCCGAAGGCCGCATAGATCAGGCGCATGTCGGTGCCGTTAATGGTCAGACGTTTTTTCGGCGTACCGGTGATATGGAAGCCGTAAGCACTGTACAACACAACGTCATTGGATGTATTCGTTGTAGAGGCATTGATGGTGATGGAGTGGTTCAGGACGATGGTCACCGGATCGGCGATATAGTTATCGATGAAGTCGGTGTTGGTGATATTATAGGTCATCGCCTTCATCGTAGTGAGGGTGTTGGTCGTCTCGTCGTACGCCCAGACACCGTCGCCGAGCACATCGTTCTGGTTATTGGAAGTGATCTGCGTGCCGTTGAGATAGATGCTATACGAGGTATAATTAGGTATCTGGCGGAAATGCGCGGTATAGGTATCCGAAGCGCCCACGGTATAGGAGAGCGGGTTGGTTATGAAACGATAGCCTTGGAGGTTCGTCCAGTACATGAACTCATAGCCGGAGTTCGGGGTAGCAGTCATGCTCACGGGCTGTCCTTCTTCGATATGCGTGCCGCCGCCGGAGACAGTACCCATGGTCTCGTCGGAGGAAACGACGTTGATATCGTAGTAGTTGACGACTACCTCGGGAAGGAAGATAGCGGTGTAGTATGCATTTTCGGTGACGGTAGCGGTGCGGGTTGCCTCATGGGAGTTATCCTCATTCCAGCGGTCGAAATAGTAACCCTCGTTAGGAGTAGCGGAGATAGTGACTTCGGTGCCTTCGTTATACCAACCTTCGCCGGTGACGGTTCCCCAGCCGTTAGACTGTACGTGGAGGTAATACTGCGTGAACTGCGGTTCGATCTGAATAACATCGTTGTTCCGGAAGGAGCCGACCTTGACGCTGGCTTTGAAGACATACGCATTTCTGTAATTGGCTACCGGTGAAGGACTCTTGCCCCACGCGTCCAGCCAACTATCTTCCACAAAGATATCGCGGCATAAGAAAGCCGGGTCGTGTGTCCGGTCGCTCTCGGCATAAATCTTAATGCGGTCCTTAAAGCGGATATCCGCATCGTGAATCGCAAAAGGTTCTTCCGCTACATAGGTGACGGAGAGCAGGTCGGCATCCTCTTCCGTCAAGGCTCTGTGGTGCGCACGGACGATGAGATCGCCATCGTAGGAAAGGATCTGCCCGCTACGCCATCTGCCTTCCACCTCCACGGTCAGATTAAAACCGGTCCAATAGATACCGGAAAGGGTACTGAAGTTGTTCGGGTCGGTGTTCTTCAGATAGAGGGTGTTGGTCAGGAAGTCAAAACGCGCCTTGCCATCGGAGAGGATGTTATCACAATTGTCTTTGGTAACAGGAGTTCCGGAGACGGAGAAGTTCAGATCCGGGAAGAAAGACAGCGACTGGTTCTGCAAATTCGTCATCTGTGCAATCTGCGCACGCGTAATCTCCGTTTGGCTACCGCCGTTGATACTGAAATACTTCATGTCTTCATCTGGAATAAGCGATAACAGTTGCGCAGCGGAGAGGTTCGTGCCGTATAATCCCCATGCATACACATACACACCTTCTACGTTGCGAGGCGCATCCGCTTTCAAACCGATATAACCAAGGTTCTTGCGGTTATTGTCGCCCAACTCGACACGGAACAGATTGATCGTGTGTACGTGCGTAAGGTTCTTTAAATAGAGACAGTTGATGCTGGCATAACGGGCATTGATGGTTATGTCCTCCTGATCATCCGTGATTACACCATACGCATTGGGTGCTTCGGAGCCGTTCAGCCTACTGTAAAGGCTCACTCCATCCAGATTGAGTACGGATTTGTCGCCGGGCATATAGACTGCGCAGGGCTGTATGGATGCATCCGCTTGCGTGTTGTAGCATCGCACATCACCGTCGATGAGCGTAAGGTTGGCGCTACGTCCTATGGTAATAGCCGGACGGATGGTGTTGGCGGAATTAGTCACATTCCGTTGGAGAACGTGCCAGTCCAAGTCGATGACACAGGTCTTGTTGGCGGGTACATACAGCACTCCGTCGGCGTCCCCATAAGTGATGTCCGCCGTGAGGTGAATAGTGTCCGAAGAGTACGCGATAGCGTTAGCTAACTGGCTATACGTACTTACGTCAGTAACAGCTGCATAAGAAGCAGCGAAGAGCAGCAACGCGGCTGCCAGAGAGATAAATCTTTTCATAATGTGTGATGTTTTATGTGTGATGTTTTAAAATGCAACAGACGGTGCTTTCTCTGCTCCTTCGTCGGCTTCGAAATACGCTTTCGCTCCAAAGCCGAAGAGACCGGCTACAAGGTTGTTCGGGAACTTACGGATGAGGATGTTGTACGCCTTGGCGGCATCGTTGAAGGCATTACGTGCCACGGCGATACGGTTCTCCGTGCCTTCGAGTTGCGCCTGCAGGTCGCGGAAGTTCTCGTTCGCCTTCAGGTTCGGATAGTTCTCCGCGAGAGCCAACAAGCGTCCCAAGGCCTGCGACAGTTCGCCTTGTGCTGCCTGGAAAGCGGCTAACTGCTCCGGCGTAGCGTTCTCGGAAAGGGTCATCTGCGTCGCCCGGGCACGCGCCTCGGTTACGTTCTCAAAGACCTGACTCTCATGCTCCGCGTAGCCCTTGACCGTAGCCACAAGGTTGGGGATAAGGTCACTACGACGCTGGTACTGGTTCTCCACTTGTGACCAAGCGGTGGTCACGTTCTCTTCCGCCGTCACCATGGCGTTATACTTGCCGGCAAGCCAGAAAGCCAACCCTGCCACGAGGGCGACAACAACGATGATAATTACATTTCTTTTCATAAATTAAACGAGTTTAATTTCTTTATTGTTTGATGTCTCATTCTACCATTTGCCACCGGCACCGCCGCCAGAGGTGGAGCCGCCTCCGAAGCTGCCGCCGGAGGAACCACCGCTGCTGTATCCTCCGCCACGACCGGAAGAGGAGGTGCTGCGGGTGCGTTTGGCTATCGTATAAGGCTCATCCCATTGATGTCCGCAGGAGCGGCAGGTATGATGATGGATACCCCGTCCCGAAGCGGTATAGGTGGCATAGACGATCACTTCGTCCTTCGTCCGCGCACCTTTCTTCTTGCATTGGGGACATCGCGGCGCCGCCCAGTACGCCAAGCCGGCCATCATAGCGACGAAGAGCGCAAAGAGGCTCAGTCCTTTCCAGGGTTGCTCTTTGGGTTCTTTGGGGCAATAGCCGAGGAGCAACTCCTCCAGCGCCTGCTGAGTAGTGAGCCGTTGGGTGATAGCTTGGTTGCCGGCTAAGAGACCCGCACCGTACTGCCCTTGACGAAGCAGCGGGGTGATATCATCGGCGATGATATAATAACAGGCTCCATCGGGCAGGAGGCCTTCCAAACCCTTGCCGGTGGTGATGCGGATGTCGTGCTGCTGCATGGTGAAGAAGAGGAGCACGCCGGTGTTCGTCTCGCTGTCGCCTATCCCCCATTCGTTGAAGAGGTCGTAGGCGAAATCAAAAGCGTCCGCCTCGCCTATGTCGTCCAGAAGGACAGTGACCATCTCCACGCCCGTGAGGGAGTGCAGCTGCTCCGCGGCATCCTGGATGGCGTTGCGCTCATCGGTAGAGAGCAGATGATCGGGATCCGCCACAAACGCCTTGCCGTCTGTCGTCCGCGGGTTAGGAACCGTGTACGGCGTATAGACCTCTGCCATCAAACTGAGAGTCAAGAGCAAGGAGCCAAGAGTCAAGAGCCAAGAGCCCAAAGTTCGGTTGATATACATAGGATTGTAGTTATTGTGCCGGTTGTTCCGCAGGAACCGCATAGATGCGGGTGATACGGAGCTCTTTCAGCGGCGTGTGTTGGTCTATATTCGCATAGCTGATCTGCAAGGGATCAGGACATACCCGCGCCAATGTGCCTTCGTCATAGGAGAGGTGCCACCACGTGCCGGCGGTTCCGGGAAGCGCCCGGTACTGCGGTTCGCGATAATCCGCCAGGAAAAGGACCAAGTCCTCCACCGTAGCCGTATCGGGCATGGAGAACTCGACCGGATGGTTATACGCATGCTCCGCCTCGCACACGTCCTGACGCATGAATATAAGAGATAATATAGCTGCCATAAATATCATAAGCACATGATTCCTAATCCGACCAAAAGACACAATACAAGCAAGACGCCGATCATGCCCCACGTGCCAAGATGGGTCTGTAACATATCCGTGAACCACTCCCAGTTAGCCAGCAGCCAGATGCATCCGGCTGTAAAGAGAATGACTCCGATGGCATAGAGCAAGGCTCTACCCCGGAAGCGCATCACCCATGCGTAATAGATAGCCAGCAGGACGCCTGCACCGGTTAGGTACAGGGCACCTTGCCAGCCTCGTGACATCCGGAGAACCCAGGCGTTGATCGCCGGTATGAAGAGATACAGCAGTACCGCCACTACCACGATCCCTACCGGAAGGAGATATTTTAACAAGGTGTTCATTGTATCTCTGCGCCTTGCGCGTTGTAGGTCTTCCCGTTCCGCTCGATGAAGAGTTGACCGTATTTGATCACCTTTGTACCTTGTACTTTGTTCCTTTGTACTTCGTCTATGCCTTCGTGCGTCTTTTTCACGAAATTGGCATATATACCTCTCGTGGAATCATCCATTATGTAAGTTGTCTCCAAGTCTGTTGAAAAAACCTTGTCCTCACCCGGTACTTTCCACCATGATTCGAACTCATAGCCTTCTCTTATTCTCCCTACTTCCAGTTTAATTTCTTTACCTTTAGGTACAAAGACAACCTCGTGACCTTCAAAGGCTATGCTTCCGGTGGGGTACATCCTTTCGCTTGAAACGGAAATAATGTTATAGTCTAATGGAGGATTCGAACCCACGGTCAGTTTGCGGTAGAGCGAAGAGATAACAACTTGCTGCTGTTCGCCGTATTCTGTGGCTGTTCCATTGCGAACGATTTTTCCATCGGCAATGATAGCATCCGTAGGAGTCGTTATTTCCCCGCATTCAGCAACTAGATTGATGTTGTTAACGCGAATCCATCCGGGCAACAGAGAGAGACCCACTCCGTAAATATTAAGGTCTCCGTTCAAGGTCTTGATACAACCGTTAGCTCCGGTTCCTCCTTTTATGTCAATATTGACAATATAGTCTAAGTGAATGTCTCCGCTTAAGGCATACAACGCAGGGGCAGCACCGCAGACAATCTGCAGATTAGAGAAGTCCGTAGCTTCTATTGAGGAATAAATAATTAGCCGACCAGCGGTTTGAATAGCGGCACCGGCATATTCCCCAAGGTTTTTAACCTCAATGTAGTTATCGCCAATCACCTCAATTCGCAGGTTTCCTGCCGCCACGATAGCACCTTTACCATCCATGCGGATATCTGCATTATTAAGCGTTAGACAAGCGGCGGAAGCATCATAAGAGACGGTACCGTCACCAAAAATATCAGAGGCATTCTCGGATGTCACTTGTATGCCGCCTACGCTCAAACCGTAGGTCTCGGCGTTCATCATTATGCAGCAGCAGAGGGCTGCGAGGAAAAGAGTAATTTTTCGCATAATAGTATTGTTTTAAGTATTAAGTATTAAGTATTCAGTATTCAGCTTATTTCACCTCCGCGCCGAGGGCATTATAGGTCTTGCCGTTCCGCTCGATGAGCAACTGACCGTCTTTGATGACTTTATGTGCTTTTTCACCGGTTCCGATAGCATTAATGTCCTGCGATTGCTTCACGGCATTAGCAGTCACTTCTTGTGAGTCGGGACTATAAGTAAAACTAATGTCATATGTGGCATTTTCGGGGATGTCGAGGGTTGCGTTTTCCGCCGGCCAGCATGTATTCCAATGACGATTCAATACCACTTTATACTCAACGGTACCGGCAGGAACATATACTCCTTCTTTATGTAACTGATAAACCATTCCGTCGAAATCCATGTCGTTTGCTTTAAGCGAAAGGTCCCATTCCCCGCCAAAGATTGCTACTGAACTGCCGGCAACGGTATAAATGAATGCTTCTTCGAACTGGCCGTAGATAAGGGTGGTGTTCTCGGTCATCAGTTGATGGTTTGAGTATGGGTTTTCGGTACTGAGCAGTTGGTTATTCTTGTCATACCAACCGGTGAAGGCATAACCTTCCGCAGGCGTGGCAGTGAGATTGATATAATCGGCAAGCTCAATCCAGGCATAAGCTTGGCTTTCCGTTGACGGATTATCGTTTACCCTCACTTTGTTCCCTACGTTCTTCGGCGTTGCGCCATAGATCAGTCTGCGCAGGTTAGAGGAGATGACAACTTGAGTGGTTTTGCTGTACTCCGAAGACGTTCCTGACCGCATGATTCGTCCGTCAGCAACGACCACTGCATCCGTAGGCGAGGTGATGGCACTGCGAGCGATGACTGTTCCGCCGGTACGAATACGGCAAGGCATCATATAAACGGTAGCGCCATCAATAATCAGTTTTCCGCCTGATTGCGAATAGATAGTTCCGGCTCCGTTGCCGGCTCCCTGCAGATTGACACTTATCGGATTCTCAATGAAAATATCATCGGAGTAAGACCAGATAGCCGGTGCCCCGTCTGTACCGGAAGTTACGATTTTCAGTTCCGCTATAGAAGAGGGATTCTCCTCCGAGGTGATCAGCAACCGCCCCATCGTATGGATAGCGCCGGTATAATCCGGGACACCGGACATAGAGATGTAGTTGTCCGTGCCTTTGAGCATAATCGTCAATGTCGAGGCGAAATCCGACCAAATAATCGCGCTGTTGCCGGTAGTCTGGATTGTGGCGTTGTTGAGCGTGAGCGTGTTGGTGGCCGGGTCAAAACTAACTTTGCCGTCGCCCAGCACATCGGTTTTGTTAACGTCCGTTACAGTAGTGCCTGCTATCGTGAGGCTATAGTTAACGGCGTTCATCATTGCGCAGCAGCAGAGGGCTGCGAGGAAAAGAGTAAATTTACGCATAGTTGTATTGTTTTGATTATTAGTTTTTATAGCGATAATCTTTTCTTCCCAAACGGAGACGAGAAGCGAACAGGCTCTGTTCCACCTCGTTCAATTGACATTCATAGAACCCATCAATAGCCGTAGTCAGCAAGAGGCAGAAACGCTCGGCGTCATGGTATTCTCCGGTGATGGTATGACATTGGTAATCCGGGTTTCGGAGAAAACACCTAGATTCCTCCGTCACATCAAAGGCATTGTGGATATAGACTACCGCTTCGCCTTTTTTCAGGATGATGGCCATCGGTTCATGAGGCTGGCAAGCAAAGCGGTATATCTGACCCTTGTAGCGCAGACTCAGTCCGTCCGCCTCGAAAGACAAGAGACGCGAGTCATCCTCGTAGATGACGTTGGAGGGTTTTGCGGGCTTAGGCTCGGGCCGATGTTTCGGCACAGGGCAACCATACTTGCACTTCGGCTCCGAAGGACGAGGATGAGCATGCAGATAGTAATAGACTATCGCTCCTATTGCTATGAGAAGACAGATCGTTACCATATTTACGGGCAAGTGGTTAAAAGGTTAGCGCAGACCCACTCTTCGTCCATCCATCCAAAGACGGCGTAGTACTGCGGGGACTCTTCCCAGTCCCAGTGATTCGGGTTGGTTCGGCATAGGACGCGGCGTGTCTTGGGATCCGCATCGACGACGTCCAGATGGCAGGAGACCTTCAGCCTATCCCATACTTTCTTGCCCTCGGACTCTTTGTACAGTTTGATGGTCTGACCGCCGTAGTTACGGGAGATGAAACTGACCGAATCGGTCTTAATGATCGGATAGCGCATGCCGGCAAAGGGGTCTTTATAGCGCGAGGCGGCAGGGATAGGCTCGCCGTTCTCGTCCTCTTCGTCCAGATACATCGTCATGTCTTCATCCAGGCACCAATGGCTCATTACGATCCACCATCCGTCGTGCAAAGGGTAGAGGTTGCCCTCAAAGGCGTAGCCCATATAGTCGAAGCAGAGATAGAAAGCGTCTTTCTCTTGGACATCCGCCGGTAGCGCCTTCAGTTCACCCAAAACTGCGGTGGACCAGTACTCGACCTCGCGCGCCCTGTCGTTGGCTTCGGGCACTATGAAATCGGAGCCTAACTCTTCGTCTGCGGGAGTCCATTCGTACAGCGCCTCTTCATCCACCCATGAACGGAAAGAGGTCATGCTACCTTCCCGGTCGAACTCGTAGCGGTTGCCCCATTTTCGTCCGTCGGACTTCCATTGATGGCTGACCGCCTTCACGCCTACCGGCAGATCGAAGAGCGCTATATCCTTATAATATTTTATTTCGCGCACGATCACGCTCGCGCATGTATAGCCATCCTCACTCGTATGGACCATCTCGAACCAATTACCCTTACGGTCATAGCGAATACCGAAATAATTGCTCGTCGGGCCGTCCGGCGTCCACTGGTTAAAACAGAAGGTGGTGTCGCCGTGTTCTTTCTCTGCTTTGTCCCGGAAATCCGCCCCCTTGTATTGAGGAGGAAAGAGCTCGAGCGTCAGATCCGCCCATTCATCCACCGTGTTATGATCGGTGTTATAGGCCTCCTCGAAGATGATTTTTCCTTGCTCGTCGTAAGCGTAGCGGTAATGCGCCCAGAGCCCGAAGACACAACCGCCGTTCTCGAAGAAAGGATGCGTATATTCGTAATACTCCGTCAGCCGCCCGCGGGTGTCGAACCGCCAGATCTTCTTGCCGTAGTTGTTATAGTCATACTCCGTCACCTCCTGTACCGCTCCGCGCAGACCGAACCACGCCAGATGATCCTCCGGCACCGAATCGCGAGGGATGATCAGCTCCGCCTTTGCCGTAACAAGAAACACGGAGCAAAGCACAAAGGATAAGAGACGCTTCATTATTTCTGCACTTCAGGAGTGATACGCACACGTTTAGCCGGCATACCGTCGCCGAAGCAGATGCAGGCTTTCTCGGTATCAACGAAACCGCCTTTTGGTTTCTCTAACCAGCTGCCGTTGAGATTCAGTTCTTTGGTCACTACTGCCAGATTTGCTGTGGTTACTTCTGCTATCAGCGTAGCGGCATTGACCGTAATGGCTTCACAGAAGAGGGCATACATGCCTTCCTGTGAATTACGGGACATGAGTGAGACAGCGGCATCTTTGTTAATCGTCAGCGATGGGCACTGCAGAGCCGAACCGCTGATATTAGAGGTAACAGAGAGTTTAGCCGGTTGTGCTGCCTCGATGATCAAATTGTCCTTGAATACCAACGCAGCCTTGAATTCTGCATTCCCTTTGAGCAGGATATGAAGGTCCTTGCCGGTCTCGAAGACCACCAACCCCTTACCGAGGCTGAACATAAATCCATCCTCTAACACCAAGGTGTTGGTCGATTTCTCGTACTTCACTTTCCCGTTTTTGAAGATCTCAGAAGGAATACCGTTGCCTTTTGCCTGTACCATTACAGAAGCAAAAAGGAGCATCAAAAAGATACAACATTTGCGCATAGTAGTAGATATTTATATTCGTTAAATGAAAAAATTTTTCACGCTGCAAAATTACTGCTTTTTGGACACGTACACAAGTACCCAAAACTCGCATTTTTTAGTAGCACATATTGCGGTAATCCGCAACACACAAGCACCGAAAAAGAACACCCCGCATACCATGCGGGACAATTAACGAAAGGAGAAAAACGCGCTAACGGAGATAGCGCGCACAGAACCAGCAGGAGATAGGAGGGGAGGCGACACAAAAACAAAGAAGCCCGGTATCTTACGATATCGAGCTTCTGAAAGTGGCGGCTACCTGTCGCGGACACTATCCTCGTATATGTACCAAAACTACGTTTTAGTAGTAAATACTCGGATGTGCTCCGCTCTCCCCAAGAATTAGAAATTCTCGGGGCCCCCGATGGAAGGAGAGTAGGTAGCATCGCCACATATACAAAGAGCCCCAAGCTGATGCTTGGAGCTCTGAAAGTGGCGGCAAAGCATAGCTACCTACTCTGACTAAGGATTTCTATGTGCGGGCAGCGGTGAGGGCTGCCCGCACTCGCGCGGCGCACTTACTCCTTCGAATGTCCCCCGGACATTCTCGGTGCGCCTCAATCGCTTCTTAGCCACAAGGGCACGATTATTTCACCACACAACGCGGCAGTACACATCGGTACCCTCGGTACGCACGGAGTTGTGGAGAGGTACAGACAATTTAAAAGCCCCCGGTATCTTACGATATCGAGGGCTTAAAATTGGCGGCTACCTACTCTCCCACAACGCAGTGCAGTACCATCGGCGATGCTGAGCTTAACGACCCTGTTCGGAATGGGAAGGGGTGGGACCTCAGCGCTATAACCACCTTAATAAAGGTTAAAGTTGAAAGTTGAAAGTTGAAAGGAAAACCTCCCAAAATCCAGCCCCAACTTACGGGGTTGACATATGCGAATGTAAAGCCTCACGGGCTACGCAACTTCGTTCGGAGTACTAGTTAACTTGGTACTTGGTACTTCGTCACTTGGTACTTAAAAAAAC
>FLNV01001650.1_pt1 | contig 19629 bp, 15 predicted proteins | sample 1140351 | NCBI WGS metagenome assembly FLNV01 (sample SAMEA3878207, study PRJEB12797) | bioreactor metagenome | biome: Moose rumen | place: Sweden | collected 2011-10 | reverse complement strand
AAAGTCATTACCTTTGCGGTCGAAATTTTTTTACTGGTATCGCGAGGACGGCAGCAAGCGCATCGCCGACAACACTTTGGTCGCACTAACCCTGATGATTGCCGAGAGCAAACCTGAGGAAAAGGATGTGATGGTGAAAGTGGTAGTGAATTTGATTAATCAGAAGAATTGAGGCATATCGACTTTGACATGCTGGCTTGGTTGAGAATTTGACGAGTATGGTAATTATGATAAAGGGTTCTCTTTTAGTTCGTATTCTCCGGATTTATTCTTCATAATGTACAATCTGTTTTGCCTTTCAACGATTTCTGAAGCTTGCAATGGGCCAAGTTGTTTATCGAAAATAACTTTTGTGATCATACCTGTCGAGGATGTGAAAGTGCAATATGACATCACTTCGTTCTTCTCGGGCACGGTGACCGTCTTTATTTGCATCTTTCCAAAAGCTTTCACGAATTCTTGGAGAGAATAGCGTGCCGTGGGCATCCGTGTTTCACTGTCGGTAATTGCTTTCCCATCTGTTTTAGGCATATTTGTCTTCTTGAACAAGTGAGTGATTGAATACCACACGAACAATGCAAATGTGGGGGCGACAATTAACACGAGCATCAAAGGAAACAGCACTTCTTCGTTAAAGTAACGATCTTTTTCTGCTTCAACCATGATACAAAGACCACCTAAAAACAGCAAAATGTAAACCATTATGCAGATTTGCCAGCCTTTGCCAAGTGACATGAATCTTGAAAGGACATTTGTCTTTTGTTTGTCATTGTCCCTTAATTGCTTGCCACAGTATTGGCAAAAAACCGAATTTTCAGCAAGCTCTTTTCCGCAATGTTTGCAAAACATAAACAATCAGATTTGACAAGTGTCAAGTTAACCAATTATTTTGTTGCGATAATTACAATCACCAAAGCCAGTACCTGCAAGGAAAGCCACGTTATCCCCGCTATTGTCCACCGTTTTTGGGCTTGCAAAAACCGCTCAGGAGATTCCCATTTTCCTGTAAACCAAGAATCTTTATTGCCTGATATTCCAAAAATAATGTCCGCTATTAGTATGCCGCATGGTACAAACGCCAATAAGAGCATCAGGAAACTGCGCCCTACCAATTTATTACACAATCCCCATATAGGGCCAAAAACAAAACCTCCCCAACTCCATTTCCCAACAATTTCCGGGACAATCTGATTGTTTTGAGTCTGCGCTTCGGCAATTTCTGCCTGTTGCTGATTCAGTGTGTTGTTCATTCTCTCATCTCCAAGATTTACATTTTCTTCTGTGATGATGTTTGTTTCTTTTGTTTCAATTGTGTTCATAATGTGTTGTGTTTAAAGATAATTGATGTTTCATTAGTAAATCCTAAAGTCGATAGAGTCATGGGAATTCCAATCCACATATCGTACAATGTAGCTGTTTTCCATCGTGCCACAAATGCGTTTGTAATCGAAGAACAAAGGCAATGACGAAGCATCTGCCCTTAGTTCAATCTCAACTTCCTCCTTGTCCATCCTAATATTCTCAATCGGATTGTTTCCATTCGTTGAATAGGATTCGTCAAAAACGCAGCGTAAAACGATACATGAGCCTTCCAATGCCATCCCCATCTTGACATCATCGTATTTAGTTGCCTCAACGAGTATGAGGTTCTGCCTTTTTATGTATTCCGTAATCAATTCAGCAAGTGCCGATTCCCTTTCCAGTTTGCAGTATTCTTCTATGTCTTTCTGTTGTTGGTAAGTAATGGTGAAATCAATATGCTTTTCACTGATAGGAGAAAAGGCCCTCCAAGTTTGGGAGCATTGTCGCTTTTCCAGCTCTTGTTGGAATTGATTTGACACCAGATTGCTTGAATCCTTGACAATAAGGTATTGGTACAGTAGATTGAATCGTATAGACTGCTGGAAAAGCATGTTTGTATAGGCGCTATCCAAGTCCAAAGCATCGTCCCTGCTGCTGCCATCCACGATTACAAATCCGTTCACGGACTCTGGTAAAGCACATTCCCTGGTCGAATTGATGTAAGCTGGATCCAATGTAAATTCCCAAATCACATTGTTTCCTTCCAATCTGCACCTTTCCAATGTGAAATAGTCGTACCCTTCAAAACCTTTTTGCGGCAGATACATGTTGATTCCATCTATCATCGTTTCAAGCTTCTTTTTATTCGACAAGTAAATGTTGATGAAATTCACCAAGACAAAGGATAAGCCAACAACGGCAGCCAACGCTATACCTACATATTTAATGTTCTTTCTCATGGCTCACTTGATTTTACATTTTTCCACCACAATACTTACAGAAAGCGGAATCAAACTCAACCCTTTTGCCGCAATGCTTACAATACAGATAGTCGGTTTGGGTGTTGCTGCCATCCTTAATAATCTCTTCCGATTGCTCTGTTGACACAAGTATGTCATTATCGTGTTTGGAGGTTTGATTGACAATCTGTTTAGGAGAGGTGTCCAGTTCCACATCCACGGCACTCTCGCGTTGTCTTGCCAAAACAGCCTCTCGCATGGCGGGCGGCATAAATCTTGTCAAATCTTCGCTTTGAGTTGTCGTGTTTTTTATTTCAACGGTTTCTCTCAAACCATTTTTATCACTTTCCAAAACAGAAGGCGTCATTTCTTTTGGTTTTACCCGAGCAACCCATAATAAGATAGCAATTATGGAGATAATCACAGCATAGACAACAAAGTCTCTGTATCCATGTAAGTTAAACCCAGCAATAATGGCAGACAATATAATATAGGAAACAATCTTACACGTTTTCTTCCACCATGATGTATTCGATGGCTTGAATTTAAAAGCATAAAAGGTCCAACATAACAAAAGGACGCAATTCGCATAAGCAGACAATAAAGGGCGCTGAAGATCATTGGCCCATCCAAATATTGGCTCCCCATTATTGTTATAGCGAATCTCGCGAAAAATGGATGCTTTGGATGGTTGTGGCTCGATTTCCCAAGGATATATGACACAACTGTAAACAAACACGGAAAATGCACTAATTAGAAGACACAGTACAAACCAAGGTATGATTTTCGCAAACAATCCTTTCTTGTATTCTTCTGTGATTGCATCCCTTCTCGCCAGCCAAGAAAAAACAAATACGAGAACAATAGTCCCCATTATACCATCGGTGAATATCGATAGTAATTGGGCATTACTCAGTACATGATAATACATAGCATTAGCATTTCAAGCCGTCTCCCCAAGCCTGACGTTTTCAATGATTTCATTCCGCTACATATAAAAAGAAAGCGTGGGAAACAACCTTGTTGCTCGTCCCACCTATTGAAGCTCTAGCATTGCTTAGTTGTCGAAACGAGCAACGCCGAAGCCCACGCTGATATGCATATACGTTTGGCCAAGGCCAAAAAGACAATACACATCAAAGGGGCGTTCTTTGTTGCTTTGCCGTTTGACAACTGTTTATTTGGGAACTGCTAGATTCCAATAGGTCACGGACAAAGCGTCAAGTAACGCCTTTTCCTATACATAGGTTCTTCCCCTCGGCCTCGCCCAAGCGCGGCTTCGGCAAAAGAACGCGGCAAAGATAATACAAATCCTCCAATCATGCACCGTGAATTGGAAGATTTATTTCAAAAGCTCGCGACACGGAATTACTTGGCAAATAGCAGGCATGGTGAAGCGGATAGCCAAGTCATATACTGTTTTTTGATTTTTTTCCTTTTTTAGCCCAAATATATTGAAAATATAGCCCATTGATAACCAATATGATAAACTATTTTTCGCAAATAATTGCACTTAATTTTTGTCGAATCGTTCCCTTGGAATGGATTATTAAATTTGGAAAATATAGCCCTCTAACAATCAACAATTTAACAATTTTTCGCCCCAATCGTTCCCTTTTTATGGACAACTTCGCCGCCATCGACTTTGCCTAATGACACCCCTACTTCCTCGAAAATACCTTATAAGCCTTTCTCAAGGTTGGTAGCGTGTTCTTGATGTGCGGCTGGTAATGGCTACCAAGTGAGATTATTGGTGGAACTATGGGATTGATTAATCCCTATTTCGTTATTGAATTCACTAAATCAGCAAATGGTTTCTCAAAATGTTCCTTAAACCATAGCGGAGGATTGCTTGTTACTTCGTGTTTGCCATTTTTTTCGATGTGCAATGCAACAATCTTTCCGAAGTCGGAGTTGCCGTCGATGAAAGTGAGATTCTCAAATAGATGAAGATGTTTTTTCGCGTTTTTCAAACCTTCGTTGAAATTGAAGCGGATTACTTCGTCCGAAACATCATGTCCGCCAGTTTGTGCTCTTAATATCACACGACTTACACTCTCATTTTCGGAATCCAAACCAAAATAGCAGAGTGTAATCTTATACCCGGCATCCTTGAACTCCTGTAACATATTGATGACCATTTCGTTGGAGAAATTGGTCTCAAAAGCAAAATCTTCTCTTTGTTCAAGGGCTTGTGTTTTCCGTTTTTCCAACTCGGAAGCTACGGTTCCACTTATCCAGTGCTCGGGCCAATTCGGATGCTCCTTGCGGAGATTCATGGCGAGTTTGTCACCATCAAATGATTTTATGCTGACATAAAAGGGGCAAAGTCTGCTCTTTCCTGCGCCGTTTGGTCCAGCTATTATAGTAAACTCAGGCCTGCGTTCCATATTTTACGGCATAAGGTAGGCATGTCTGCCACAACCGGGTTTGGCGGTGCGCACGATAATGTTGTATGTGCGTGTGCTGCGGTCGAGAGATACCTTGTCTTCACTCCCATCAGGATTGGCAAGATAAGTGGTGCCGTCTTCATCAAAGAAAGGTACGGACACACCTTGCATCCACGATTCCAGATAGATGCGTTCCACCTCGCGTTTTACCGCCTCGTTCACTTCCTTCACCGTTTTGCCGTTGGGCAGCTCCACGGTCTCAATCTCATTGTAATTGCACATGACTGTTTTTTGAAGTGCAAAAATAATAATATTTTTGGAAATGGGTTGGGTTTAACGCTATTTCAAGCAAAAAACCGCGCTTCAAGTCATGGCCTGAAATGCGGATTCCGTTGATGATATTACTTCCTCGAAAACACCTTATAAGCCTTCCTCAAAGTGGGCAGCGTGTTCTTGATTTGCGGCTGGTAGCGGCTGCCGAGCAAAATCAATAGGGTGATGATGCCGATGAGGGCGGTGAGGCCGTAGAGGTTGCGCAGGCTGAGCATCATGGCGTTCTCCACCACCTCGTTGGCGATGGTGCCGTAGTCGTGGCTGCGGAACGAGATGGGATTCACCTGCGAGCCTAAGTTGCTGAGGTTCTTCGCCATCTCTGTCTTGAACAGATGCCCGCAAAGCGAGCTTCCCACTGCCGAACCGGGACCGATGCGCACAAAGCCCAAGATGGTCAGCACTTGGAAACGGTGTTGGAGCGGCACGATGCCCTCGACGTATGTCGTCAGCACGATGAAAATCATCACATGGCCGACACCGTAAAGGAACATCGGCAAACGAAAGACTTGAACCGGCGTTTGCGGCGTGATGGCGAATGTCATCAGCAGGACATACAAGGTGATGCTTCCTATGCTAATGAAAGTCAATAGTTTGTAACTAAAATGCCAACGGTCGATGCCTTGCACGGAAAGGAAGCCTCCGAAAAGGATGCCGGCCAAGACCCACCATTTCAGGTTGGCGATGCTGAGGCTGCCGAAATGCAGGATTTCCTCGGTGAAAATGTGGTGCAAAACGCTCTCGGTGCTCATCAGCAGGGCGGCCACGAAAAAGAGTATCAGTATGTTCCAGAGATTGTGGTAGCGGAAAGCGGGAAATTCCAAATAAGGATGCCGATAGTGGAACATCCTGTAAACCAACACGGAAAGCGATGCGAATATCACGCCGATGGCAATGTGGGTGTAGGGCGAGCGAAACCATTGGATTTGGTCGCCGTAAACGAAGATGAAGGTGAACGCCATCAGGACAAGGCCCCAAAGGAACATGCCAATCCAGCTGATGCCATAGAGCCGGTTGAGCGGCATGAGGCGGATGTCGCGCATCAGCACGACAACCAGCAGTGCCACAAGCAGTTGCAAGCCCATCATCAGGTAGTTCATGTATTGCCAAGGCAGTCCGTAAACGACATGGTTGGCCACGATGCCCGACAGCTCGATGCCGCCGAAAACCACAGTGAAGACTATGGCGAGGAAGGGTGCGAAGTTATAGCGCGGCGACACTTTCATCATAATGGAAGAGAAGCACTCGAACGAACCCCAGAGTTTCAGGATACCGAAGATGAAATTGGTGAAGGCCAAAATCGGCATGAAGGTGGTATTCAGGCAGATGAGGTTGCACAATACCATGCCTAACGAGACGATGAGTAGGATTTGCTTTGTGGTGAAACGGAACTTGAATCGGAACAGCACGGGGAAGGTCACCGTGACGCCAATCATGCCGCAGAAGCCGCAGAAAAGCACGTCGTTGGGCGTGAGCGGGGTGGTGGCGGAAATCGGTCCCGAAAGGCCCATGAAGAGCGCGTCCGACATTTGGAATACGAGCGGAAAGAACAGCGTGATCCAGAAACGGAGTTGTTCGGGAACGAAGTCCTTGTACATGGGCATGGAGAAGCCCTGTTGTTGATGTTCAGCCATTTATTTCTCAATCTCACATTCAACATTTAGGCCGGCGCGAAGTTGCTTCATGGCCTCGGCGTCGTTGTCGGCATCGAAGGCAATCTTGACGGGGACGCGCTGTTCCGTCTTGACGAAGTTGCCTGTGGAATTATCCTGTGGCACAATGGAATAACGTGCTCCTGTGGCGTTTGAAATGGCCGTGACGGTGCCGCTGAAAACTTGATGGGGAAGGGCATCGACGGTGATTTTCATCTTCGAGCCAATCTCGATGTTGCGCAGCTGCTTCTCGCGGTAGTTGGCGATGACCCAACAGTCTTCGTCGCTGACGATGCTGACCAAGTTCATCCCAGGCTGGATAAGCTCGCCTTCGTGGATGGTCTTGGGCGAGGTGTAGCCGTCGCAAGGCGCGGTGATGACGGTATAAGAGAGGTTGAGTTCCGCGAGGTTGAGCGCGGCCTCGGCGATGGCGATGCCTGCGTCGTTTTGGTCGAGGCGTTGCGTCTGCTCGCTCTTGACGAGGCGGGTGCTTTGCTGCTGTTGCTTCATGGCCTCGTAATTGGCTTTCATGGCTTCGTATTGCGTCCTCACGCCGTCAAATTGGGCCTTGGTGACGGTCTCGCTCTCATAGAGGTTCTTGTAGCGGATGTAGTCGGCCTCGGCGTTTTTCAGGCGTATTTCCATCTCGCGCAGGCTGGCGTCGCTGACGGCGATGTTGTTTTGCGTGGTGCGGATGCTGGTACTCATGGCCGCCTTGCCGACGGTGGCGTTCTTGTAGTTGGCTTGTGCCTGAGCCAATTGCAGACGGAACTCGGCGTCTTCAATCAATACCAAAGTGTCGCCTTTCTCGACGTGTTGGAACTCGTCGAAGCGGATTTCCTTGATGAAGCCTGGAACCTTGCTGCTGACGGGCGCAATGTGTTGATAGACTTGGGCATTGTTGGTATAGGTGGTTTTCGTGGTGTGCCAAAATTGGGCGCAGACCCACGCGATACCGATTAATAACAAGGCGACGACGATGATGTTGGCGACGATTTTCTTGGTTTTCTTTTTCATGGCTTAGAGTTTTCCGATTAAATAATTGAGGTTGAGGTAATAATAAACGATGTCGATTTTCGCGTTGACCCATTCCAACTCAGCGTAGAGCTTGCTGTTGGAGGCATCGAGCATGTCGGTGAGCAGGGCCAACTCGTTGTCGTAGCGGTTGTGCGTCATGCGGTAGTTTTCGTTGGCCAAAGCCAAAGCCTTTTCGCAAATGCCAAGGTTTTTGACGGCTTCCTGATACTTCACGAACACGGCATGAACGCCGTTGTCGATGCCTTCGGCGACGACGGCTTTTTCCTCCTGGCTGCGTTGGGTTTCGAGGCGCGCCTTGCGGATGTCGTGGGTGCTTTTGTAGAGCGACGAGAGGTCGTATTGCAGTCCGAGTCCGACGAACCAATAGTTGAAGTTCTTGTCGATGACGGGCACTTCGATGAGGATGGGACCGTCGAGATGGTCTTCGGCGACTAAGGCGAGTTTGGGCCGACGTGCGGCTTTGGCCAAGTTTTCCTTTTGTTCGTTCATTCGGATGACGAGGTCGAGTTGCCGAAGGGCAGGGGAGGCCTCAGTCGCATTTTGTTGCCAATCGCCTTCTGTGGTGATGGGTAACTCTCTCGAAATCAATGTGCTGTCTGGTTCGATTTCTATGGAGGTGTCCAAACCGATGGCTTGCGTGAGTTGGTGGTTGAGGATTTCCTTTCCGTTGACGAGGCGGGTGCGCTGCATCCTGAGGTTTTCGAGTTGCAATTCATAGCGCGTGAGGTCGTTTTTCAGTGCCATACCTTGCTCGTGGCGGTTGCGGAGGTCTTCGAGGACCTTTTCGACGAGGGCGATGTTTTGGTCGAAGACGCGCAATTGGTTGTTCAGCTTGAAGATGTCAAGATAGTAGCCTGCCAAGAGGAACCTTATTTCCTGCTGTTTCTGCTCGTGTTCCAATTGGGCCATCTGTACTCCCAAATCAGCCAAGGCGATGCCGCTGTTGATGGCGCCGCCTGCATAGATGACTTGCGCCACCTGAAGGCTGAAGTTGTTGCCGAAGTGCGGCATGTCGATGGGCATTCCGTTGCTGAAATCGCGGTCCCAGAGACAGCCGTTGCCGATATACGAGGCCGAAAGCGAGGTCTTGATGTCGGGCAGGCGACCGCTTTTCGCCGAGAGCAGTCCTTCTTGTGCGACTTGGATTCCGATGTTGCTGGTTGTCAACGCTTTGTTGTTTGCATCGGCGAGTTGGAACAACTCTTCCAATGTCATGCTTTGTTTCTGTGCCTGCGCCGAAAGGCATAGCGCGAGCGACAGAAACATCACGAGTTGATGTCTGGTTTTCATTGTTTTGAATTTGATAGGGTTATGGCATATAAATCATCCAGTTAATCCGTTGTTGTTAATGATAAAGTAATGGATTTCAGCTGGTAACAGGATTTACATGCCCAAGGGCAAGACGCGTTCATTATACGCTTGAACTCCGTTTTTCGGGGTGCAAAAGTACGAAAAATAGTGAAATAGGTGGTCGCTTTTTGGCGAAAAAAAACGAAAGGGGGAGATTCATCCCTCCCCCGCATTCCAGTCGATGCGCTTGTATTCCGAGTCGTATTTTTTGTCGGACTGCCTGATTTGGTAATCCAAGTCGTTGAGCAGGTTCTCTTGGGCTTGCACCCGCGAGTTTTGCTGCTGCTTGTTGATGTATTTCAGGCCGAGCTTCCACAGCTTGATGTCGCCCCAAAGGAAGACGAGGTAGAGGATGCCGCCGATGGCGGGGCTGAGCACTTCCTGTACCATCAGGAGCCAATCGAACAGGCCGTGGGCAAGCATGGCCGCACCCAAGCCGGTCAGCAGGTAGCGGGTACGCTTTTCGGGCTGGAACTTCGCCAACGAGAGGAAATAGCCCATCAGCACGCCGAAGAGGAAATGACCGGGGACGGAAAGCAGGGCACGCACCACACCTGTGCTGAAGCCGTAGCTCAACACATATTCGATGTTTTCCAAACAGGCAAAGCCCAAGCCGATGAAAGTGGCGTAGACGATGCCGTCGAAATATTCGTCAAAGTTCTTGTCGCGCCATATAAGCAGCATAAAAATCAGGAACTTGGACAACTCTTCGGGAATGCCGGCCTGCATAAACGAATTATAGAAAACGGTTTCGGTAAACGGGCTGTCGCCAAAAATGGTATCCACGGCACTGACGATGAGTATGTCCAAGAAAATGGCCGCAATGCCCCCAATAAAGGCTTTGGCAAGCGACTTGATGGGTTCCTTTTGGTATTTGTCCTGACGATAAATGTAGACCATCAACACCACGACAGGCAGGATGGCGATGCCAAGAAGCAAGAGATAATACATACGATAATGGCTTTTTATTCGTTTCTTTTTGCAAAAATACGGATTTTATCCATGAAAAAAACCTATTTTTGCCAAAAATTTTCGTTTATGCAAGAAATGATCCTCATTCTTGACTTCGGCTCGCAGGTGACCCAACTCATCGGACGCCGCCTCCGCGAACTGAACGTCTATTGCGAAATCCATCCTTACAACAAGGTTCCGGCCATTGGCGCAAACGTCAAAGGCGTGATTCTCAGCGGAAGCCCGTTCTCGGTGCGCGACGAGAAAGCGCCGTTTGCCGACCTGTCGGACATCAAGGGCAAGCTGCCGCTGTTGGGCATCTGCTACGGCGCACAGTTCATCTCGCAGCATTTCGGCGGCGAGGTCAACAACAGCCTCTCACGCGAATACGGTCGCGCCATGCTGACGGTGGTCGATGAGCAGTCGCCGCTGTTCAAAGGCGTTTCCAAGACGAGCCAAGTGTGGATGAGCCACGGTGACACGATAGCAAAACTGCCTGACAATGCGAGAGTTATCGCCTCGACCGACGATGTGGTGAACGCCGCCTACAAGATTGACGGCGAGCCGACCTACGCGGTGCAGTTCCATCCCGAGGTGTTCCACACCTCGGAAGGTCCGAAGATGTTGGAGAACTTCGCCCTCGGCATCTGTGGCTGCAAGGGCGACTGGACACCGGCCTCGTTCATCGACAACACGGTGGCGAGCCTGAAACGGCAACTCGGCGACGACAAGGTCATCCTCGGCCTCTCGGGTGGCGTCGATAGCACTGTGGCCGCCGTGCTGCTCAACAAGGCGATTGGCAGCAACCTGACTTGCATCTTCGTCGATAACGGACTGCTGCGCAAGAACGAGTTTGAGGAAGTCCTCGATTCCTACAAGGAGATGGGACTCAACGTGATAGGCGTTCATTCCGGGCATCTGTTCCTCGAAAAGCTGCGTGGCGTCACCGACCCCGAGGCGAAGCGCAAGGCTATCGGTTCGACCTTTATCGAGGTGTTCGATGCCGAAGCGCAAAAGATTGAGGGCGCACGTTGGCTCGCGCAAGGCACCATCTATCCCGACGTCATCGAGAGCGTGAGCGTCAACGGGCCGAGCTGCAAGATCAAGTCGCACCACAACGTGGGCGGCTTGCCCGAAAAGATGAACCTGAAAATCGTGGAGCCGCTGCGTTCCTTGTTCAAGGACGAGGTGCGCCGCGTGGGTCGTGCCTTGGGCATCAAGCGTGAGTTGGTGGGTCGCCATCCCTTCCCCGGACCGAGCCTTGGCATCCGCATCTTGGGCGAGGTCACGGAAGAGAAGCTCCGCATCCTCCGCGATGCCGACGACATCTTCATCAAGGGCTTGCGCAACTGGCCTTGCGAGCTGCCCAGCGCGTCTTATCCCAACGAGATGGCCGACAACCTCTACGACAGCATCTGGCAGGCGGGCACAATGTTACTCCCCGTCAAGTCGGTCGGTGTGATGGGCGACGAAAGGAGCTACGAATACACCATCGCCCTCCGCGCAGTCATCTCCACCGACGGCATGACCGCCGACTGGGTGCATCTGCCTTACGAGTTCATGGCCAAGGTGTCGAACGACATTATTAATAAGGTGAAAGGCGTCAACCGCGTGTGCTACGACATCTCGTCGAAGCCGCCGGCGACCATCGAATGGGAATAATTCTGAAAACAAACATGATAATGAGAAATAAACGGTTTTTCTTTGTCTTCATTCTTTTGGGCATGATGTTGTCGGGCAACGTGAAAGCTCAAGTCGCTGTCGAACGCTCTCAGCAAAAGACCCAAATCAGTGGCAAGGAATATTATTTGCATCAAGTGAAGGCGGGACAAACTTTGTATGGCATTGCCGAAGCCTACAATGTCACTCTTGAGGAGATTCAAACCTTGAATCCTGAGGTGAAAGATGGCCTGCAAGCAGGGCATGTCCTTGGCATTCCGGTCAGGCCAATTAAGGAGTCTCCCGTAGTGAGGCCCGTGCCTGAGGAAAAGCCTGTGATTCCCGAGCCTGAGTCTGTGGTGGAAGAGGTGAAGCCCGTAATTCCCGAGCCTGAGCCTGTGGTGGAAGAGGTGAAGCCCGTGATTCCCGAGCCTGAGCCTGTGGTGGAAGAGGTGAAGCCTGTAATTGCCGAGCCTGTGGTGGAGGAGAACAAACCTCATGAGCAAGTCAAAGTTTCGGCTGACGGTCGCTATACGGTCAAGCCCGACGAGGACTTGTATGACATCGCCAAGAAGTTTGGCATCGACGTTGCGGAGTTCAGAAAGATCAATCCGGGCTTGACGGATAATCCAGCCCCTGGCACCTCTGTCAAAGTGCCGGCCATCGTCAATGACAATGATTACATCATTCATTATTGCGAGAGGAACGAGCGGGTGTCTTCGCTGTTGAGGCGTTGGAAAGTCGATGAAAGTGTATTCAGGTCTATTAATGTGTCTGTTGGCTCTCATGTCTTTGTCAATCAGGTGGTTCTGATACCCATTCAAAGGATAACCGATTTTCCATGGATGCAGCCCGAACAGGAAGGAGATCTGGTGATGATAGAGGGAACCGACGAGGAAGAGATTGAGGTCCCTGAGCCTGAAGCCAATCCTTTTGTTGTCTTTGATGACGAAATGAAAGAGGCTCCCGTTTGTGTTGCAGCTCCTGAAAACGCCTTGCGGCGCTATCATGTCGCCCTTATGGTCCCCCTGTATCTTTCCAGTGTCGACAATATTATCGTGTCGAAAGAGAATACTGCCAAAGCATCCAAGTCGCGTGCCATGACTTTCCTACAGTTTTACGAGGGTTTTATGATGGCCGTTGAAGCCTTGGAAAAACAAGGGCTGAAGTTGGATCTTACCGTCTTGGATGTGACGGATAACACAGCGTCGGCCGAACGGGCTTTGTCGGAGATCAGGAACAAGGACCTTGACCTTATCGTTGGGCCGTTTTTCGGCAAGTCGTTTTCGATTGTCGAAGAGTATGCCAAGGCAAACGACATCATTGTGGTCAACCCGTTGACGAATCGGGTGTCTGTCATCGAAGACAATGCCAACGTGGTGAAAGTGAAGCCTGGAGAGATGGGCATGGTTTTCACCCTTTCCAACTTGGTAAGGAACGCCTATTCTAATGCCAATATCTTCATTGTCAGCCGTGAGCGTGCCGCCGATTCGACATTCCTCAACCAATTGGAGCACCATCTCAACATGTCGGTCAACAGTGAGGTTACGGTTTTGGGCGACGACTTCCTGCAATTTGCCAGGAACGAGAGCGAAAGGCTTGAGATGGGCAGCCGCCTCGTTCCGACGGTCGACGTGGAAGGTCAGGTGTATTCCACCGAAGACTTCAGGAATGGCGTGACCGACAAAGTCGTCTTGGCCAATTCGGTCAAACGTTATTCGTATAGCGAAATGGGAACCTTGAAGTCTCAACTTTCGGGGGTGCGAGAGAATGTGATTATCGCCTATGGCAACGAGAATGTTTTTGCCACGCAGGTCCTGAATTCGCTGACCCAAACCGCCGAACGCTATCCCATTACACTCGTATGCGCTCCCGATTGGGCGAAATTCGAGAAACTGTTGGTCGACAGGCTGCTGAGCATGAAGGCGATTTATGTTAGCGACTATTTCGTTGATTATGAAGACGATGCAGTCAAGCGTTTTGTGTCTCGCTTCCGCAGTAAATATGCCGTTGAGCCTCAGCAATATGCCTTTGAGGGATACGATGTCGGCTACTATTTCCTTAGCGCATTGATGCAATTTGGGAATGGTTTCATGGATTGCCTGCATTGTCATCAGGCGCCATTGCTCAGTACACAGTACAAGTTCTATTATAGGAATTACCTGAAAGGTGGCCGCAACGATGGAAAGGAAAACCTCTATTGGAGTACCTATCAATATGACAAAGAAGATGTTGAACTGGTTCCCATTGATCCATTCAAGAAAGCCGAAACGACGCATAAATAATTGTTTTCGGGCGTGGGTTTGTGCCGCTCTGTTGATGTTGTTTTCTTGCGACGACGGCGTGCAGAAGTCCTATTGGGAAAACGGCAAGCTGAAGTCGGAATTGCGCTACGAAAACGAGAAGCTGAACGGCGAGTGCGTTTGGTATACCGCCAACGGCAAGCTGATGCTGAAGGCCACCTACAAGGACGATGTCTTGGACGGGCCTTTCACACGATGGCACCCTAACGGACAACTCGCCGAAGAGGGCTGGTACAAGGCCGGACTCCGCGACAGCATCGGTCGCACCTATTCCGAAAAGGGACAATTGGCCTCGGAAGCGTATTATGTTGGCGACAAGCTGCACGGCGAGATCAAGAAGTGGCACGACAACGGGCAGGTCTTTCAAGAAGGCCAATATGTCGACGGCATGATGGACGGGCTGTGGTACATCTTCTATCCGAGCGGCGCGTTGGCAGGCAAGGCGGAGTACGAAATGGGCACGGGGAAGCAGATCGGCTACGACGAATCGGGCTACAAATGCCTCGAAGTGTCGTATGTCGACAACGTCAAACACGGCAAGGAAATCCACTACAATCCCGACGGGAGCGTTGCCGAAATCATTGAGTATGAACAAGGTAAGGTGGCCGAGAAAGACAAGCGTCCTGCCAACGACGGGGATTGATTCGGGGCAAAGAAAATATTTTGATTAATTTGGAATTTGTACAAATAAAAACCCTACCTTTGCACCGCTTAACAACAAAAGCAAACTTTCAAACACAACAAATAAACCTTTAATTAAAGTCAAAAAAATGAAAGTCAATGAAATTATGACCGCTCTGGAAGCCAAGCATCCGGGCGAAAACGAGTATCTGCAAGCCGTGCGCGAAGTGCTCGAAAGCATCGAAGAAGTTTACAACCAGCATCCTGAGTTCGAGAAGGCCAAGATCGTCGAAAGACTTGTCGAGCCTGATCGTATCTTCACGTTCCGCGTGACTTGGGTCGACCGCAATGGCGAAGTCCAGACCAACTTGGGCTACCGCGTGCAGTTCAACGCTGCCCTCGGCGCTTACAAAGGTGGCCTCCGTTTCCACAAGGCCGTCAACGTGTCCATGCTGAAGTTCTTGGGCTTCGAGCAAATCTTCAAGAACAGCCTCACCAACCTGCCTCTCGGCGGCGGCAAGGGCGGTTCCGACTTCGACCCCGTTGGCAAGACCGACGAGGAAATCATGCGTTTCTGCCAAGCCTTCATGTATGAGCTTTGGAGAAACATCGGTCCCGACCAAGACAGCCCTGCCGGTGACGTCGGCGTGGGTGGCCGCGAAATCGGTTACCTCTACGGTGCCTACAAGAAGCTCGCCCGCGAGCACAGCACCGGTGCCCTGACCGGCAAGAGCTACGGCTGGGGTGGTTCTCTGATCCGTCCCGAAGCCACTGGTTTCGGCGCCATCTACTATGTCGAGCGCATGGTGAAGCAGACCGGCGACAAGATGGAAGGTAAGCGTATCGCCCTCTCCGGCTTCGGCAACGTGGCTTGGGGTGCAGCCATCAAGGCCACTGAACTCGGCGCCAAGGTCGTTGCCCTTTCGGGTCCCGACGGCGTGTGCGAGCTGCCCAACGGCATCGACAAGGAAATGATCGACTACATGCTGGAGATGCGTGCCTCCAACCGCAACAAGGTTCAGGACATGGCCGACAAGTTCCCCGGCAAGGCCGTCTTCACTCCCGGCAAGAAGGCTTGGATGGTGAAGTGCGACATCGCCTGCCCCTGCGCTTTCCAGAATGAATTGGCCGAAGAGGACGCCAAGCAACTGATCGCCAATGGCGTGAAGTACGTCGCTGAGGTCTCCAACATGGGTTGCCAACCCGCCGCTATCGCCGCTTTCCAGGCTGCCAAGATCCCGTTTGGTCCTGGTAAGGCCGTCAACGCCGGTGGCGTCGCCACCTCTGGCCTCGAAATCTGCCAGAACGCTGGTCACATCAACTGGACCGCTCCCGAAGTGGACCAGAAGCTGCACAAGATCATGAACGACATCTACGACATGTGCGTCCAGTACGGCACGCAAGCCGATGGCACCATCAACTATGTGAAGGGCGCCAACATCGCCGGCTTCATGCGCGTCGCCAACGCCATGCTCGCCCAAGGCATCATCTAATCGTTTTGTCGATTCAACATTAAGCAAAGGCGGTCGCTCAGGCCGCCTTGCTTTTTAATACTATGGTCCCTGAGCTTGTCGAAGGGCCAACATAACAACAATGAAACAAACCACCTTATGCTACCTTGAGCGCGGCAGCCAATACCTCATGCTGCATCGCACCAAGAAGGAGAACGACCTCAACCACGACAAATGGCTCGGCGTGGGCGGCAAGTTCGAGAACGGCGAAAGCCCCGAGGACTGCATGTTGCGCGAGGTGTGGGAAGAAACGGGCTTCACCGTCACCCGATGGCGCTACTGCGGCATCGTCACCTTCGTACACAACATTTATGAGGACGAACACATGCACCTCTTCGTCTGCACCGACTGGACGGGCGACCAGATCGAATGCAACGAGGGCGACCTCGAATGGATTGAGAAACAACGCCTTTTGGAACTCACTATGTGGGAAGGTGACAAGATCTTCCTCCGCCTCATCGACGAGCATCGACCGTTCTTCTCGCTGAAGCTGACCTACGAGTACGACACGCTGAAAAGTGCCGTTTTGGACGGAAAACCACTGTAAATGAAATTTTTTTCTTTGTTTGGTACGTTTTTTGCCTATATTTGCATTTTGTATACTAGAAAAGCCATAACAAGATGTCGAGAATGTTGATTGTCAAAAAACTACGTGTTTTTTATGTTTTAATGTGTACACTGTTCTGTGGGGCAATCACCTCAGCAGTCGGACAGAATTTGATTCCAAACTGGAACTTTGAAGCTGGCGATACTGGATTCCAATCGGATTATACCTATTATGAGGCAGGCGTGCATCCTTTGTCAGACCCGGGTGTATATATCGTGAAAAGAAATCCTCACGATTACCATCCGACGCAGTTTTTCGATATGGGCGACCATACCTCCGGCACGGGTAAGTTTTTCATTGCCAACGGCAAAGGCCTCATCAGCTCCTATCGTGTTTGGACGACGACGGTGAATGTCACGCCAAACACCACTTACAGCTTTACCTTCTGGGCCACCCATATCAGCAATGGGAACGGCTCGGCGAACGCAAGGGCCATGTTTCGTGTCACAATCAACGGGACGATAGTAGGGACGGACAACTGGCAGCCGCAGTTTGTCAGCGGCGGCTATTGGGACCAATACCCAGCAGCCACTTGGAATAGCGGCACCGCCACCTCTGCCACCATCATCATTTACGACCGATGCCCCATGAGTTCCGGCTTTGGCGACGACTTCGGCATCGACGACATCTCCTTCGTTCCCGACGTGACCTACAGCGTCGATGCGGTGGACGACACGGGCATCCAAGCCTGTCAGGGTACGGCGGTCGACATTGATGTGTTGAACAACGATGTGATTACGCCGAATGCCAACGACGCAACGGTTAGCATCGTGTCGCAACCTTCGCACGGGACGGCCACGGTTTTGTCTAACAATAAGATACGATACACTTTCACGGGCGGCAACTACACCACCGACCAGTTGAAATACCGCGTGACCACGCACGGCGTCTACGACGAGGCTTGGGTATTCATCGAGACGAGCCGTCAGCCTACCGTAGGCAACATCAGCACGCCCGACGCGATTTGCGACGGCGGGGCCTTGGGCATCGACTTGCCTTCGGTGACGCCTGCCGCCGACGGAAATTGGCAACGCTGCCAAACCTATGACGGCACTTTTGTCAATTTCGACCCGAACAACATCCCAATGTCGATGAACGACTGGTGGGTGCGCTATTCCGCCTCCAACGACTGCGGCGAAGGCCACAGCAACGCGGTGCAGATTACGGTCACCAACGGCCCGACCATCACTGGACAAACGCCTCAGATTCAGCCAATTTGCGCTGGCGGGAGCCTGAGCCTGACCCCTCCCGCGTATTCGGCCAACGGCTCGCCCATCCTCAGCCAAGGCTGGGTGGCCGCCCCGACGGAAAACGGTGAATACCAGTCCTTTAATCTGAACAACATCCCGGCTTCCTACAACGGCTGGTACATCCGTTACATGGTGGAAAGCAGCTGCGGCGTCGTCTACAGCAACCCGGCGCGGCAGTTGGTGGTCAACGTTGCACCCAACATCACGGGGACGCTGCAAGCCCCGCCCGCGATTTGCGCCGGCGACGACTTGAACGTGGTGGCCCCGACCTACGACGGCAACGGCACAGGCGTTTGGGAAATCTGCCAAACCCAAGGCGGCACCTACCAATCCTTTAGCATCCAGAACGTTCCGGCGACCTACAACAACTGGTACCTGCATTACAAGGTGAGCAACGACTGTGGCAACGACGTCAGCAATGTCGTGCAAATCCATGTCTACGACGCGCCTACCATCCCCACGCCGAGCACGCCACAAGCCATTTGCGCAGGCAACAGCTTCAGCTTGACTACGCCGAGCGTCCAAAACAACGGCTCCACCATCACCAACCAAGGCTGGCAGATTGCGGCCACGCAAGGAGGCACTTACAATGCGTTCAACAACAGCAACATACCTTACGAATACAACGGCTATTGGATCCGTTACTTCGCCGAAAACGACTGTGGCATGACCTATAGCCCCGCCGTCCAGATCACGGTGAACGACATCCCCGTGGTGGGCGACATCATCGCTCCCGTGGCCATCTGCGCAGGCGGGTCGTTTGCGCTGACCACGCCTCAGGTGCAATGGCGCCACACCAACCAAGGCACCGGCTCGTGGGAAATCGCGCCCACTTCCTCTGGCGACTTTACCGCCTTGAACAACAACAACATACCTTACGCCTATAACGGCTACTATCTCCGTTACAAGGCCGTCAACGGCTGTGGCACGAGCTATTCGTCGAATGTGGTGCAGGTCACGGTGTATTCCACCGATCCGACCTACGACACCATCACGGCGTGCGACACCTACGTTTGGAACGGCATCAGCTGCAACCACACGGGCGACTTTCAGGCGCAGGTGCAGTCGCCCAACGGCTGCGACATCACCGCGCACTTGCATTTCATCATGAGCGACGCCTACACCGAGACGCAGACCTATCCCGACGAATGCGAGTCGTTCACTTGGTACAAAAACGGTCAAACCTATTACAGCTCAGGTGTTTACGAATACACCGTCGAGAGCGGCAATCCCTTGGTTTGCGACAGCATCTTCACCCTCAACCTGACCATCAACAACGCGCCCGAAATCATGGGAAGCATCGAGGCACCCTCAGCCGTTTGCGCGGGTAGCGCCATGCCGGTGAACGCTCCGCAATATGCGATGAACCACGTCAATGGGGGAGATGCCCATTGGGAATACGCCACTGCCGCGAGCGGTCCGTGGACGCCTTTCGACCCCTCGACGGGCGGCTTGGGCTACGGCAGCTATTACCTCCGTTATGCGGTGACCAACGGTTGCGGCGAGGCCTTCAGCAATGTGGTCGCCTTCCATGTCGACGACGTGCCCGAAGCCATCGTGCAGCTTTCGGCCTTGCAAGTGTGTGAGGGACAGCCGCTCGACTTGCCAGAAGTGAATGTGGTTTGGAACAACGAGGACGAAAACGACCGTCTTGCCCAATGGCAGATGTCGTCGACGCAAGACGGTACCTACGCCAACATCGACCC